>WNGL01000906.1_pt1 | contig 36843 bp, 35 predicted proteins | sample 5400591 | NCBI WGS metagenome assembly WNGL01 (sample SAMN13153377, study PRJNA577476) | soil metagenome | isolation source: 80 cm soil or saprolite under Garry oak tree replicate 1 | place: USA:California | collected 2016-06-15
AGCATCGCCAGCGGGTTCTCGAGCATCTGCTTCAGGGTCTGCAGAAACGCGGCCCCGGTGGCTCCGTCGATCACCCGGTGATCGCAGCTCATCGTGAGCCGCATGCGACGCCGAGCAGTGACCTGCCCATCCAGCACGACCGGTTTCTGTACGATCGAGCCGACGGCAATGATCCCCGCCTCGGGGGGATTGATGACGGCGGTGAACTGGTCGATGTCGAACATCCCCAGATTCGAGACGGAGAACGTGGCTCCCGTGTACTCGCTGGGCTGGAGCCGCCGGCTGCGGGCCTTGCCGGCGAGCTCCTTCGCCTCGCGGCCGATCTCGGCGAGCGATTTCACGTCCGCATTTCGGATCACCGGCGTGATCAGCCCGTCCTCCACGGCCACGGCCATGCCGATGTGGACCTCGTTCCAGTAGCGGATGTGGTCCTCTTGGAACCAGGCGTTGCAGGCGCGATGCTTCACGAGCGCCAGCGCGGTAGCCTTGATGACGATGTCGTTGAACGAGACCTTGCTCCCCCCCTGGTCGCCGAGCTGCTTGTTCAGGGCCTCGCGCGCCTCGGCCGCCCGCTCCATGTCCACTTCGCTGGTGAGGAAGAAATGGGGGATGGGACCGAGCGACGTCACGAGCCGCTTGGCGATGGTCTTGCGGATTTGCGTTAGGGGGATGTCTTCGTACGGAGTTCCGGGGCGCTCGGGAATCGGGAAACGGGAAACGGGAAAGGGTGCCGCGGGCGCTGCGGTCGGCGCCGCTGAGGCGCCTTGGCTAGGCGCGCGCTCGAGATCCTTCTTAACGACTCGGCCGCCCGGCCCCGAGCCCACGACCAGCTTCAGGTCGACGCCGGCTTCTTTCGCGATGCGCCGCGCGAGCGGTGACGCTTTCGGTCTGCCCGCCTCAGCCGTGGGTGTGGCTGTGGCTACGGCCTTTGGCGCGGTCGCGATGCCCACGCTTCCCGCATCCCGCATCCCGCTTCCCGACGGGACTGGCGCTGGCTGGGGAGCGGCGGCTGCCGTTGCGCCGACCGCCTCGCCCGGCGCCGCAATGACGGCGACGACGCTCCCCACCGGCACCGTCTGTCCCTCGGCCACCGCCACCTGCCGCAGCACGCCGTCCGCGCGCGCGACCAGGTCCATCACCGCCTTGTCGGTCTCGACCTCGGCGAGGGTCTCCCCCGCCTTGACCGCGTCACCCTCCCGCTTGTACGTTGGTGGCCACGGGGGAGTCAGTCGAGGTAGAGCACGCGGCGCGCGGCGGCGACCACGCGCTCGGGGGAGGGCTTCGCGAGGCGCTCGAGCTGTTTGTTGTACGGCATGGGGACGTCGGCCTGGGTGACGCGCAGCACCGGAGCATCGAGCTGGTCGAAGGCCTCGCGCTGGATCACGTCGACCACGTGGGCCCCGATGCCGCACTGGGGCCACCCTTCTTCCACCACGACGGCGCGGTTGGTGCGCGACACGGACTCGACGATCGTGGCCTCGTCGAGCGGTCGCAGCGACCGCAGGTCGAGCACTTCGGCCGACACGCCCTCCCGCTCGGCCAGCTGCTCGGCCGCCTTGAGGGCGACGGTGACCGTCTTCGAGTGACAGATGAGCGTGACGTCGTTCCCAGGCCGTTTCACCTCGGCCCGGCCGATCGGCACGATGTGCTCTCCCTCCGGCACCTCGCCCTTGATGTTGTACAGCATTTCCCCTTCCAGGACGATGACGGGACTGTCGTCGCGGATCGCGGACTTGAGGAGCCCCTTGGCGTCCGCGGGGGTCGCGGGTGCGACGACCTTCAAGCCGGGGATATGCGATAGCCAGGACTCCCAGGCCTGGGAGTGCTGGGCCGCGAGCTGCAGCGCGGCGCCGTTCGGCCCGCGGAACACGATCGGGATCGGCACCTGGCCGCCCGACTCGTACAGGATCTTGGCGGCGGAGTTGACGATCTGGTCGAGCGCGAGCACGGCGAAGTTCCACGTCATGAACTCGATCACGGGGCGGAGGCCCGCCATGGCCGCGCCCACGCCGATCCCGGCGAAGCCCAGCTCGGCGATCGGCGTGTCCACGATGCGCTTCGGCCCGAACTCCTCGAGCAGGCCGCGGCTTACCTTGTACGCGCCCTGGTAGACGCCGACCTCTTCACCCATCAGGAAGACGTTCGGGTCCCGCTGCATCTCCTCGCGCAGCGCCTGGTTCAGGGCGTCGCGATACGTGAGGGTGGCCATCAGTCGGCGAGCACGTGCTTGAACAGCTCGGCGGGGTCGGGGTCGGGGCTCTGCTCGGCGAAACGGGCCGCCTCGTCGGTCTGGGCCCGCGCCTCGGCGTCGAGCGCGTCGAGCGCCGCGTCATCGAGCGCCCCTTCGTCCTTCAGCTTGTGCGCCAGCTGCGCGATCGGGTCGCGCTTGCGCTGCTCCTCGACTTCCTCCTTGGTGCGATACACGCCGTGCAGCGGGTCCGACATCGAGTGTCCCATGAAGCGGTAGGTGCGCACTTCGAGCAACGTCGGGTGCCCGCCCTGGCGGGCCCGCTCCGCCGCGCGCTCGGTCGCCGCGTACACGGCGAGCGCGTCCATGCCGTCTACGACCTCCGCCGCCATGTCGTAGCTGCAGGCGTGCTCCACCACGTCCGTGACCGCCGCCACGCGCTCGAATGCGGTGCCCATACCGTAGCGGTTGTTCTCACAGCAGAAGATGACGGGGAGCTTGTAGACGGAGGCCATGTTGAGCGCTTCGTGAAAGGCGCCGATGTTCACGGCCGCTTCGCCGAAGTAGCAGATGCAGACCTGGTCGCCGTCCTTGTAGCGGATCGCGAACCCGATCCCCGCGGCGAGCGGGATGTGGCCCCCGACGATCCCGTGGCCGCCCAGGAACCGCCGCCCGGCGTCGAACAGATGCATCGAGCCGCCCTTGCCCTTGGAGCAGCCGGTCGCCTTGCCGTACAGCTCGGCCATCACGGCGGTGGCCGGCACGCCCCGCGCCAGGGCTTGACCATGCTCGCGGTAGGAGGAGATCACGTAGTCGTCGTCCCGCAAGGCCGCGAGCGAGCCGACCGCGACGGCCTCCTGCCCGATGTAGAGATGGCAGAACCCGCCGATCTTGCCGAGGGCGTACGCCTCGGCGGCTTTTTCCTCGAACCGACGGATCAGCAGCATCTGGCGCAGCATGCGCCGCTCCAGCTCCGTCTGGGCGCTCGCATTCGCCGTCCGGGCGGTGGCGGTGGCCATTTACGCGGTCGCCCGCTCCACCTGCTCCCACGCGTGGTAGCTCGAGCGCACCAGCGGACCCGCCTCCACGTGGCGATACCCCATCTCGCGGCCGAGCCGGCGCAACTCGGCGAACTCGTCGGGAGCATAGTAGCGGGCGATCGGCAGGTGGTCGCGTGAGGGCCGCAGGTATTGGCCCAGGGTCAGGATGTCCACCCCCTGGCCGCGCAGGTCGCGCATCGCCCCGATCAGCTCGTCCCACTCCTCACCCAGACCGCACATGATGCCGGACTTCGTCAGCATGCCAGGGTCGAGCTGCTTGGCGCGAGCGAGCAGCTCGAGCGCTCGGACGTAGCGGCCTCCCGGGCGCGCCAGGCGATACAGCCGGTCGATCGTCTCGAGGTTGTGATTGAGGATGTCGGGCTGGGCGTCGACGACGATGCGGAGAGCGGCTTCACTGCCCTTGAAATCCGGGATCAGGACCTCGACCGACGTGTCCGGTGCGCGCCGCCGGATCTCCGCGATCGCCGCCGCGAAGATCTCCGCGCCCCCGTTAGGTAGATCGTCGCGGTCGACGGAGGTGATGACGACGTGCTTGAGCTCCATCCGCTCCACAGCGGCGGCGAGCCGCAGCGGCTCGTCCTCGTCCAGGAGGGCGGGCGTGCCGTGCGCGACCGCGCAGTACGCACAGTTGCGCGTGCACACGTCGCCCAGGATCATGAACGTGGCCGCGCGGTGCTCCCAGCACTCCCCGATGTTGGGGCAGTGGGCCTCCTCGCACACGGTATGAAGGCCGTGGTCTCGCATCAGCTGCTTCAGAGCGACGTAATTGGGCCCGCCGGGAGCGGGGACCTTGAGCCACGGCGGCTTGCGATCGACTGGATGAACAGGACGCGGACGCTGCAATTGGACGAGGGGAGGGGTGGCCATAACTAGCCACAAAATAGCGAGTTCCTAGGGGGTCGGGTAGCCGCATCGACGAAATTTCAACCATACGGTTGATCGGGTCAACCGGATCGCTTTTTCTCTCGCTCGGCCCGCTCCCTCAGCTGCCGGAGCTCCTCGTCGATCCCCGGGTCAGAGCTGAGCATGCCGTCGGCGATCTCGGCGATCTCCTCGGCCTCCTTCCACTGACGCTCCAGCTCCTCCACCTCGGCACGCTCGTCGACCGCCATTTCCAGGGCGAGACGCCGGTCCGGGGCGAGGCTTCGCAGGGTGAGCTCGCGGCGCGCCACGTCGTGGATCAATTGGTGCGCGCCGCCGACACCTTCGACCAGGCGGGCCGCGTCCTCGGCGCGCTGCCGGCCACCGCGCGCCAGGTTGAGGTAGGTCAGGCCGCGCTGCAGCGCGAACTGCGCGTCGCTCCCCGTGAGCATCGTCCCCTCCGCTTTGCAGCTCGGACAGATGAGGAGCAGCGCTAGCCCCTCGCGCGCGGTCGTGGTGACACGCGCGCGCTCGAGATGCCGTGCGCGCAACACCATCACGCTGCCGCAGCGCTCGCAAATCGGCGGGTCCACGAGGGCCACCTTCCGGCGCCCCACCATCTCGACGTAGATCCGCTTGACGAGCCGGGGCGTGTTCCACACGAACACGCCCACCGACCCGCCGGCCGCGACGTTGACCGCCACGGCGAGCCCCACCGCCGCGACCGTCATGGGGACGACGAACTTGAGCTGCTCCTGGCGCCGCGCCCGCAGGCGTTCCCCGTAACGCCACGTGGCGAGCTCGAGGCGCCGCGGCTTGCCCACGCGCACCAGGTCGTAGCCGTGCCAGCGGATGAGTGCGACCTCGTCGGTCGCGGCCGCCACGCGGCCGTCGCTTGCGGCCCGCGCCAGGGCCTCGATTCGCTCCAGGCGGTCGTCGAGCGGCGCCAGGTTCCAGCGTGAGCACCTGCGACAGATCACCCACAGCCGCCCCTTCCACTCGTCGAACGCGAGCCGGCGTCCCACCCCGAGGTCCGTAGGGCCGCCGTCACCGTCGAGCTTGCCGTTACAGAAGGCGCAGGTGCGATACATCGTGGGACTCGGGCTTCGGGGCTAGGGGCTCGGGGCCTGACTGAAACGCTCGACACCGAGCGGCCCGATCTCGACGTCGGTCGCCCCCTTGGTGACCAGGTCCGCGACGATCTCGCCCGTGAGCGCAGCCAGCAGGATACCGTTCCGACCGTGTCCGGTGGCGTACCACAACCCTGCAACATCCGGATCGGGCCCCAGGATCGGGCGACCGTCCGGGGTGGCGGGCCGGAGGCCTGCCCAGACGCGCTGCACGGCTTGGGTGAGCAGGGCGGGGAGCAGGCGTACGGCACCGCGGAACACCTGGGCGAGACCCTCGTTCGTGACGTGGGCGTCGTAGCCGGCGCGCTCCATCGTGCTCCCCAAGAGCGCGGCGCCGGCGCGTGCCAGGACATACCCTTGGTCGTGGTAGAGAATGGAAGGCGGGCAGCCGTCGGGCCAGACGGTGGCCGCCATTTGACCACGCAACGGCTCTACGGGGAGGGCGCGGGGGAGCCCCTGGATGCGCGGGGACCAGACACCCGCCGCGAGCACGACATGATCCACGCTGGTCATGCCCCCCGCCGCGACCACGCCGGTGACACGGCCCTGAGCCACCAGGATCGACTCGACCGGCTCGGTGTGGAGCGCGGCCCCAAGGCGGCGGGCGTCCGACAGGCAGGCGCGGGTGAGCCCTTGCGGGTCGAGCGCGCCGTCTTCCGGTGCGAACAGAGCCCCGTGGCACTCAGGGGCGGCGCCGGGCCAGCGTTCCCGCACCTCGTCCGCCTCCAGCCAGTCGCACCGCAACCCCGCCTGGCGCTGCCGGGCCACGTCTTCCTTGAGCCGAACGGCGTCGGGCTCGTCGAATGCGACGGCGGCGATGCCGGATCGCCAGAAGCCGATGTCGATGCCGGTCGTTTCCCGCAGCGCCGGGGCGAGGGGCTCGTACAGGTCGCGCGCCCGCACCGACAGGGCCACCAGCGCATCGTCAGCGGGCTCGATCTGGGGGGCGAGCATGCCGGCCGAGGCGGGCGACGCCGCGGCCGGGTCGGGGCCCGGCTCGAAAATGGCGACCGCGAGGCCCCGCAGGGCCGCCGCCCGGGCGCAGGCGGCCCCAATAGCGCCGCCCCCGATAACGGCCACATCCGCGGTGCTCACGTGCTGGCGCCCGTGTGAAACCGGCTGCTAGATTGCGTCGTACGGCCCTCGCGTCGGGGCTCCACGGAGGTTGACCCCCATGTTCCGCAGCATCCTCGGCTTCGCCATCTTCGCCGCGCTCGCGTTCGTGGCCCTCAACATCTTTTTCGGGCTGCTCGCGGGCGTCTTCGGGATCGCGTTGTGGATCCTGAAGCTCGCCGCCATCGGCTTCATTCTCTACTTCGTGCTTCGGCTCGTCAGCCCCACCACCGCGGACAAGATCCGCGACATGATCAAGGGGCGTCCGGCCGACGCGTAGCTAGCGCGCATCCAGCTCGCGCAGCACCGCCCACGCGAGCAGCGGGATCAGAATCTCGTGGTGGCCGGTGAGCTGGACCCCCCGGCCACCGGCGAGTGTCGGGCGCTCCACCACGTTCATCCGCGGGCGGTACTGGCGCTGCATATCGCAGTCGCACGCCGTGAACCCCGTCGGCTTTCCCCCGTTCAGATTGCGCGCCACGGTGAGCGCCTTGAGGAACACCTCGGGCATCACCACGGCGCTCCCGAGATTCAGCACCACTCCGCCGTCGTGCAGTGCCGGCAGCGACGCCGCGAGCCGCTTGAAGTCGCGGTGGCTGGTGGCGCCGAGGACGGCGCCGTCGGCGGTGGGGTGCTGATGGATGATGTCGGCGCCCACCGTCGCGTGCACGGTGACCGGAACGCCGCGCTCCGCGGCGGTGACGAGCAGCGACGCCTCCGGTGCGGCGAGGCCGGCCCGGTGCCGCAGCGCGTCCACCAGCGCCTCGCCCATGCCCCGGCCGGCGCGTGCGCCCTCGGCGATGGCGGCGTTCATCTCGCGTCCCGTTTCCTCCACCATCCCGAACGTGCCGTCGGCCAACCCCGCGGCCACGTCCTCGCTCGTCCCGCCGTAGGCGGCGAGCTCAAAGTCGTGGATCGCGGCGCTGCCGTTGAGCGCCAAGTGGCTGATCACGCCGCGCCGCACGAGGGCCGCGAGCACGGGCCCGAGCCCGACTTTGATCACGTGGCCGCCCAGCATCACGACCACGCCACGTCGGCCGGCGGCGCGCGCGATCAGGCGTGCCAGCTCGCGCGCGTCCCGGGCGGCGAGCACGTCCGGGAGCGAGTCCCAAAAAGCGGCGAACGTCCGGTCGCCACCGGGCGGTTGGGCGAGGAGCGAGGGATCGACTTTGTTCGGGCGCTGCGCGATGGGAACGGTCTTGAGTCGCGAAAAGTCCGCCTCGCGGTAGTCGGTCATGGGTGGTCTGTCGCAGGAGCGGAATACGCCTTGAGCTTCAGCGTCACCTGGCCGAACGAGAAGTTCGACTGCAGCGCGAGCATGATGCGCGGCTGTTCGTCGGAGAGCCACATCCGGGCGTCGGCCTTCTCGGCGAAGATGCCGCCGCCGTTCGGGATGCGCGGACGGATCACGATCGCGTCCCACTTCCGGCCCGCGACGTTGACGCGCTCGCGCTTCAACACTTCGACGATGACCGGGTTGCGCTCGGGGCGGAAATAGCGCCGGTACTCGTAGCGCTTGCCGATCTCGAGCGGGACGGTCCGGATCCAGTAGAGGAACGCGGCGTCGTCGAGCGGGTCGGCGACCGTGGGCGCCGCGCTGTCGCGCCCCGCCTCGCGGTACATCCCGGAGTCGGGATAGATCTCGAACTTCCGCTCCCACGCCTTGCCCTTCTCCTCGGTCTGATTCAGAAACCGGCGCGAGCGGAAATCGCGGCGCCCCACCCACGACTCGAGATTCTGATGAATGTGGTACCACAGGGCACCACCGTCGATCAGGAACCGGAAGTGCACCGCCTCCACGGCGCGGATGGTGTCGACGCCCGCGACCTCCATGGTGGCCGTGCCGACGCTGAAGGGCCCGTACCGCGCCCCGTATACCAGCCGCTCGCCCACCGGAAACGGCACGGCGGCGGGGGGAGGGGCGGGGGTCGTCGCGGTCGCCGTGAGCGATCCCGACGCAGCAGCGTGCGTCGAGTCGGCCCGACCGGTGTCCGACTGCGCGCGCAGCGAGGCGGCGAGCACCAGCAGCACGACCGCGGTATGAGCCGCGCGAATGACGGTACGCGCCCGCCACGTCTCGAGCAGCTGGTGCCACGGCCGGACCCGCGAGGGCCGCTGCACCAGGTCGTAGCGCACGGCCGCGGGAATGGTGTCGAGGCGGCGCGCATGGCGCGCGAGCCGGGCCACGAGCTCCGCGCTGGCACACCAGCCGTCAGTGAGCAGCAGCCGCGTGCCGTCGTTGCGCAGCGCCTGCCGCAGCACGATCAGACGCAGCGCCACGAATCCCGACATCGGGTCGCGCAGCCCGGGGAGTCGCACCAGCCGCGGGGCCCAGCGACGCGCCCAGCGGAGCCCCCGCGACCCCCGCCCCCGCTCCTCCACCTGCTCGGCGACGACGAGGTCGGCCCCCGACTCGAGCCGCTTCACCATGTCTTCCATGCTTTCGGGGGAGTGGGCGAAGTCGGCGTGCAACGTGATGGCGCAGTCGCGCTTGGGCCGGTCCGTGCGCTGCAGTGCGAGTCGCAGCAGCTCCTCCAGACTGCGCGCGTAGCCTTCACGCGCCCGGTGCGTGACTACGGTCATCGGCAGCACCTTGGCGTAGGACGCCAGCACTTCACGCGTCTCGTCGGTCGAGGCGTCATCCAGTACCAGCAGCTGATACTCGCGGGGAAACGCCGTGAACACCTGGCGGACCTTCCAGAGCACCAACCCCGCCGTGCGGGCTTCGTTGTGGACCGGTACACACACGTAGATCATGGCCCTGCAATCTAGTGCCGTTCCAACTTTTCACGTCAAGGCACCGGTTCGTCACCCTGGACACCGAGTTGGAACGGCACTAGACGAGCGAGCGATACACGGCCAAGACGCCGGCGGCCATGACCGAGGCGGTGAACTGCGGGGGAAGCGAGACGGGGGAAGGGTGATCCAGCGCGTGCACCACCTTCCGGGCGAGCCCAGCGGCGTCGCCCACCGGGACGAGCCAGGGTTCCGGCACCATCTCCGGGAGGCCGCCGGCACGCGTGGCCACCACCGGCTTGCCGAGCGCCAGCGCGTGCAGCACCACGCTGCCCAGGCCTTCTTCTTTCGACGACATCACCAGCACGTCGGCCTCCGCGATGAGGGCGTCGGCTTGGGGAACGTACCCCAGCAGATGCACGCGGTCCCCGATGCCGAGACGCGCCAGCGCGGCCTCGAGCGCGCCCCGCAGCTCGCCCTCACCGGCGATGACCCAATGGAGGTCGTCGCGGGCCGCACGCGCCACTTGCGCGGCCCGGATCAGGGTATGCTGGTCCTTGTGAGCGACCAGGGCGGCGACGTTCGCGGCGAGGGGCGTGTCCGGTGGCAGGCCGAGGCGGGCGCGCACCTTGAGGGGGGGGCGCGCGGCGCGTCGCACCTCGTCGGGATCGATGCCCGATGCCACCACTGTGATGTCCCGGGCCGCGATGCCATCCGCCACGAGCACCGCCTGTACCGCCTCGGAAATGGCGATCACGCGATCGACCCGGTGCCACACGCTGCGCTGGCGTACGTGGAAGTCCACGCGCCGCGTCGCGATGAGCGCCGGGGCGCCGGCGCCCCGTCCGGACAGGCGGCGCATCCAGTACGCGAGCTGGAGCGCGTGACTGTCGTGCGCATGGAGCAGGTGGGGGACGAAATCGGCCGCTTCGCGATCCAGCCCCCACAACGCGCGCGGGTCGAGCGACGGCCCCCAGGGCACTTCCCTGACCGTGGCGCCGCACTCCGCGACCCGGCGCGCGAGCTCGCCGCCACGCTTGGTCAGGAGCCGCTGCTCGACCTCCTCCGCCCGGGCGAGCTCGCGCGTCAGGAGCCGAACCTGGTTCTGACCGCCTCGGTACTCCCGGCCCGAGTCGATGTGCAGGACGCGCACGTCCGCTCAGACCGGCTGCTTGGCGGCGTGGCCGAGCGCGGCGCGCAGCTCGGCGAGGGTGAACGGCTTGTGGAGGTAGGGTCGTCCCAGCCCGTCGAGGAACTGCAGCGTGTCGCCCCGCACCGTGTCGCCGGTCGCGAAGATGATGCGCTCGGCGACGCGCGGATCCTGGCGCACGAGCTTCATGTACATGTCGCGACCGGAGAGGTGTGGCATCCGCAGGTCGCAGATGATGACGTCGAAGGGACCGGCCAGCGCGCGCTCGAGCGCGTAGGTGCCGTCGCTCGCCACTTCGACGGAGTGGCCCCAGCTCTCGAGCGTGGCGCGCATGTAATGGAGGATGTGCGGCTCGTCGTCCACCACGAGGATGTGCAACGGCTTCGACTCGCCCCGCGGCGCGGGCGCCGGCTCCACCCGCACCGCCGGTGCCCCGATGGCGAGCTCCACCGTGAACGTCGCTCCACTGCCCGGCCGGCTCTCCAGGGTGAGGCGACCCCCGTGCTCCTTGAGAATCCCCTGGCAGATCGACAGCCCCAGCCCCGTGCCCTCGCCCTCGGGTTTGGTCGTGAAGAACGGCTCGAACACCCGGGGGGCGACGTCTTCCGGGATCCCGGGCCCCGAGTCGGTCACGCTCACGGCGATGACGTCCTGCGCCCGCTTGGCCGTGATCCAGATCCGGCCCGAGGGCGCGTCGCTCGCAATCGCCTGGCAGGCGTTGTTGATCACGTTCACGAACACCTGCTTGATCTGGTTGGCGTTCACCTCGACCTCGGGGAGGCCGGGCTCCACGTCCAGCGTCGCCTCGACCTTGTGAGCCATCAGCTGGTTGCGGAGCAGCACCAGGGTCGACTCGAGCAGCTGCTGGATCGGCTGGCGCGCGCGCTCGCCTTCCTGGCTGCGGGCGAACGACAAGAGGTTCTTCACGATGGTCGCCGCCCGCTCCGCCTCCTGACGGATCACCTGGAGGGGCTCCTCCAGCGACGCCGGCACGCCCGTCTCGGCCAGGAAATCGCTGAACCCCACGACCGACGCGAGGGGGTTGTTCAGGTCGTGCGCGACCCCCGCGATGAGTTGACCGATCGCCGACATTTTCTCAGACTGTATGAGCTGTTCCTGCAGGCGCCGCCGCTCCGTCTGGTCCTCGAACACGAGCACTGCGGAGCCGGGCTCCGCCATCGGGATGGTCGTGAGGAGCAACGCCCGTTCGCCCGCGCGGATCTCGGTCGAGGTCGCGGACGGCTCGGCGATGGCCCGGGCGACGGGGTCGGACCAGGCCGGCGGCAGGAGACCGAGCCAGGGGCGGCCCGGAATCGCCGTGACCGGCATTTGGATCAGTTCGGCGAACACGCGGTTGGCGCGCCGCACCGTGCCATGTGCGTCCACGATGCAGATCGCCTGGGAGATGGCGTCCACGGTCTTCTCCCACTCGCGCTTGGCGGACGACAGGAGCTCGACCAGGCGCGCGTTCTCCAGCGCGATGGCGCCCTGGGCCAGGACCAGCGACACGAGGGTCAGCTCGGCCTTGCCGAGCACGCCGGCCCGGTCGCTCGAGACGGAGACCGCTCCCATGGTGCGTCCTGCGGCGATGAGCGGCGCGCCGATCCAGGAGCCGGGCGCCTCGCCGCCCAGCTCGGCCCCGCGGCGGCGGGCCTCCTCGCGGACGTCGCGCGGGAACGCGAGCGGCCCGCGCCGCAGCGCGAGCTGCAGCAGGGGGTCGTCGGTCCGCGCCGGCGCCGCGTTCGTGTCGTAGGTCACGGCGAGCCGGTTCAATTCGGCATCTAGTAGAACGACCGAGAGGCGGTCGGGTTTGAGCAGATCGGCGAGGGCCCGCGCCACCAGGTCGATCACACTGGCGGGCCGAAACGCTCCCGCGAGCTCCTGGGCGAGCATCGTGAGGCGCGCCAGCAACTCGACGCCGGGGCGTGGGGTAGCAGCCCTAGAGGGAGGCTTGGGCATGATCCTGGCCAATGTGCGCGGTCGCCTGCGGATACAGGACTTCCGGCTCGTCGCACTCGCGCTGGCGCGGGGCGACGCGGGGCGGCGCGCCCGCTACGAGCAGCTGCTGCTCGAGCAGGGCCCCGACCCGCTGCTCGACGACCCCGGTCTGCTCGAGGCGCTGCTGGCGGTGCGCTCGCTCGCCGTCCCGTCGGCGCCCCTGTTCGCGTACGTGGCGGTACGGCACGCCCTGCGCGCCGCGGCCGTCGACGACCGTGAGCTCGCGGACTACCTGGCCGCGCTGTTGCTCGAGTTCGGCGATCACGACCGGCACACGCGCATCCGGCGGGCCGACGACGAGAGCTACTGCTATCTCGTCGACATCGTGGAGGACCTCACCGGCCTCGACGACGCCGGCGAGCGGGGACTGCTGTTGCGCGTGCATCTCGGCAATTACAGCCTCTGGTTCGCGGGACTCTTCCCCGATTACATCGAGGCCCGGCGCACCCGCAAGGGCGGGCCCGACCTGCCGTACTACGACGCGGTGGGCCGGCAGGGCTACCAGCTCGCCTCGGAGCACCGTCTGGCCGAGCGGTTCGGCGTCGCCAGCATCTACCGCAGCGCGGCGGAACGGTTCCCGACCCTCCGAGTCGCGTTCAACCGCCTGAGCGACCGCGTGTTCTTCCGCAACGTGTCGACTCCCGAGAAGATACTGCGCAATCTTTGACGTCCCACGTCATTCATCCAGGAATCGCGTCGGCACGGTCGTCGCGGCCTCCACGAGCTGCTCGGCCGATTTCACGAACCGCACCACGATCGGCAGCGAGCCCTTGAGTGTGAGCTTGCGCTGCATGATCCCGGCGATCGGACCCAGCTCCTTGCGGATCACGCGCTTCCAGTGCGCGTAGTCGCCGGCGATCACGAACGCCGCCCGCTCCGCTTCGCCCTGAGACACGACCTTCGCCTCCCGGCACGTGCCGCGGTCGAGATCGAGCCAGATCCCGAACGCTTCCTTGATCCCGATCTCCGGCTGCGGGTTCACCACCAGGGCTACGGCGCCGTGGGTCCATTCAAGCGAGGCGGCCCGGTAGGCGTCGCTCGCGTTGATCGCCGCGCCGTAGGCGCTCACCCATTCCGGGGAAGGGAACGCGACGCTCACCCGATCGCCTCCGCGAACCCGCGGAACAGCGCGTCCTCTGTATCGTCTTCGGGATGCCACTGGACGGCCAGCGTCCACGATGTCGCCCCATCCGCGCGCTCGACGCCCTCGATGAGGCCGTCCTCCGCCCACGCCGTCGCGCGCAGCGTCGGGGCCAGGTCACGGATCGCCTGATGGTGGCGGCTATTGACGCGCGCGCCCGCGGTCCCGAGGGTGCGATGCAGCAGGGTGTGCGGCTCGACGCGCAACCCGTGGCGAGCGGCCGTGTCGGTGTGATCGATCGGGCCGGCGCGTTCGCTCGCGAGGTCCTGGTACAGCGTCCCGCCCAGGGCCACGTTCAGGATCTGGATGCCGCGACAGATGGCGAGGATGGGAAGCCGGCGGCGCTCCGCGCCGGCGATGAGCGCGAACTCGACGGCATCGCGGGCAGGATCGGTTTCGCCGAGCTTGGGATGCGGCAGCGCGCGATAGCGAGACGGCTCGACGTCTTCACCCCCGGTGAGCACCAGCCCCTGGACGCGGTCGAGTGCGGCGCACGCGGCGTCGGAGTCGAGCACCGGTGGCACCAGGAGGGGCACCAGGCCGGCGCGTGTGAGGGCGCGCACGTACGCGATGTTGAGGGCGACGCGTTCCCGACCGCCGTCGGTGCGGCGCGTCGCGCTCACCGCGACGACTTTGGTCACGGCGTCGGGGCGGGGGCGGGGGAGCCCAGGAGCGGGCAGTGCGGGTTGGAGACGCCGGGCCAGTCCACCCGCACGCCATACAGCGGGATGGTCTTGTCGCCCCCGCTCACCGTGCCCAGCTGCGGGTACGACTTCGGCGGCCGCTGTCCCTCGTACAGGAGCACGCCCTGCGCCCGCTGGGTCGAGTCGTCCACGACGAGCAGCGCGTAGACCGAGCTGTCCGACGGATACGGAGGGAAATTGGGGCCCTGGTACGTCATGGCGAGGCGCTGCCCGCTGTAGGTGATGGCCACCGTGCTCTGCTGCGCGTTGCCGGCGACGCGGGCGGGGAGCGAGCCGGGCAACCCGCGTGGCGGCTCGGTGAGAACGAAGGGGAGCAGCCGCAGCTGATCCTGGATGAGCGACGGTCCGATCAGCTGGGCCATACCGCACGTGGGCGAGTGGGTCCGATCGCGTCCGCTGCACGCAACGAACGACGTCACGACGAACGACGTCACGTTGAAAAGCCGGGTAGGCTTCACCGTGGCGTCACCACTTCGAGCACGGTTGTCGGGTCCGGGGCATTGGGCGCCGCGCGCCGGAACTCCAGGCTGTCGGCGTCGGGCACGAACGGCGTCCCGAGCCGCAGCGTGTCGCCCACCAGCCAGGCCGCCGTCTTCGCCTCCTGGGAGACGGGATGGTCGAAATCGGCACCCAGGATCCAGCGCCCCGTTCCCCGCAGCGGCCCGCCGCCCAGCTTGGTGCGCTCGGGCTGCCCGAAATAGCGGCGGTACAGCCAGCCGGTGAACCACCCGCCGGTGTGCGACTCGAGCGACATGCGGATGTAGACGGTTGAGTCGAGCGGAACGGCGCGTGTGCCGGCGGGGGTACCTGCGCGGAAGATGCGCGTGAGCAGCCACGTGCCGTCGAGCGGCGTGCCCTGGGCGGTCCAGAGCAGCACCGTGGCGACGACGCCATAGGAAGAGATCACGGCACCAATCTAATACGTCCAGGTCAGGACCACCGAAACGGTTCGCACGGGCTCCAGCGTGCCCGGCGTCAAGCTATAGATGTAGTTCAGCGCGTTGGTGACGAGCAGCCGCGCCGACCACGCGTTTCGGCTCCAACCCGCGCGTAGGTCCAGCACTGCGGCGGGCACGCGGGGGTCGTCCGCCCAGCTCAGGCCGAGCTCGATGCGCTCGATGCGGCTGACGTAGCGGAAGTCGCCACCCACGCTGAACGGGCGGAACGCGTAGTCCGCGGCGAGCGTCAGGAGGTGCTGGGGACGAAATGCCAGCGTGGAATCGGCGCCGAGGTCGCGCGCGTCCAGGAAGGTGTAGGCGACGGACGTCTCGAGCTTTGGCGTCAGCGGCCACGCCACGAGGGACAGATCGAATCCACGGAGTCGCGCCCGCCCCACGTTGCGGAATTGAATGTAGGGGACTCCTCCCGATTCGAAGAATGCGGGCTCGATCAGCTGCCGGGCTTCGGTCCAGAAGGCCGCGGCGTCGAGCCGCGTCGACCCGATCGAAACGGCATCGCCAAGCTCGAAGGCCCAAGCCGTCTCCGGTACGAGCGTCGAGTCGGGAACCACCCGGATTCCGAACGCCACCGTCGACACGAACCGCTCCGCGAGCGACGGCGTGCGGAATCCGTGTCCGACGGAGCCGCGCCACGTCCCGAAGCGTGTGGGCCACACGACGCCGACCCGCGGGCTCACATGACCCCCGAGCGTCCCGCCCACCGGTCCGATTTCGTCCACGCGCGCACCCACCGACAGCCGGACCGACCCGATACGCTGTTCTCCCTCACCGTACGCCGACAGCTCGTGCTGGGCGCGCCCGCCGAAGATGTCGCTCGTCACGTCCGCGCGAGCGGCCTCGACGCCGATGGTCAACACGCGGTCGCTGTCGCCCCCCCCGGGCCGGAGCGTGCCCCGCAGCTCGGTGCCGTACCGATTCGCCACGCCCCAGTCGTCGGGCTTGGAGTCGGTGAAGTGGGTTCGCACCCAGGACGCGCGGGCTTGCCAGGCGAACCCCGCCGACGACGTGCGCTCGAGCCTCGTGGCCACGTACCCCTTGTCCGACCGCGTGTACGCCCCGCGGTCGTTGGTGCCGGTCATGAAAGGTTGAAACGCCAGCCCGCGGTCGTCACACTGGCCGCGCTCGCACCAGGGCGGGCTGACCTCGTATTGATGGCTGGTCCACGAGCCGGACGCCGTCACGCGCGTCCCCGGTGCCGGGTGCCATTCCGCCTTCCCCGCACCCTCCCATTGGTCGCTGCGGTCCTGCTCGCGGTACCCGTCGGAGTGACGGCCGCCGAGCGTCAGACGGCCCCGGATTGCCTCGGTGCCATACGAACCGGTCACATCGAGCCCGCCGAGGCCGCCGACGTAGTCGCGGAATCGCCAGGCCGGATCGGGCGGGTCCGCGTAGGCACCCGCCGTAGTGCGCACCCGGCCGTGGAAGCCGACGGGCACGTCCCGCGTCAGCAGGTTGACCACGCCGCCGAACGCGGCCGACCCGTACAGGGACGAGCCGGCGCCCTTCACCACCTCGACGCGCTGTACTTCATCCAGCGGCAGCATGTCCCAGTCGATGCCGCCCCGGTCGGCCTCGTTCGCGGGTACGCCGTCTACCAGCAGGAGCACGCGCGATCCCAAGCCTTCGACGAAGCCGCTCGACCCGCGAATGTTGACCTGACCGTTGAGGAACAACACTCCCGGGGCCTTGTCCACCGCCTCGTCGACCGTGCTCACGGCGCGCCGCGCGAGATCGCTGTCGCTGACGAGCGCCACACTCGTGGCGGACTGGTCGAGCAGCTGGGACCGCTTCGCCGCGGTCACGATCACGGGCTCGAGCGCGTATCGACCCGGTCGCAGCGTGACGTCCAGGCGCACCGAGTCGCCGGCCGGAACGGCCACAGTGTCCTGCGTGGCGTGATAGCCGAGACGCGCGAAGCGGAGCACCGTGTGGCCCGGGGGGATCCCCGTCAGCCGATAGTGGCCGGCCGCATCCGAGGCGGCGGCCGCCCCCGCGGTGCTGATGTGGACGTCGGCGACCGGCGTTCCGGCCGTGTCCGAGACTGTGCCGTACACCGCTCCCAGGGTCTGCGCCTGTCCCCGCAGCGGCAGGAAGGCCAGCGCGACCAGCGACAGGGCGGCGACGCGGGTCATGGGCACGGCGGGAAGTAGGCGCACACGCGCCGCATGGTGTCGAAATCGATCACGAAGTCGATCGAGTCGGTGCCGCCGCCGGAAACCACGACGATGCCGGAGCCGGCGAGGGTCGTATCGGCGCCATCGCGAAAGAAGCCGGCCACCTCGAGCGTCGTGTCCGCGCCAGCGAGGGTGAAGGCCGTATCCACCCACGCCGCGAGCACCCACTCATAGCGGCCGCTCGGCAATGCCAGCGTGTAGAACTCGGATTGGCGGTCGAGTGGCAGTGGCTTGAGGGACTGCAGGGGCGGCTGGAAGTTGAAGAGATCGTTGCGGCTCTGTGGAAACACGTTGTAGGCGATGATGTATACGGCGGAGGTGTTTCCCGGGACTGCACCGCGCAGCGTCACCGTCCCGCAGATGCCGACGAACCCGCCCGTGGGGCAGGTCGTGGGCGCGGGGGTCGGCTGGAGCCCGTCATTGCATGCGAGCGCGGCGACGACGGCGAGTGCGGCTCGGAAAACGGCCCTCGGCATGCCTGCAATGATCGGAGCGGGTGCCAGGGGCGTCAACTTGACCGCCCTTTCCGCGCGGAATACGTTCTAGTCCGTCATGCCGATCTACGAGTACCGCTGCACGAAGTGCGAGGCGCGCTTCAGCCAGCACGAGGAGATCGAACAGCACGGCCGCACGCCGCCCGCCTGCCCGCAGTGCGGGTCGCCCGCGGTGGAGCAGGTGCTCTCGCCGTTCTTCGCCAAAACGGTCCGGAAAAGCTAGCTCCCGTGTTCGAGCGCCTGCGGGATGCCCTGCGTGCCGCCCTCGACGCGGCCACGCCGCCGGGAGACCTGCGTGACCTGGCGCGGCAGATGCGCGAAGCGGTGGTGGAAGCGAAGGTCGCCGTGGTCGAGACGCGCGACGCGGTCGCGCGGACCGAGCGTGACCTCGCCCAGGAGCGCCAGCGGCTCGCCGACGCGGAGCGGCGCGGCCGGCTCGCGTCCGAGATTCAGGATGCGGAGACCGTCGCGGTCGCGGGGCGGTTCGCGGCGAAGCATCGCGAGCGCGCCGGCGTGCTCGACAAGAAGGTTGCGGCGCTGCGCGACGAGCTCGCCCTGTACGAGCGAGAGCTGGCGGATATGGAGGCGCAGCTGGCGCGCGCCGAGCAGGACCGTCCGCTCACGGAGGCGGAGCGCTCCGCCGAGCGCGCGTGGCGCGACCTGCAGGCGGCGGGCGGCGCCCGCCCCGGTGCGGACCCGGAGGACGAGCTCCTCAAGTCGCGCCTCGATCGCGCGGGGCGGGAAGCCGCCGCCGACCGCCAGCTGCGGGAGCTCAAGAAGAAGATGAAGAAAGAGTAGCGACGCCGGCCATGGGCGTGGTCCGCCGGATGTGGCAGTGGTTCCGCGTGGCGTTCGGTCCCGGACCACGGAGCGCCGACGGGCGGCGCACCGGAGGCACGATGGATATCAAGCGCGACCGCATGGTGTTTCTCGGGTACGGCAAGTACTGGCGCTCGGACGCCATCATCGGGCTCATGCCGATCGAAGAGGATCGCGGGCCGAAGCGGCGGACCAACGTGTTCGTGGAGGGCCGCGCCGAGCCGATCATCGCGTCGCGCACGGAGCAGAGCATTCTCGAGGACATGGGGGCGAGCGAGGGGGGCTTCCAGGCGCAGGCGCTGCGAGAGACGGTCACCGAGCTGCTGGCGGCGGTTCACACCTTTTCACCCACGCTGCGACGGGCCCTGCAGCACGAGCACCACTTCGACGTCGAGCAATGGGAGCAGCGGATGGGGGACCTGCTGCGCGCTCCCCAGACGACCGTTCCGATCGAGCAGAACGAGCTCTTCGATTGATGGCCGACGCCGGCTGGTTCGGCCATCCCCGCGGCCTGTCCACACTCTTCTTCACGGAGATGTGGGAGCGCTTCAGCTACTACGGGATGCGGGGCTTCCTCATCCTGTACATGACCAAGGCGCTCGGCTTCACGGACCCGCACGCGGGCGCCGTGTACGGCAATTACGTGGGCAGCGTGTGGCTCGCCGCGATCTTCGGCGGGGTGATCGCCGATCGCTGGCTGGGTCACTACCGGAGCGTGCTGCTCGGCGGGACGATCATCGCCCTCGGCCACTTCACCCTCGCGTTCCATGCCCTGCCGTTCTTCTACGCCGGCCTCTCGTTGATCGTCCTCGGGACCGGGTTGCTCAAGCCCAACGTCTCCACGCTGGTGGGCTCGCTGTACGAGCAGGGCGACGAGCGGCGCGACGCCGGGTTCTCGGTTTTCTACATGGGGATCAACCTCGGGGCGCTGCTCGGGCCGCTGGTCGCCGGGAAGCTCGCCGAGGGTGTGGACTGGCATCTCGGATTCGCCTGCGCCGGTGTGGGCATGACGTTGGGGCTGGCGCAATACGTCCTTGGACGTCGGCGGCTCGCGCCGGCGATCGAGCGTCTGGCCGCCCGACCGGGCGCGGCCGCGGGCGCGGCTCCCGTGCCGGGATCGACTGGGGGATTCACGACCGAGGATTGGAAGCGCATGACGGCGGTGGTGGTGTTCTTCGCGTTCGCGTCGCTCTTCTGGGGGGCGTACGAGCAGGCAGGGTCTACACTCAATCTGTTCGCGGACCGCTACGTCCACCTCGAGCTGCTGGGCATCAAGCTGTATGCATCGTGGTTCGTGTCCGTCCAGGCGGCGTTCGTGATCCTGCTGTCGCCCGCCTTCGCCTGGCTGTGGGTGACGCTCGGGCCCCGCCAGCCGTCCTCTCCCGCGAAATTCGCGCTCGCGCTGCTGTTCGTGGGACTGGCCTTCGTGCTGCTCATGCCGGCGGGCGCGATCGCGCAGGGCGGCGTCCGGATCAGCCCCCTGTGGCTCGTCGCCGCCTATTTCATCGAAGAGCTGGGCGAGTTGTGTCTCAGTCCCGTCGGGCTGTCGGTCGTGACCAAACTCGCGCCGAAGCAAGTGGTCGGACTCATGATGGGAGTGTTCTTCCTCTCCAACGCATTGGGCAACAAGCTGGCCGGCTGGTCGGCGGGATTCATCAGCACGACGCCCCTGCCGACGCTGTTCGGCGTGACCGCGGCCGTCACCCTGGGCGCCGCGGCGGTGATGTTTCTGCTCATCAGACCGGTGCAGCGACTGATGGGCGGGGTGCGCTAGGAATTCACGAGGCACCGCCGACCGTGAACCCCGGGCTTGCGCCCGGGGTCGGTCAACCTACCGGCGACTCGTCGTGCTCGTTCCTCCCCCCAGCCGCCGCTGGAAAAAATCCGCCGCCGCCTCGTAGGCCGCGACCCAATGCGCGTGCGTCAGAAAATCGTGAATCTCGTCCGGGAAGATCAGCTCCTCCACGTCCACGCCCTGCGTGCGCAGTGCCGCGGTGAGCTGCACAGTCTGGCTGAACTGGACGTTCCGGTCGTCGTCGCCGTGGATCAGCAGGACGGGGGAGCGCCAGTCCTTGGCGTACGCGATCGGCGAGGACTCGTAGGCGAGCTTGGCCGCGTCGGCCAGCTTGACCGGGTCGTAGGTCGGGACCCAGTTCTGGATCTCGATGTTCCAGTCGTGCACGCCGTGCAGGTCCACGCCCGCGGCGAACAGATCGGACGCGCGCGCCAGCCCCAGCGCCGTGAGAAACCCGCCGTACGAGCCGCCCCACAGGGCGATCCGCCTGGGGTCCACGTCCGGCCGGCCGCGCAGGTACAGTCCCGCGCCGAGCACGTCGTTGAACTCGCTCGCCCCCTGAGCGCCGTAGTGCAGCGCCTCACGGAACTCCATTCCGTAGGCGATGCCGCTGCGGTAGTTGACCGACAGCACCACGTAGCCCCGGCTCGCGAAGTACTGATTCAGGGCGTAGGCATTGCGATAGTAATAGAAGTAATGCCAGCCGAGCAGCATCTGGCGCCGTGAGCCCCCGTGGAAGAACACGACGGCCGGGCGGCGCTCCCCGGGCTTGGCCCCGCGCGGCAGGAAGAGCTGGGCGTGGATCGTCATGCCGTCGGCGGCGGGGAAAAGCACCGGCTGCGGGTCCACGAGCAACGCCTCGGGAAACTCCGCGGGAATCGCTCCCGGGGCGAGATCGCGCGGCGCGCCGCCGCCCATGCCGATCAGTACGGGGCGGGGTGGTGTCCGCGTACCCGCCCGGATGCAGGCGACCCCCTGACCGTCCCCCGTCACGACCGGCGTCCATTCGAGATCGGTGCCGCGGGTCAGCGCCGCCGGCGGACCCCCCGTTACCGCCACCTTCCAGATGTGGCGCCGCTCGATGTCGTCCTGGTTCGAGCTGAACACGATCGTGGCGCCGTCGGGGCTCGCGGCCACGTGCTCGACCTCGAAGGCGCCCGGCGTGAGCAATGTGGCCCGACCGCCGCCCACCGGAACCGCGTACAGGTGGGTCCAGCCGTCCTTCTCCCATGGGAACACGATGTGATCCCCGCCGCCCCACACGATTTGATTCGGAGCGACGATCTCGCGGAACACGCTGCCCCGACCGGTGTCCGCGATCCATACCTGCCGGCCGGCCCCGCTGGGGAGGTCCGCCACGCGGATCGACCACGGCTGGCCCGCGCGCTGGGGCGTGAACGGCAGCCCGTCCGCACCCGCCGGGATGCGCAGAAATGCGAGGCGCCGGCCGTCGGGCGACCAGGCGGGCTCCCCGTCCGAATCGACGCCCGCGTCGAGAAAGCGCAGCACCTTGGTCGCCACGTCGTACGCCGCGATGAACGCGTGGTCGCCCCGGTCGCTCACGAATGCGAGCGCCGCGCCGTCGGGCGACCAGCGGAGCGAGCGCGCCGACCCGCGGGCGTGGATCAGCTGCTCGGCCTGCCCAGCCGTGTCGGTGAGCGAGGCCCACCATACTTGACCATGCCGCTCGAACGCCACGCGGTCGCCCTTGGGCGATACCGCCGGCGCGTGTCCCTCGCTCAGGTGTCGTGGCGTCCCGCCGGTCGCCGTCACGATCCACAGCGCCTGCTCGACGCCCGCGACGAGGCTGTGCGGGTTCGGGTACTCGCCTTTGCCGTTCGGCCCGCCGCCCCGCACGTACACGATCGCGCGACCATCGGGCGTCCAGCGCAGGTCGGTGAGCTCCTGACCGTCGTCCTCCGGGTAGCTCGTGACCGCCTTGCCGCGATAGTCGGGCGGTGCCGCGACCCAGATATTGCGGGCGCCGCGCGCGTTGAACACCCAGGCGACGGCGCCGCCGCGAGGCGCGGCGACGAGCTCGTCGGGGAACGGCGCGCTCATCACTTGATCGAGTGTGAACGACCCCTGCTGCGCGGCGAGTGCGGTTGGAGCGAGAACGATGAGAGCGGTGAGGGCGAGACGACGGGTGAGATTGGTCATGCCGGGAAGGTATCACTCACCCCGGGCTTGCGCCCGGGTTTCCCTACTCCGCGAAGCGACGGAGCCTGTCATCCTGAGCGCCGCAGGCGCGAAGGATCCGCTTTCCTCAAACAGATCCTTCGCTCGCGCGCGTGCCGCGCGCTCGCTCAGGATGACAGCGCCGTGATGCGGCAGGAAGCGTTTCGTTGCGTGAGGCCGTTCGTCAGTTGAATCGCGTGGTCCGCCACAGCAGGACCCCGGTCCCTCCCAGCAGCGCGAGCATCGCGAGCGTGAGGCCCGCGACCCAGCCCCAGCCGAGCCGCAACTCGGGAACCCGGGCGACGAGTCCCAGGCCGACGAACACGGCCGTGGCACCAGTCACGAGCGCCCAGTCGAGCCAGGTTCGCCCCCGCCCCGGACCGCCGGCGCTCTCACCCGCCAGCCCGGCGCGCACCACGGCGGGGTCGATGCCGTAGCGCTGTCCCTCGCGCGCCGCCGCTTCCTGCCAGCGCTGGTGCTCGGCACCGGTGGCGGAGGCGAGCGCGATGAGCGCGGCGCCGAGCGCCATCAGGAGCGAGCCGCCGATCACCTGGGCGTACGTGGCCCGCGCGCCGCCGTGCAGTTCCCCGAACACGAGCAGGCCCCACACGAGCCCCCACAGCTGGTTCGTATTCGACAGCGGGATCCCGCGGCTGATGCCCACATACTTGGCGGCGTATTGCTGGAACAGGTCCCCCACGACCCACACGAAGCCGCCGAGCAGCAGCCAGAACAACACGTCCCGGGCGCCGCTCAGCTCGGCGACGAGCGCGGCGACGCCGCCGCGGTCGGCGAGCGCGAGCGCCGACATCATGCCGAGCTCGCCGACCGTGAAAAAGGTGACGAACGCGAGCGGATTCATGCCGGTGAGGTATGCCTTGCGGTAGGGGATGTACATGGTGCCCCACAACGCCCCGGCCGCGAGGGCAGCGGCGACGCCGCGTGCGGCGTGTCCCGCGGGCGCCTGCGCCGTCGACGCGACCGCGAGCAGGGCGGCACCGGTGCACATCACCGCCGCGCCGCCGAGCACGGCCACCACCCGGGGCCAGCCTGCCCCCCGTAGCTCGTTGAAGAACACCGCGCCCCACAGGATGCCGAGCAGGCTGTTCGCGTTCCACAAAGGAAACGCGACGCTCAGGCCGATGTCCTTGATCGCGAAAATGGTGAGCGTGTTGGCGACGGCCCACAGGCACCCGGCGAGCACGGCCCAAACCACGAGATGCGGCGCCTGCCGCACGTCGGCCCCGATCGCGGTCGTTCCCCGCAGCAGGGCCGGGAGACTCCAACGCGCCAGGAACACGCCCACCACCATCGCGAGGGAGATCACGACGGGCGAGAGACCGAGCACGACCATCTTGGTGGGCGCTTCGGCGGCGCCGAGCCAGGCGCCGGCGGTGAAGCCGCTGGCGACGCCAGCGAGCTGCAGGCCGCGCAGGCGGGCCGGGTCGAGGGCCGGGGCTACCGTATCCATACGAGCACCAGCAGACCGCCGACCAGCACGGCGACGGGGACCCAGAACTGAGCGTCGTGCAGCATGGCGGCGAAGCGACCGGTCATAGCGGCTCCTCGGCGTAATGGCAGGCGGCGAGCTGGCCCGGCGCGACCTCGCGCAGGGCGGGCGGCTCGGTGCGACAGCGTGCGTCCTTCTTGGGGTGCGGGCAGCGGGGGTGAAACGGGCATCCGGCCGGCGGGTGCGCGGGCGACGGCACGTCGCCCGTGAGCACGATCCGCGGGCGTTGCGCGTTCGGATCGGGCACCGGCACGGCGGAGAGGAGCGACGTGGTGTAGGGGTGCCGCGGCGCGGCGTACAGGGCCGCGGCGGGAGCCCGTTCCACGATCTTGCCCAGATACATCACCGCGACGTGGTCGGCGACGTGCTTCACCACCGCGAGGTCGTGGGCGATGAAGAGGTAGGTGAGGCGCCGTCGCTGCTGCAGGTCGGCGAGCAGGTTCAGGACCTGCGCCTGGACCGACACATCGAGCGCACTCACGGGCTCGTCGAGCACCAGGAACTGGGGCTCGACCGAGAGTGCGCGGGCGATGCCCACGCGCTGGCGCTGCCCGCCCGACAGCTCGTGCGCATAGCTCTTCGCGAAGCCCGGGTCGAGCCCGACCTCCTCGAGCAGCGCCGCGATGCGGCGCTCGGCGTCGGATCCGGTGGCGAGGTGGTGGATCGCGAGCGGCTCCGCCAGGGTCTGGCGCACCGTGAGGCGCGGGTTGAGCGAGCCATACGGATCCTGGAACACGATCTGCATGCGACGCCGCAGCGCCCGCAGCTCGCGGCCACCGAGCGTCACCACATTCACCCCGTCGATCGCCACCCGTCCCGCGTCGGGCTCGATCAACCGGAGGATGCTGCGTGCCACCGTGGACTTGCCGCACCCTGATTCACCCACCAAGCCGAGCGTCTGGCCGGGCATGATCGCGAACGAGATGTCGTCCACGGCCCGGACCACGGCGCGCGGGCGTCCCAGCCCGAAGTAGCCGCGCTCGCCGGGGAAGTGCTTGACCAGCCCCTGCACCTCGACGAGCGCGGTGGCGGACGACGTCACGGCAGCGGGCGCGCGGTCCGGCGTTGCGGCTCCGTGAGGAGCCAGCAGCGCACCGTGTGGGTGCCGGGCTCGCCGGTACCCGCATCGAGCAGCGGCGGCTCCTCGTCACGGCAGCGGTCCCAGGCGTACGGGCAGCGCGGATGAAAACGGCAGCCGCCGGGCCACTCGCTGGCAGCCGGCACCTGACCCGGGATGCCGTGCAGCCGACCGCGGGCGCGCACCGGTGGTGCGTCGAGCCGGGGCACGGAGGCCAGCAGTCCGTCAGTATACGGATGGAGGGGGCGCGCGAACAGCTCCGGCGTGGGAGCCTGCTCCACCACCTGGCCGGCGTACATCACCACGACGCGGTCCGCCGTTCCCGCCACCACGCCGAGATCGTGGGTGATCAGCATGACCGCCATCCCGAGCTCCGCCTGCAGCCGCTCCAGCAGCTCGAGGATCTGCGCCTGAATGGTGACGTCGAGCGCGGTGGTCGGCTCGTCGGCGATGAGCACCTTGGGGTGGCACACGAGGGCCATCGCGATCATAACGCGCTGCCGCATCCCGCCGCTCATCTGGTGGGGATAGTGATCGACCCGCTGCGCCGGATCGGGAATGCCCACGAGCTTGAGCATCTCGATCGCGCGGGCGCGCGCTGCGCGGCGCGACAGGCGCTGGTGCACGATCGCGGCCTCGGCGATCTGGTCGCCCACCGTGAACACCGGGTTGAGCGACGTCATCGGCTCCTGGAAGATCATCGCGATCTGGTTGCCGCGGATGGCGCGCAGCTCGCGGGGAGCGAGCGTGAGCAGATTGCGTCCCGCGAACTCGATGAAGCTCCCGGGTCGGATGTGCCCGGGAGGCTCGGGGATGAGCCGCAGCACCGACAGAGACGTGACGGTCTTGCCGCACCCCGACTCTCCCACGAGGCCGAGGGTCTCGCCCGGATAGAGGTCGAACGAAACGCCGTCGACCGCGCGGGCGGTACCGCTCCCGTGCTCAGTGACGAAGTAGGTCTTCAGGTCCCGGATGCGGAGCAGCGGCTCGGTCACGCGGTCTCCCTGCGCGGATCGAGCGCGTCGCGCAGCGCGTCGCCCACCGCGTTCAGCGCCATCACCACCAGCGAAATGGCCAGCCCGGGGAAGGTCGACGACCACCACGCGACGGCCATCTTGGGCCAGCCGTCGGCGATCATGTTGCCCCAGCTGGGCGCGGGCGAGGGCACGCCCATGCCGAGAAACGACAGCCCGGCCTCGAGCAGCATCACGTTGCCGATGCCAAGCGCTGCCGACACGATGATCGGAGCCGCGGCGTTGGGCAGGACGTGGCGGAAGATCACGCGCGCCGGCTCGGCACCGAGCGACCGCGCCGCCGCGACGAACTCACGCTCACGCACGCTCAACACCTCGGCGCGCACCAGCCGGCTGGTGCCGAACCATCCCGTCAACCCGATCAGCAGGACGAGCACCGCCAGCGGCACGTGCTCCCACAAGACCACGACCATCAGGAGCATGAACATGCGCGGCATGGCGAGCCCGACGTCCACCAGTCGCATCAGGGTCGCGTCCACCCAGCGGCGGAAATACCCAGCCACGCCGCCGACCACGACGCCGGTGGTGACGGCGACGAGCATCGCGAGCGCGCCGATGCCGAGCGAGATACGCGCCCCATAAACCAGCCGGCTCCACACGTCCCGGCCGAACGGGTCCGTGCCGAGCGGGAACTGAGTGGACGGCGCGTGGTTGGCGAGCCGGGTGATGTCGATCTGGAGGTACGGCTGGTAGGGCGTGACGAGCGGTGCGGCGAGCGCGACCGTCACGAAGAAGGCGAGCACGAACACGGCGGGGGCGGCGGTCGGATGCCGAAAGAAGCGCCGCCCGGGCGCACCGGTCCCCACTAGCCGCCGGATCTCGGCGACCACGACCAGGGCCAGCACGGCGACGCCGCCGATCGCGAGCCAGTTCCAGACGTTCACGTAGCGCGCACACGAATGCGGGGGTCGGCCACTCCGTACAGCGCGTCGGCCAGGAGATTGCCGAGGACGACCATCACGCTGGCGACCAGAGCCGCGGCGGTGACGATGGGATAATCGCGCTGCAGGATCGCGTTCACAGCCAGGTGGCCCATCCCGGGCCACGCGAACACGGTCTCGACCAGGACCGCGCCCGTGAGCAGGAAGGGGAAGGTCAGTCCGAACAGGGTGATGAGCGGGAGCAAGGCGTTGCGGAGGGCGTGCACCAGCAGCACCCGTCGCTCGGGGAGCCCCTTGGCGCGCGCGGTGCGCACGAAATCCTGGCGCACCACGTCGAGCAGCGCCGCCCGCTGATAGCGCGCCGTGCTCGCCGCCCCAACCAGCCCGAGTGTGAGCGCGGGCAGCGCCAGGTGCCACGCGAAGTCGGCGGCGCAGGGGAGCGAGTCCACGCGGGGACAGAGGACGAGGTCGCGCAGGCCGCCCACCGGAAACCAGCCGAGTCGTTGCCCGAACACGAGCAGCAGCACCAGTCCCAGCCAGAACGTGGGCATCGAGTTCACGAACAGGGCCGCGTTGCCCAGCGCGATGTCGCCGAAGCGGCGCTCGCGGGCGGCCTGATAGACACCGAGGGCGAGGCCGAGCGCGAAATCGAGGATCAGCGCGGTGAGCGCGAGCGTGAAGGTGTTGGGGAGCGCTTCGGCGAGCGCGTCGGCGACGGGGCGGTGGAGCGACAACGACTCGCCCAGATCGCCGCGCAACAGGGCGCCCAGGTACTTGACGTACTGCACCCGCAGCGGCCGGTCGAGGCCGAAGCGGCGCGTCAGATCCGCGCACACCTCGGGAGACACCGGGCGACCGTCGGGCTGGCCGCAGGGAGAGCCGTGGGCGAGGTGAACAACGACGAAGGTGAGGGTGACGACCGCCCAGACGATGGCGATCGAGGCGGCGACACGCCGCACCAACCACGCCGCCACCTAGCGCTCCACGCGGTCTCGATCCGTCAGGCGATCAGCGGGAATGCGCCACGTGCGGACCAGCGCGAGCCACGAGTCCGGCCGGATCCGCACGTCCGCCACGCGTTTGTGCACGGCCGCGACGTTTTCGGTGGCGAAGAGAAAAATCGCGGGCGCGTCCTGGTTGAGGATCTCGATCGCGGCCCGCCACGTGCGCTTGGCCTCGTCGCGGCTCGCCGCCGATGCCACCGCCCGGTCGACCAACCGCTCGAACGCGGGGTTCTCGTAGCGGCCGTAGTTGGATCGGCCGAACCCCGCCCGTGTCCAGGACTCGGGGATGCCGGACGACGGCGTCGGATCCGTATTCCACACGTTGATCAGGGCGTCGAATCGTCCCGCCCGCGCCCGCTCGTTGAACACGCTGAAGTCCACCTCGTCGAGCTGGACGTCGATCCCCATGGTACGAAACTGTTCTTGCAAGAAGCGCGCGTACTGGCGGCGCACCGCGCTGGTGGTGGGGACGAGCAACCGGAATGCGAGCGGATGTCCGTCGCGATCGCGGATCCCGTCGCCGTCCGAGTCGACCCAGCCCAGCCGCGTGAGGCCGCGGGCGGCGCGGGCGCTGTCGTGCGCGAGCTCACGGGTCTCGGGGTCCCAGATCCAGAAGAGCTGCGACATGGGGCCCGGCGGGACCTTGGCCATGTCGCCGAACACGTTGTGTAACACGCTGCCGCGATCGACGGCCATCACCAGGGCGCGCCGCAGCTCGCGGTCGCTGAACAGCGGGTGCGGCTTGGTGGTGTCGCCCGGCGCGGCGAAGTTGAACCCGACGTAGCCGTACGCCGCGCCCTTGTACGGGTACATGGCGAGCTGGGTGTCCGCCCGCGCCCGGTCGCGGTTGTCGGGCGTGACCAGCACCTCCACAGCGTCGGCGTCATGCGCGATCAACTGCGTCACGGCGACCTGCTGGTCGGCCGTGAAGCGCCAGATCAGGCGCCGGAGGTGGGGGCGGCCGAGGAAGAACGTGGATTCGGCCGCGAGCTCGAGGCTTTCGCCCGCCCGCCACGCGACGAAACGGTACGGTCCATCGCCCACCGGTGCGCGTCCGAACGCGGCGCTGCGCCACTGGCCACGCGGCACCTCGCGCAGCAGGTGGGACGGCAGGATGCGCATGTGATACACCGCAGCGTAGAACATCTCGGGAAAGCGGTGCCGGAACCGGAACACCACGGTGAGCGAGTCGCGCGTGGTGACCGCCGCGATGTGCCGCAGCGAAGGCCGGAAGGGCGAGCTCACCAGCGAGTCCGTGTAGATGTCGTACGTGAACGCCACGTCCGCCGCGGTGACCGCGCGGCCGTCCTGCCAGCGGGCACGGGGATCGAGGTGAAATACCAGCGTGGTGGGCGTATCCCATTCCCAGCGCTCGGCGAGCAGCGGCTGAAAGTCTTCGTCGCCGATCGTGTTCCCCGACGGCCCGAGGTCGGCCAGTTTCAAGAAGAGTTGATCGGTCACATCGCGGGTGATCGAGCGATCGCTGACGGCGGGCAGGAGCACGTCGGGCTCGCCCCCGGTTGCGATGACGAGTGTGCCGCAGTAGTCGCCCGTGCAGCCGCCCTTGCGGGTGCAAGCGGCGACGAGCAGCAGCCCCGCGAGCGCGGCGGCAGCGGTCAGCCGGGAGGACGGTCGGGTGGTCGCCATGGCGCCCTAAGATTCCACTGGCTCGTCAGCGACGCCAGGTCCAGACGGGGTCGGAAAACCAGGCGATGGAGGTTGGTGGAGGTTGGGGGAGGTTGGGGGAGGTGACCCCGGTGTCCCACGCCCGCACGAGTGCCCCGGCAACTTCCTCCCACGTGACTTGACGTCCCAGCTCCGCCGACAGCGTTGTCGCGGCACTTGCGCCTCGCGGCCTACGACATACGGCTTGAATCGCGTTTTGCGACCCGTCGAGCAGGATCGATCCGTGTTGCAGGAACGCCCCACCCCGGCGCACCTGGGCAGAGCCGACCAGCTTGCGTACACCGACGACGATTTCGCCGCCGGCAGGCTGGGAGAAGCAGACGGTTGGGCGGACGGGCGGTCGGGCGGTCGGCCGGTCGGGCGCGAGCGCGACGTCGGCGCCCAGGAATCGCAGCGCTGTCAGGAGTCGCTGATGGATCGCCCCGTACGCTTGCCGCAACGAGCCGAACGTCACGATCGGGGCCGCGACCGCGTAGGTGAGCTCGTGCTCGTGCCACACGGAGCCACCGCCCGTTGGCCGCCGCACGACGTCCACGCCCAGGCGCGCGATCGCCGGGCGGTCATAGCCGGCCGCGGCCTCGTTGCGGCCCAGCGAGAGGCACGGTGGGTCGAACCGGTAGAGCCGCAGGAATGCCTCGCCCATCCGGTCGGCGCGCTCCAGGAGTGCCACGTCGACGGCCATGTTCTGGGGGCCCGAGCGCCCCTGCGGCTCGAGCAGCAGCTGCCACCGAACGGCGGTCGAGCACCCGGGGGCGCGACCGCTGTCAGTCAGCGGCAAGGGCATAGGCTTCCACCGGTGGACACACGCACACCAGGTTCCGGTCGCCGTAGGCGCCGTCCACCCGGCCCACCGAGGGCCACACCTTGTGCTGCCGTGTCCACGCCGCGGGGAACGCCGCGCGCTCGCGCGAATAGGGGCGCTCCCAGCCGTCGGCAATCACGTCTTCCAGCGTGTGGGGCGCGTTGGTGAGCAGGTTGCCCCCGCGCGGTTGGGTCCCCTGCTCGACCTCGCGGATCTCTTCACGGATGGCGATCAGCGCATCGCAGAAACGGTCCAGCTCCTCCTTCGATTCGCTCTCGGTCGGCTCGATCATCAGGGTCCCGGGGACGGGGAAGGAGACCGTGGGGGGGTGAAAGCCGTAATCGATGATCCGTTTGGCGATGTCTTCCACTTCGATCCCGGCCGACGCCTTGAACGGGCGGCAGTCGATGATGCACTCGTGCGCGATCAGGCCGTGCGCCCCTGTGTAGAGCAGCGGATAGGCCTTGGCGAGCCGGCGCGCGACGTAGTTGGCGTTGAGGATCGCTATCTTGGTCGCCTCGACGAGCCCCTCGCGCCCCATGAGGGCGATGTAGGCCCAGGAGATCGGGAGGATCCACGCGCTACCCCACGGTGCCGCCGCCACCGTGCCGCACGGCTGCTGCTGGCGCAGCGGCACGACGGGGTGGTCTGGCAGAAATGGCGCGAGGTGCGGGGCGACGCAGATCGGCCCCATCCCCGGGCCGCCGCCGCCGTGCGGGATGCAGAACGTCTTGTGGAGGTTCAGGTGGCACACGTCGGCGCCGATGTCGGCGGGGCGGACCAGGCCCACCTGGGCGTTCATGTTCGCGCCGTCCATATACACCTGGCCGCCCTGCGCGTGCACGATGTCGCAGATCTCGCGAATCGACGTCTCGAAGACGCCATGGGTCGACGGGTAGGTCACCATCAGCGCGGCGAGCGTGTCCCGGTGCTCGGCGGCCTTGGCGCGCAGGTCGGCCAGGTCGATGTTGCCCCGCTCGTCGGAGCGCACCGGCACGACCCGCAGACCGGCCAGCACGGCGCTCGCGGGATTGGTGCCGTGGGCCGAGGTGGGGATGAGGCACGTGGTGCGGTGGCCCTCGCCGCGGGACCGGTGATACGCCCGGATCACCAGCAGCCCGGTAAACTCGCCCTGCGCACCGGAGTTGGGCTGCAGCGACACCTTCGGGAACCCCGTGATCTCCGCCAGCATGTCCTCGAGCTGGCGGAACAGGATGCGGTAGCCGGTAGCCTGCTCGCGCGGCGCGAAGGGGTGCAGGCGGTTGAACTCGCGCCACGACAGGGGAACCATCTCGGTGGTGCCGTTGAGCTTCATCGTGCACGAGCCGAGCGGGATCATCGCCGACGTGAGCGAGAGGTCGCGCGCCTCGAGCCGCTTGATGTAGCGCAGCATCTCCGTCTCGGAGCGGTAGCGGTGGAATACTGGATGGGTCAGATAGGGTGACGTGCGGCGCAGCGTCTCGGGGATAGCGGCGTCGGCCTTGGCGCCCAGGTCCTCGACCATGAACGGCAGCACCTCGTTGAGCGAGAAGGCGGTGACCAGGTCGGCGAGGTCGCCCAGGGTCGTCGCTTCGTCGAGCGAGATGCCGACGTGCGTGGGAGAGGCGACCCGCAGGTTGATGCGGCGGGCGCGCGCGGCGTCGATCAGGCGCGGCAGTGCCCACGACTCGACCTCGACGCTCAGCGTATCGAAGAACGAGGAGTGGACCACGCGGTAGCCCAGCCGCGTGAGCGCCTGGCCGAGCAGCACCGCCAGTGTGTGGACGCGCTCGGCGATGCGTCGCAAGCCCTCAGGGCCGTGATACACGGCGTACATGCTCGCCATCACCGCGAGCAGCACCTGCGCCGTACAGATGTTCGACGTCGCCTTCTCGCGGCGGATGTGCTGCTCTCGGGTCTGCAGCGCCATGCGCAGTGCCGGGCGGTCGGCCGCGTCCTTCGACACGCCGATGATGCGGCCGGGGACGTGGCGCTTGTGCTCCTCGCGGGTCGCGAAGAACGCCGCGTGCGGCCCGCCGTAGCCCATCGGAACGCCGAACCGCTGGGAGCTTCCCACGGCGATGTCGGCCCCCCACTCGCCGGGCGGCGTCAGCAGCGTCAGCGCGAGCAGGTCCGTCGCCGCGGTCACGAGCGCGCCTGCGGCATGGGCGCGCTCGCAGAACGCGCGATAGTCTTCGATCTTGCCATCCGTGGTGGGATACTGCAGCAGCGCGCCGATTACGCCCGGCCGGAAATCGAACGCGTGGGGATCGGCGACCACGGTCTGCACGCCCCGCGCCTCGGCCCGCGTGCGCACCACGGCGATGGTCTGTGGATGACACCCTTCGGCGATCAGGAACAGGGGGGTGGTCCCCGCGGGCACGGCCACGACGGCTTCGGTCAGGTGCATCGCCTCCGCCGCGGCCGTGGCCTCATCGAGCAGGGAGGCGTTCGCGATCGGCAGGGCGGTCAAATCGGAGACCATCGTCTGGAAGTTCAGCAGCGCTTCCAGCCGACCTTGTGCGATCTCGGGCTGGTAGGGCGTGTACGCCGTGTACCAGCCTGGGTTCTCGACGATGTTGCGCTGGATCACCTGCGGCGTGAACGAGTGGTAGTACCCCATCCCAATGTAGGAGCGGAACAGTTGATTCTGAGCGGCCACGCCCCGCAGCGCCTGGAGCACCTCGCGCTCGGTGCGCCCGGGCGGCAGGGCCAGCGGCCCCCGCAGGCGGATGTCGGCGGGCACGACGGCATCGATGAACGCGTCGAGCGACTCGTACCCGAGCGTCGCCAGCATACCCCGCGTCTCGTCCGGACTGGGGCCGATGTGACGCGTCACGAAACGGTCGGCGGGGGCGAGGGAAGCGCGTACGGTGGACATGGATGCAGGACCCGGATGGCGGCTCACGAGAGCGTGTGCGCCTGGCCCGGCCTGAGCACCACGACCTGCGCCCGGCCGCCGACCTGCCGCTTGAAGTCCTCCGGATCGGCCATGGGGGCGCGATCCCGCTGCGCGATGGGCACGGCGTCTCCGAGGTGATCGCCGTGACCGTGGGAGAGCAGCACGGCGTCGACCTTGGGGAGGCGATCGGCGGAAATGTCGGCCGCGGGGTCACCCGTCAGGAACGGATCGACGACCACGCGCCGCCCGTCGGCTTCGAGCGTGAAGCAAGTATGGCCGTGGAAGGTAATGGTGACCATCGGTGCGACTTCATTCTCCAATGTGCTTCTTGTACGCCTCGCTGGTCAGCAGTTGCTCGATGTCCCCCGGGTTCTTCACCTTCAGCTTGATCATCCACCCCGCGCCGTAGGGATCGCGGTTCACGAGCGCCGGATCGCCTTCGAGGGCCGCGTTCACTTCGGTGACCGTGCCGGCCACCGGCGCGTACAGCTCCGACACGGCCTTCACCGCCTCGATCGTGCCGAAGACGTCCCGCCGCCCGAACGTCGCGCCTACCTTGGGGAGGTCCACGTAGACGACGTCGCCGAGCTCTCCCTGCGCGTAATCGGTGATGCCGATGTGCAGGATCGCACCGTCGCCCGAGCGTTTGACGTACTCATGATCTTCACTGTAACGCAGGTCGGACGGGACGTTCGCCATGCGGGGTCGCTCGCTCGCGGGGCGTGGGAGGTCGGGGCGAAGGTTACCGGAGCGCGAAACCCCTGTCAACCCAATGGGTTGCCCGACGGAAACAGATCCGGTCGCGGTGCCAGACCGGCGGCGCCGGGCTCCATGAGACGCAGCCGCTCGTAACCCCAGGGGCGCAGATCGAGCCGCACCGCCACCGGGTCGGGGTCGTCGGACAGGTACGCGAGCACCCCGGGTCGACCGGCGTGTGTCCAGGCCCGCTCGGCGGCGGCGGCGGCTGGGTGCAGGGCGACGATCGCGTCGGGCCGCTCGTCCGCCCGCTCCAGCGCCTTCTCGAGCGCCGCGGGGCTGTCGGTCACGCGGCGCACGGCGAGTCCGGCATCGCTGTAGCGGGCGGCGATCGCGGTCAGCGATGGATGCTTCGCGTCCGACGGCGGGGCGACGAGCAGCAGTGACCGGGCGGGGCGGCCGAGCGCAGCCGCCGCGGCGCGGCGGCGCAGCTCGTCGAACACGCTGCGGGCCTTCCGCTCCAGGGTCTTGAGCGAGCGCTCGTTCTCGATCGTGTAGTGGCTCTGCACCCGTTTGCGCTCGGCCGGCATCTGCGCGGCGATCATCCGGTCCGCCTCTTCATTCGAGAGGCCCCGCATGGCGCGCAGCCGGGTGCGCCGCAGCGCGACGCTCGCATCCACCAGCACCACCGCGTCGAACTGCGCCGGGTCGAGCACCTCGAACAGCAGCGGAATGTCGTTCACGACCAGGACGTCGCCGCGCTCGGCGGCTTCGCGCACCAGCTCGTCGCGGCGGCGGCGCACGGCCGGGTGCACGATGCTGTTGAGGGCGTCGAGCGCCGCCTGGTCGCCCATCACCTTGCCGCGCAGGGCTACCCGGTCGAGCGATCCATCGGGCGCGAGCACGTCGGCGCCGAAACGCTGCGCGATCGCCGCCAGCACCACGCCGCCGGGCGCCTGGGCCTGGCGCGCCAGCTCGTCGGCGTCGATGATCGTCGCGCCCCAGCGACGGAACAGATCGACGACGGTCGATTTTCCCGCGGCGATGTTGCCGGTCAACGCGACGTTCAGCATCGAACGCGGAACGCGGAACGCGGAACGCGTAACAGGTGCACGCCCCGCTCTGTTCCGCGTTCCGACTTCCGCGTTCCGCGTTCAGAGTAGCGCCGTCTGATCCTCATCCGCTCTCGGAACTCTGTGGCAATGCCGGCATCTCGCCTCGTACGACTCCCGTCCTCCTACCATGATCGTGGGGCTTTCCCACAGCGCGGGCTTGCCGTTGACGAGACGCTGGTTGCGACTGGCCGGGCCTCCGCACACCACGCAGATCGCCTGCAGCTTATCGACGATCTCGGCGATCGCCAGCAGCGTGGGCATCGGCCCGAAGGGGAGGCCGCGAAAATCCATGTCGATCCCCGCGAGCACGATGCGGACGCCCCGGTCCGCCAGGCCGTTGGCGGCAGCCACGATCCCGTCGTCCAGGAATTGCACTTCGTCCACCGCCACCACTTCGGTGTCGGGTCGCAGCGCGCGCATCACCGCTTCGCCCGAGTCGACGGGCTCGGCCTCGACGAGCCCGCCGTCGTGCGTGCTCACCGTGTACAAGCCGGCGTAACGCGCGTCCAGGTGCGACTTGAAGACCTGAACGCGCTTCTTGGCGATCACGGCGCGCCGCACCCGACGCACCAGCTCCTCGCTCTTGCCGGAGAACATCACGCCGGCGATCACCTCGATCCAGCCGGGGCGGGTACCGTGAAACAGGACAGACTCCAGGGGACAGGGATCGGTTGACAGGGTCGTTGCCAGACGCCAAGCCGCAAGCGGTCATAAGATACCAGGTGCCAGTGTGGCAACGACTTTACCTGGAACTGGCAACGACTTGCGGCTTGGCGTCTGGAAGCAGCCCGAAGAGGTTCTGGCAACGGGGAGGGGGGTGGGTCGCGGAAGTGCCCGTCTCTTGCGGTTTTCAGGGGTGGGGCCTCATATTGTGGCGGTTTCATGCGGGTTTGCGGGTGCCCACCCGCGAAACGGGCGGAATCCCAAGGGTTTTTGCGTACCCTAGACCCTCACCTAAGGAGACACCGTGAACAAAGCCGAGCTGACCGCGGCACTGGCCATGCGGACCAAGATGTCGAAGGCCGACGCCGGCCGGACGATCGAAGCTCTGTTCGACGACAAGGGGATCATCGCCGGCGAGCTCAAGAAGGGCGCCAAGGTGCAGATCACCGGCTTCGGCAACTTCGAAGCCCGCAAGCGCGCGGCGCGCATGGGTCGCAATCCCAAGACGGGCGGCGTGATTCAGATCAAGGCGTCGATCGCTCCCGCGTTTCGCGCCGGTAAGCAGCTGAAGATGGTGGTCAACAAGAAATAGTCCGGCGCGTGAGCGCCGGGGTCGCTGTTCACGGGCTGCCCCGCTGGGCGGCCCGTCGGCTTTTTACAGAGGAGGCTCTTCGTGTTCGCTCGGTCCCTGTCCGTCGCGTTTATCGGCCTCTCCCTGCAAGTCGCCCCGCCCCGCGGCACGGTGCGGGTGGAGCGGTTCTTCGCGCCCGCGCTGGGTGTGGAGAAGCACTACGTGATCTATCTGCCGCCCGCGTACGGGACCGCGCCCGGGCGCCGCTACCCGGTGGCCTATTACCTCCACGGCCTGACCGGGAACGAAGCCGACTGGGTGGCGCTCGCGAGCATCGACGTCGTGGCCGACTCGCTCGTCGCCGGCGGGAGCCCCGAGATGATCCTCGTGATGCCGGACGGCGACGACGGCTGGTACACCA
>WNGL01001896.1_pt1 | contig 36837 bp, 33 predicted proteins | sample 5400591 | NCBI WGS metagenome assembly WNGL01 (sample SAMN13153377, study PRJNA577476) | soil metagenome | isolation source: 80 cm soil or saprolite under Garry oak tree replicate 1 | place: USA:California | collected 2016-06-15
CCTACACCCGCTTCTACTTCTGGCTGCAACCTCGCCACCTGACCTTCGACGGCGGCCTACTGATGTGGCTGTTCAACAAGCCGGATCCGACATGCGGCTTGACCAGAACTTTCGCCTGGATGTGGCGCGGCGACCTCTTGCACGCCGTGTCGGTGTATCCGCTCGGCCCGCTGGTTTTTTCCGGCACGATCGCGGCCGTCGCTTGGGCACTTACAGTTCTGGTGCTCGGTCGGGCTGCGTCTCTCCGACTGTTACGGGCGGAGCGGCGAGCCCTGATCGCCGTCGTGACGATTGCTCTCGCGCTCAACTGGGCGTCCAAGCTCCTGTGGCTGGGGATGTGACATGCCGAGCGGCCCCGACGATGCGGTCCCGCTCACGACCGCGAGTCTTGCGCGCTCGGGTAGTGATATCGAAGTCTTGTCGCAGGCAGACAGATCATGCGCATTCTCGAGAATCATGCTGGCGAGCTCAGTGCGGCAACCCGAGCCCTGCATAACTGTCCGGAATCGAGCGGTTCTGGCGGGGTCGCCGCCCCTGATCGCCTCGCGGTTGTCCTCTGAGTTCCCCAACTCCGGCTCTCGCCAATTCGCCGTGGAGGTGCTTTTAATGGCCTGCTCGATCGGGCCGATCCGAGGCAGCCCTGACACCTTAATTGACACCTTCTCCTTCCGTACCGCCGACCACTACGGAGCCAGAAAGCCCGCACGCCAGGTCGGACGCGACGGAATCCAGGACAGCTGGCGCTGGCCGGTTGTCGGCACAGCACCTCAGGCGCAGACTACGTCCAGCGAGGCACCCGTACACCACAGGGGGTAGCCGATGGAGACGATCCACCCGAAAGTAGGCGCGTTCGTTCGCGCGGCCAAAGAGGACCCTGATCGGTTCTGGGCGCAAGCCGCGGCAACTCTGCCCTGGCACCGACAATGGGAGCGCGTGCTCGAGTGGGACCCTGAGCATCCCGACGAGCGTGGGCGTTACTTCCGGTGGTTCGTCGGCGGCGAGACCAACCTCGCATACAACGCGATCGATCGCCACGTCGCGTCCGGCAACGGCGGCAGGGCCGCATTGGTATGCGAGGACGAACGCGGCGGCCGCACCGTGCTGACCTACGCACAACTGAGGTACGAGGTCCTGCGAACGGCCAGGTCTCTGCGCGGCATGGGGATCCGTAAGGGTGACCGTGTGGGCATCTACATGCCCACGTGCCGCGAGGCGATCGTGCTGATGCTCGCCTGCGTCCGGATCGGAGCCATCCACATCGCGGTTTTTGCTGGATTCGGCTCGGGCGCGTTGGGCGATCGTCTGGAGATGGCTGGCGCGACCGCGGTGTTCTGCTCGGACATCACCTACCGCAAGGGCAAGGACGTACCGCTGAAGGGGATCGTCGACGAAGCATTGGCTGAGCGCGGAGGGCACGTCCGTCACGTCGTCGTGCACCGGCGCGGCGCAGAGGCGCCCGCTATGACGGCAGGCCGCGATATCTATTGGGGGGAATTCCTGGACCTCGGAACCGGCCAGAGCGACGAGGTCGAGTGGATGGAAGCCAACGAACCCGCCTACATCCTGGCCACCTCAGGCACCACGGCCAAGCCCAAGCTCGCCGTGCACTCGCACGGCGGGTACCAGGTCTACATCCATTCGATGGGCGACTGGGTTTTTGGCCTCAAGGACAACGACGTCTGGTGGTCGACATCGGATATCGGCTGGGTCGTCGGTCATAGCTACATCGTGTACGCGCCGCTCATCGCCGGCTGCACAACGATCGCCTATGAGGGCGGGCTCGATTATCCGACCCCCGAGACCTTCTACCGGATCATCGAAGAGAACGGCGTCACGGGAATCTTCACGTCACCAACTGCCGCACGTATGCTCATGAAGCACGGCACCGAGCCGGCCCGTATGCACGACCTCACCTCGCTAACGCGCATCGTGTGCGCGGGCGAAGTGCTGAACGCGCCGGCGTGGGAGTGGCTTCAACTCGAGGTCCTAGAGAACAAGGTCCCGGTGATCGATCACATGTGGCAGACGGAGACCGGCGGCCCGATATTCGGCAACCCTTGGGGACTCGGCCTGCTGCCGATAAAACCAGGCTCGGGCGGCATCGCCCTACCCGGCGTCGAGGCAATTGTTGTTTCGCCCGAAGGCGATGAGCTGCCGACGAACGAGAAAGGAATGATGGTGATCAAGCGTCCGTTTCCGGGTCTGACTGCGACGCTGTGGGGCGAGGTCGAGCGCTACGCAAGTGACTACTGGCGGCGCATTCCTGGGAAGACGCTCTACCTCAGCGGAGACGCGGCTTCGTTCGACGAGGACGGTTACGTGTGGTTCAGCGGGCGGGCGGACGAGATCATCAAGATCGCGGGCCACCGCATCGGGACGATCGAGGTGGAAACGGCTTTCCTTCGCCACGCCGGCGTGGCCGAGGCCGGCGTGACAGCGCGACCGGATCCGGTCCGCATGGAGGTGATCTCGGCCTTCGTTGTGCTGAAGAAGGGCTACGAACCTTCGGACCAGCTCCGCATGGAGTTGCTCGAGACAGTGCGCCACGAGCTCGGCCCGGTGGCGGTGATCGGTGACTTGAACTTCGTCACCATGCTGCCGAAGACGCGCAGCGGCAAGATCATGCGCCGAGTATTAAAGGCCGTCACTCTCGACAAGGACCCGGGCGACATCTCCACGATCGAAGACGCTGGCTCGGTCCAGGATGCACGCGAGGCTTGGGAAGCGATGCGGAAGGAGGTGACGGCGGCTCACTAGCCCCGGCGGCCGTCGCAGACAATCAGGGGAGTGCTGCTGCCCCGGCGCACTCGTTCGGGGGCGTATCGGGATCCGGGCAGCGTGGCTCCTTCAATTGGCTAATTTTGGGACTGAAGCTCGATTGTCACTCGTAATGCGACGGGGTCTAGTCGAAGATTGACGACGCCGTCGCCTGCCGATGCGTGCCGTCGCGGTAATTTCTAACGGCATTTCAAATCGGAGCGCCGTCGCAACGCAATGGCGACAAGACGCCCTAACAGACGGACCGCCGACCCTATTTCGGGATCAGCGGCCAGACAAAGCGGGGAAAAGATCTGTGGCGGGCCGCGCCTTACCCCCCTTTGAGAGGCGGTGCACGCCGCCATCGGCGCACCCGTGACCCTTCCCCGCGGTGAGCTTACCCTCGGCCGGAGTCTTGTGCCTGGCTACGTAGACCGGCCTTTTCCCGGAGAAATCGCGCCGACCGCCGACCCTCGCTTTGGATCGACGGCCAGTTGGCTTTGGGGAGAGTCTGTAGCGGGCTCTTAGTTCGAGGTGGATACACCACCGTCAGTGCCCGACGACCCTTCCTACTGCAAGCGTACGCGCCACTGGGGGATCGTGCCGGCCTACTTCAGGGAGAAAGTCCAATGGCTAGCAGGCGGTACTGGTGGGGGGTTTAGACGCTCGGCAGCCGGCAGATCAGATGGAGAAGCGGCTGCAGAAACCCAGGCGGCTGAGCGGCGCGGAAAGCTCAGCAGGTCACATGGAGTATGGCATTCGTACGCAAATCGCCGCGATTGAGGATAGCGATCGCGTCCTTCGTCGGAAGCACCAGCAGCTCGACTTTCCGAAGCTGTGCGTCCTTTTCCACTTCGGGCATCACAGCCAGCCGTCCGGCTGCTCCGGTGCCCACAACCAGCCGGCGGCAGCGCCACGGTATGTCTTCTTCGACCGAGAGGGGCGTGTGGCCGTAGGCATCCTGATACCGCTTGGAAGCTTTCTTCTTACGCTTCCGGATCTCGCCGCGGTCAATGGCCAGGTCGAAGTCATAGACTCGGCCGTCGATCTGCATCGAGCCGAATGAGAACTTCTCGAAGTGCACAGCCAACCCCCGCCATGTGACATTACTCCCCGACTTGACCCGCCGAGCCGTCGAGCGGGTGCCCACGTCCCACGTTGCGTGGGCTCGGTCGGCTACTCGAGGTGAGGTTTTCACCCGCTACGGGTAGTGGAGGAGTCAGCTGGACCGATATGCCGGCACCTCTGGCCCATAGGTCCTGCACCCTAGCGGTCAATCGCTTCTGAGTGGGTCCATACAGACCTAGCTAGCATGCTATTGAACACAATCGACATTTCAGGGAGGTCCAACGATGGTGGAGGGCAAGGTCGGAGATCGATTGGTTCTCGAGTCGAGAAGGACTGGGCAGGCTGCGCGTGAGGGAGAGATCCTTGAGGTGCTGGGGGCCGGCGAAGGGATCCACTACCGCGTACGTTGGGTGGACGGGCACGAGAGCACTTTCTTCCTCAGCGGCGGCAGCGTCACCATCATTCGCAAGCCGAAGAAGGCGCGAGTACCCTAGAGACCCCCGCGTGGTGACTGCCACCGTGCCAGCATCCGCTCGCGATAGTGGCTTCTTCTGGCCATCCGGTTAGCTCCGCTGCGAACTCAAGGCTTCGCCATCGCGGCTCGCTGCGGCGAATCGGCTCGCGGGCTGTAGCCGATATCTGGGTCCTCGGCATCCAGCCCCTCAGAGATGCTGCGGCGAGGTTGCTTTGAGTTCAGGAACGTGCCCTTAGGGCAGCTGGAGGTCGGGGCGCCAGTCTTCGCGGATCCCTACCTAGCCCGCTCACCGCAACACCTCCCTGCGGAGTAAAGCGGATAGGCAGAGTGGCTTCTTATGCTTATCCGCTTAGCTCCGCTGGCTCAAATCTAGAATCCGACCCTATATGAAGCGGTGGCGGCGTCTGCCGCAGAGCCCTACCTTCAATCCGGCCGCGCGCGAGAACGTCTTCCTGCTGCTCCGCATCCTTCTCTTCACCCTGGTCGTACCGGCCACGGTCGTGATCTACGTGCCCGCTCAATTGGCCCGTTCACCTGGGCCGCCGGCCGTAGCCGTCGCCGGGGGACTGATGATCGCCACGGGTCTCTATCTGGTCGGTTGGTGCTTCTATGACTTCGCTGCCCGTGGTCGCGGTACGCCAGCTCCGTGGGATCCGCCGCAGCACCTTGTGACGAATGGGCCCTACTGCCACGTGCGCAACCCGATTTACATTGGCGTCATCACGATGCTTCTCGGCGAGGCCGTCTTCTTCGGCTCCCTGGCGCTACTAGCCTGGGCGGCCGTGACTACCCTCGGCTTCCATCTTGTCGTCGTGCTCTACGAAGAGCCCGGTCTGCGCGACCGCTTTGGCAGCGAATACGAGCGCTATCTGGCCGACGTGCCGCGGTGGCTGCCGCGCTTGGGCAAAGGTTGATGAGTGGCGAGTGTGGTCGATACGGCGCTCCAACTTGAGCATCGTCCTGCGAAAGCCCGGCCGGACCTACGCGACGAAGATGCCGTCCTTGATTTCCGCGTACGTGGTCGGCGGCAAACTGGCACCGATTCCGAGCAGAGTCCGGAAGGCTTTGGTTCTGGGCCGCCTACCGGAACGCCCGGAATCTCCGCCAACTGACTGCAGTTTTGACTGCATTTGCGGTGTAACACCCCAGCACAGGGCGGTACAGGGCGGTCAAACGAGTTCACCACCTAGAATTCGGGGGACCCGTTCCGGAGTAGCTCAACGGTAGAGCAGGCGGCTGTTAAGGATCCGGGCACGGACAGGCAGTCCACATTCTGAGCTCGAATCAAGTCCCGCTCGCGGCCATAGGCGCCTGCGGTGACTGCAGTTGGAATCGCTGGCAGGCGGTTCTGTGCGTTCACCGCATCTGATTGGCCGCAGCCATCATCTAGCTATTCATCCAGGTGTCGACCTCGCGCGTGGACTTGCATTGCTTTCGGCACATCGCGCCGCCTGCTAGCTCAGCTCATCATCGATGCCGTGATCTGCCTGGCCGTCCGCGTGCTCTTTATGGTGGGGCGAACGCAGATCGTCGCGGCGTTCGTTAACCCAGGACGCTTTCACCAGATGGCTCCGCCTCAAGTGCTGTTCCAGCACCGACTCGGGTGCATTACGGTGGCTCCAGGTCGGCGATTGACTCTTAGGTTGAGACATGCCTAAGCCGAAAATTCTCGCGGATTCCCATTTCCGACGGAGCGGCTCCAGGTTTCGCCACCCACTTTGGCGTCGGAACAGACGAGGTACAGCGAGCGATAGAGGTGGCATCCGCTGTGCTGGCCGGATCGAGCCGCCAGGCTCGGCCCTCCCATTAACTTCAGACCCCGAGCTCCTCGAGCGACGTTGCAAGAGCGGTGGCCATCCGTTCGATGTCAGAGTCGTCGTTATAAATCTGACAGGACACGCGGATGGTCCATCTATCTGTGTCCGGCCCCGGCCGCCAACGAATCATCGGGATTTCGATGTGATGTCTCTCGCGGAGAATCAGCTCGAGCCTCTGTCGCATCTCAGGGTCGGGGACGAGGTGGTCGACTGGAAACGCAACCATCGATCCGATCATCGAGTCTGGCGCCGGCGGCTCGACCCGCAGAATCGGGCACAACGCGTCGCGAAATGACAGTGCCAGCTCATGGTTTCGCGCTGCGAGGCCTGGAATGCCGCCAGGCACCCGGCTTGCGAGAAACGAAATTGCGGTTGGTATGGCGAGGAATCCGGTTGGGTCGGCGACTCCCTGCCAGTCGAACTCCTTCCGAAAAACCGATAGATCCGTTCGTGGATCGTTCATGCCGTGGGAGATGATCAGCGGGTGGATCAGCAGCTGGCGGTCGCGGCGGACGTGAAGAAAGCCGGTCCCTTTCGGACAACACAGCCACTTGTGGCAGTTGCCGGCGTAGTACGACGCGCCCAGTCTATCCAGGTCTAGGTCGACCTGGCCGGGCGCATGCGCGCCGTCGACGATGACCTGAACGCCACGACTCTCGAGCTCGCTCACGATCTCCTGCATCGGGAAGACCACGCCCGTCGCGCTTGTGATGTGGCTGATCATCGCGAGCCGTGTGCGTGGAGTGATGTGGGCAAGGATCGCCGCGGTCACCTCCGACCCGTTCGTGATCGGGAACGGAATTCCTACGCGGACAACCCTGGCGCCCGACCGCCCCGCGACGAAATCTAGCGAGTTCAGACAGGCGTTGTAGTCGTGAGTGGTGGCGAGAAGTTCGTCGCCCGGAGCGAATTCCAGCGACCGCAGCACCGCGTTGATGCACGACTCAGCGTTCGGCATGAGCGCCAGGTCATCGGGATTGCTCCCGAACAGGTCGCCGAGGCACGAACGCACGTCGGCCATTCGAGCCGAAAGATCCCGGAGCAAGAATTGAATCGGCCGTCTCTCCAGCTCCTGGCGCCACCTGGCCTGGGCCTCCAGGACAGGTCTTGGACATGAGCCCAGAGAGCCGTGATTCAGGAAAGTGACCTCGGGATCGAGCAGCCATGCGCCTTCGGGGTTATTCACACCTCAGCGGCCCGGACTCCACCGCCAGTCTCGAGGCGCCGGGCTGTCGTTGGTCCACATGCGCACGGCGAGGCCGATGGCCTCTAACTCTTGGATGAGCCGCCTCGCATCGTCAGTTGGGAGAAGCAGCAACACGCCACCACCACGGCCGTCATCGCGCACCACCGCACGGCGCATCAGCTCAGCAGGCTGCGGTTCGACACCCGCAAACGCTCGCTCCTTGAAGCTGTTGAGCAGCACCATCCAGCGTTCGCCCGAAGGCCGACGCCACAGAGTCGCCATCAGCGCGAAGTGGCCGACTCCCCACCGGTCTCGAGGTATGACGGCGGATGCGTCCGCGCGCCCGAGTGTCTGCGCGTTGTACGCCTCGTCCCGGGCGGCGAGAAGCTGGTCGGTGTCGTAGTTGAAAACTACGTCTATGGCGCCCTCTAGGAATCGCGGAGCTAAGACGTCGAGCAGCTCATCCCAGCGGCGGGTGTCCAGCTGAGGACGGCCGGAGGCGTCCCTGCCCGGCACCGGTATCGTGGCCAATCGCCAGCTCGACGCGATGGCGACAGCACGCGCTATGCCTTCTGGGCTGGTGCCCTGCTGTGACGGGTCCGCGGAGGCATCGACTGGAAATCGATATGTCGCCGGGTCTTCGCGTGCGGTGATCGTCACGCGGGCCAGATGCGCCATGTAGTCCTCGGCGCCTAGCGGCTGGCCCTCTAGCTCGGTAAAGCCGCGCGCGGGCAGCACATAAGTAAGGACGTATGCGCCGCAGGTTGCCGGCCGCTGGTCGGGCAGCGCTGCATGCAGGCGAAGCAGGCGCTCGGCGTGAGGGGGAAGCCGGATGTTCTCGTCGACGAAGATCTGCCTAAGCAGGTCCCCTAACGCAGCGGCCGAGGCGATCGCCGGGACGGGCTTCCGCAGCGCGCTCATGGCACGACCACCATACCCTTGGCGGTGCTACGGTAGTTCTTGCCGATGGACGCCATGTTTCTGGCCTGTTGCGTCGGAGGTATGGAAGTGACCAGGCACTTCACGCCAGAGCTCGGCCTGACCGTCGCTATCATGCTGGCCTTTGCGCTCACCGTCGGCGGAGCGCTCTATCTCCTCAGGCCCGTCCTGCTGTCGAGGTAGGCGTCGTGAAAATCGCGCTCGGGCAATTCGGATCCGGCCCGAGAAGCGGCAGAACCTAGCTCGGATAAGCAAGCTCGCCGAGGGCGCGGTTGCAGCAGGTGCCGAAATGGTGCTGTTCCCCGAGGCGGCGATGGTCGGCGGTGCGCCCGACCAGAGCCTTGTGCCTTTCGCGGAGCCGCTGGACGGGCAGTTCGTCGGCGAGCTTCAGCGCCTCGCAGCCAAGCACAGCATTGCGATCGTCGCCGGCATGTTCGAGCCGGCCGATTCCGCGCGCGTCTACGACACGGTGGTGGCTGTCGCGCAGGACGGGCGGCTGATCGGCTCCTACCGGAAGATCCACCTCTACGACGCGTTCGGCCACCGCGAGTCTGACCGCATCGCGCCGGGTGACGGACAGACACTGGTCTTCGAGCTCGGCGGAATGCGACTCGGCGTCATGACGTGCTACGAGGTCAGGTTTCCCGAGGTGGCGCGCAGGCTCGCGGAGCTGGGCGCAGAGGTGCTGCTACTACCGGCGGCGTGGGTGCGCGGTCCGCTCAAGGAGCTCCATTGGGAGACGCTGACGCGAGCGCGCGCCATCGAGAACACGGTCTACGTCGCGGCGGCGGGCCAGGCGGGCGCCGTGTATGCCGGCCTAAGCGCAATCTTCGACCCGATGGGCGTGGCGATCGTCAACGCCGGTGACAGTGAAGGGGTGGCGGTCGGTGAGGTGACGCGCGAGCGGCTCGCAGAGGTCCGGCTCATCAACCCATCGCTCGCCATACGCCGGCCAGATGTCTACGCCGACTGGCAGCTCGTCCGCGCGTGAATTCGTAGCGCGCGACCCGGGCCTTGACAACCTTCAGGGCTGGATTTAGCCTGCTGCGAAAGGGGGGCTAATGGTTCAACGTTTAGCCCAGAGCCCGAAGCGCTACAGGCTCGGGGACCAGATCGCCGAGTTGTTGCTTGCCGCCATCCGGCTCCACGAATACCTTCCCGGGCATCGCCTCCCGTCCGAGCGCGAGCTGTGCCTGCGATTGGGGGTGAACCGCATGGCGGTGCGCGAGGGCCTGCGCTGGCTGGAGCACGAGCGCTACGTGGAGATAAGGCGAGGCAAGTACGGCGGCGCGTTTGTCTGCCACCCGGTTCGCGAGCTGGCGCTGGAGAGGGTGCACGGTCGGGCCGAGCAGCTGCGCTCGCTTTTCGAGTACCGCGCCGCGATCGAGCCTTCGGCGGCGGCGCTTGCGGCGGACCGCATCACGGGCGGGGAGGTCGATCGGCTGCGCGGGCTCCTCATGGCCGAAGCCGATGAACCGAGGCGGTTCCAGCGACGCGCCCTGGATGTCGAGTTCCATCAGGCAATCGCCGACGCTTCGCGCAATGACCTGATATCTAACGCAGTACACGAGATCCGGGTGCAGTTGGCGCTCGGACTCGACCTGATCCCGTGGTCGCAGCCTCGCCGCGACGAGTCACACCGCGAACACGTGGCGATCGTCAAGGCACTCGCGACTGCGAACGCCTCGGCCGCACGCGCCGCGATGCAGCGGCATGTGGTCGCCACCGAGAAGGTGATTCGCGCCTCCCTGGTCGAGCTCGGCGTCCGGGCCACGTTGGACGTCTCGGAAGAGGAGGGGGTTGGGTGACCACCCCAAAAAATCTTCGATTTTTCGGGGTCCCCTGGTGAGGCTTGAGGGCAAGACCGCGATCATCACCGGCGCGGGCAGCGGTCAGGGACGCGCGGCGGCGCTGCTGTTCGCCCGAGAAGGCGCGAACGTCGTGGTCGCCGACGTCAACGAGAAAGGTGGCCACGAAACAGTTGCGGAGATCGAGTCGGCCGCTGGCAAGGCCACCTTCAAGCGCGCCGACGTGTCAGACGAGGGGCAGTGCAAGGCGCTGGTCGACCACGCTGTCGGCACTTACGGCCAGTTGAACATCCTGTACAACAACGCGGGCGTCTGGTACGTCGCCCATCACGGCTACGTCGTCGGCGAAACCGATGCCCCGTCGCCCCTGCTCACCCAGAACATCTGGGATCGGACGGTTGACGTGAACCTGAAGGGTACCTACCTCTGCTGCAAGTACGCGATCCCCGCGATGCAGAAGTCCGACGGCATCGGGGCCATCATCAACGTGTCGTCGGTCGGTGCGATCCGTGTTGGGCGTGGCGCCTCGGACGCATACATCTCATCCAAGGGCGGTGTGATGGCGGTGACGCGGAATCTCGCCATCGAGCACGCGCCCAAGATCCGCTGCAACTGCCTTTTCCCTGGCCCGATCGAAACTCCGATGGTGGGGCAGATGACGGAGGAGCGCAAGCAGTGGTCGCGGGAAAACGTCCCGCTCGGCCGCTGGGGGCAGCCTGAGGACGTCGCCAGGATGGCGCTGTTCCTCGCGTCAGATGACGCTTCCTTTATCACGGCTGCGATGTTCGTGGTCGATGGAGGTTTCACGGCGATCTGAGATGGCATCAGTAACGCAGCGAGCAAAAACCGACAAACAGGACCTGCGCCGCCAGGTGACGCAAAAGATCGAGTCGGCCGGGATCAAGCAGGTGCGCATCGTGACCGTCGACATGAACGGCGTTCCGAGGGCCAAGATGCTGACGGCGCAGCGTTTCCTCGGGCACACAATCGACCATGGCCATGCTTGGGCGCTGCCGCTCGTTGCGGTGGACATCTGGCAGAACCTTCCAGACCGCACCGGCTTTGGCGAGGAGATCGGCTTCGGCAACGGCCTCCTCATCCCTGACCTCAGCTCTTTTCGCCAGCTGCCGTGGGAGCCGGAGACGGCGCATGTCTTCTGCGATCTTGTGGACCGCGACCACAAGCCGGTGCCCACGCCGCGCCAGGTCCTGGCGCGTGTGCTCGAGCGCGCGACAACCATGGGATACGAGCCGGTGTTCGGATCGGAGTGCGAGTTCTACATCTTCCGGCCCGTCGACGAGTCGCGCCCATCGAACCCCGGCTTTGCACCGCTGCAGGGCATGCAGGTCTGGTTCACCGACCAGGGGCTGGGGCAGATGCATCCACCCCGTTTACGAGATCTTCAACGAACACGGCGGCGGCCAGTACGAGCTGAACCTGTCGCCGGCCTCGGGGCTGGCGGCCATCGACGCCGTGTGCCTGATGAAGATCGCTGTCAAGGAGATCTGCTACCGCAACGGGCTGAGGGCGACTTTCCTCGGCAAGATCACCAACGACCCCGAGTTCCCCGTCAGCGGCTATCACCTCCACCAGTCACTTCGCGATCGACGCGGAAACGACGTGATGGCTGATCCGTCAGGGTCACTAGGACTCTCCGACATCGGGCGCTACTACGTGGCGGGTGTACTCGAGCACGCGGCCGGGATGACAGCGATCGCGGCGCCCACTGTGACGGCATACAAGCGCTTCACCCCCGGCACCTGGGCGCCGACTCGTGTGTCGTGGGGTTTCGACAACCGCACGGCCATGCTCCGCGTCGTGCCGGGCACGGAAGGCCTGCACATCGAGAACAGGCTCGCAAGCGCGGAGGCCAACCCGTATCTCCTCGCAGCCGCCATGACAGCCGCGGGTCTCGACGGGATCGAACGCAAAGCGGAGCCCGGCGAGCCCGGGAGCGGCAACCTGCTCGAAGACGCGAAGTACCCGTTGCTCCCCACGACGATGATCGACGCCGCCGCGGCATTCGAGAAGGACGGCATGCTGACCGAGGCGCTGGGCAAGGAGTTCGCGCACATCTACGTAGCGCTGCTCAGGTATGTGTGGAAGAGGTTCTTGAGCTACGTCACCGATTGGGAGATCCAGGAGTACCGCGACCTGCTCTAGGCGCGGAAGGCAAACAAGGTAGGAGGATGCGATGTCGAGCGGTTTGACGACAGTCGAGGGAAGCACTTCCGGTCCAGAGCCCGCGCTCCGACGCGACGCCGTCGGGCTCTGGGGCTCGATCTTCCAGGGTCTGACCCATATGGCTCCGGCTGCAGGCGTCATGACAGGTATTGGTTTCATCGCCTCCTCGGCCGGCGCGGCGATCCCGCTGGCCTTCGTTCTGGCCGGCATCGTCAGCTTGCTCATCGCCATGTCGATCAACCAGCTGGCCAAGCACCTGCCTTCGGCCGGCGGCTACTACACATACGTCAGCCGCGGGATCAACCCAAGGCTCGGCTTCATGACGGGATGGATCTACTTCCTCTACGACCCGCTTATCCCGAACCTCTGCACCCTGGTTGTCGCCGTGTACGTTTCGGCAACCCTGTCCGACCTGTTTGGAATCACCGTTCCCTGGTGGCTGTACGCAGGCGTCGTCTACCTGGGCCTCGGGCTCATCACATTTCTGGGCATCAAGCCATCAATCCGCACGGCGATCACGTTCACAGTAATCGAGGTCGCGATCACCATGGCCTTCTCTTTCGTCCTGATCGGGGTGCACGGCATCTCCGGCAGCGACCTGCAGGCCACGTTCACGCTTTCGGGCGTCCCGACAGGCTTCTCCGGACTGGCCTTCGGGATGATCTTCGCGATCCTCAGCTACACGGGGTTCGAGTCGACCATCCCACTCGCTGAGGAAACCAAGAACCCGCGCTTGACGGTGGCGAGGGCGGCGGTGATATCGGTTGCGATGATCATCGTCTACTACACGATCTTCACCTTCGCATCCGTGGTCGGCTGGGGCCCAGGCCGCGTGTCAGCGATGATCTCCGACTCTGCGCCCTACAACACCATGGGGAACTTCTACTGGGGTAAGGTCGGGGTCGCTCTGCTGACCCTGGCCTTAATGAACAGCAGCTGGGGCTGCTCGCTGGCTGGCCAGAACGCCGTGGTTCGAGTCCTGTACAAGATGGGCCAGGTCGGCGTGCTGCCGAAAGCATTCGCCACCATCCACCCGCGTTACGCGACACCCCACATCGCGATCATCGCCATGACCGCGCTGAGCTTCGTCGTAACCATAGGCCTAGGCCTCTGGCTGGGGCCGATCAATGGCTTCGGTCTTTTGGCCACGATGATCAGCATCGGCACGATCCTCGTCTACGCGCTGGGCATGATCGCTGTTCCGATCTTTTACAGGCGGGAGCACCCGAACGAGATCAACATCTTCCTCACTTACGTCTTTCCGATCGTCGGCACGCTGATGCTCGTCCCGGTCCTCTACGCGAGCGTCTACCCACCGCCCGCGTTCCCCCTCAACCTAGCGCCGTACATCGACATCGTCTGGATCCTGATCGGCATTGGAACCGTGGTCTGGCTGGGCCGGACGCGGCCCCAGCAGCTGCAGGCGGGCGCCCAGGCGATCTTCGCCGACACTGGCGCAGCCAGCGACCTGCCGCGATGACCCAAACCGAGACCGCCGTCATGCAGCGCCGCATGATCATCGACGGGAAGGAGGTGGACGCCGTCTCGGGCGAGACGTTCACCACTTCCAACCCGGCGACGGGAGCCGTGCTCGCACGGCTCCCGAGCGGCGGCCGGGAGGACGTCGACCGCGCGGTCACCGCGGCCGACCGGGCGTTCGAAGGCGGCGCGTGGAAGAAGCTGCACGCGCGGGAGCGGGGCAAGATTCTTTTCAAGATCGCCGCGGCGATCCGATCACGCGTCGACGAGATAGCTGAGATACAGACTCGCGACAACGGCAAGACCATCACCGAGAGCAGGGGCGAGGTCTCGTACGCGGCCGACGTCTTCGAGTACTACGGCGGAGCTGCCAACAAGATCTTCGGCAAGACGATCCCTGTCGCCGCCGACGGTCTCGACTTCACCCTTCGCGAGCCGCTGGGCGTGACGGCCGCGATCATTCCGTGGAACGGGCCATTCGCCATCTCCGCCTACAAGGTCGCGCCGGCGCTGGCCACGGGCAACACTGTCGTGCTCAAGCCGCCGAGCCTAGCGCCCCTGTCGGCGCTCGAGCTCGGGCGCATCGGCATGGAAGTCGGCCTGCCGAACGGCGTCCTCAACGTCGTCACCGGGGGCGGCGGCACGGCTGGCAACGCCCTCGTCGAGCACCCCAAGGTCGCGTTCATCGGCTTCACGGGCGAGACGACGACCGGCCAGCAGATCGTGCGCAAGAGCGCCGACACGCTCAAGCGCCTGCTCCTCGAGCTGGGCGGCAAGTCGCCGAACATCGTGTTCGAGGACGCGGACCTCGACAAGATGGTGCCTTCGTCGGTCATCGCCGTGTTCAACATGGCGGGCCAGGACTGCTGCGCGCGCAGCCGCGCCCTCGTGCACCGCAAGGTCTACGACCAGTTCCTGGAGAAGTTCGTCGCGCGCACCAGGAAGCTGCGGATCGGTGATCCGCTCGACCCGAAGACCGAGATCGGCCCGGTGGTCAGCCGCGCCCAGCTCGAAAGGGTCGAGAACTACCTGCAGATCGGGCAGGAGGAGGGGGCCCACCTCGTGTGCGGGGGCAAGCGCCTCGGGCCGCCCGAGGGCAACCTGATCGAGCCAGCGGTGCTCGACCACGTAGACAACACCTACCGAATCGCACAGGAGGAGATCTTCGGCCCGGTCCTCGTCGCCATTCCTTTCGACGACGAGGAGGAGGTGATCCGCCTGGCCAACGCCACTCCGTACGGCCTGGCGGGCTCGCTGTGGACGCGGGATATCGGTCGCGCACTCCGCGTGGCGCGCGGCGTCCGCACCGGCCAGTTCAGCATCAACACCAACTGGAGCGTGCACCTGGAGGCGCCGTTCGGCGGCTACAAGATGAGCGGCATCGGGCGCCAGCTGGGGATGGAGATGCTGGATCACTACACCCAGATCAAGAACATCTTCATCAGCCACGAGTGAGCCACACGGGTGTGTGAGATCCTCGCCGTCCGCTGGGCGACGCCAACGCGTTTCCAGGAGCTGGTGCCGTGGGCCGAGAAGGTCGAGTACTACGGCATCGCCAGCTTCGGCTGGGGCGTGGCGTGGCTGGAGCATGGTCAGGTAAAGCGGCACCGCTACGAGGGCCGTCTGTCCGAGGACCGTTCCGGTGTGAAGCAGATCGCCAACGTCGTCTCGACCCATTTCCTCGTCCACTTCCGGCGGCCGAACCGGCTCAGCACTATCCAGATGGCGGACACGCAGCCGTTCCTGGCGGAGAAGGGCCGTTTCGCCTTCTGCCACAACGGCTCGTTCACACGCGAGCGTGAGTTCCGGGATCGATTCGCGGGCCGTCTGCAGGGCAAGGCGGATTCGGAGGTGGGCTTCCGAGTATTCGAGGAGATCCTCGACCAGGGCGCGAGCCCCGAGCAGGCGCTGGTCAAGACGCACGACCAGTTGGCAGGCAACGCCAATCTCGGCTACCTCGGTGCGGATGGCGATATCGTCGTGTTCAACGCCTATCCGAACAACCGGTTCCACCGGTTTCGCGTCGACGGCGCTCTGGTGGCCGCGACCGAGCTGCATTCGGCCGACGACTCTTTGTTCCGCTTGGTGTTTCCTGGCGCGACCGAACGGCATGTGATCAGCGGCGCTGAATCGCTGGCGCAACCGGAGGCGGCCAGATGAGCCGCACCACGGCGCGAGCCCGGACCACGCCGAAGGTGCAGATCAGGCTCGCCTCGGTCGAGGTTCTGGCGCTCGACCTGCCGATGATCACGAGCTTCAAGACGGCGCACGGGACGACCACCAAGAAGCGGACGGTCATCGTCCGGGCCGAGGACGCCGACGGGACGGTGGGCTGGGGCGAGTCGCCGGGAATGGACCTACCCATCTACTCGGCGGACACGTACGACGGCAACTGGTACGCGCTCACCCGCCTGCTGGTGCCGCTGGTGGCGGGCAAGACGTTCGCCGGGCCGGCCGAGGTGGCCGCCGCGTACGCGGGATATCAGGGCTACAACATGGCCAAGCACGGCCTGGAATGCGCCGTGTGGGCGATCGCGTCGTCCAAGCTCGGCGTGCCGATTAAGGACCTAGTCGGCGGGGTGAAGACCGGGATCCCGACCGGCGAGAGCTTCGGCATCAAGCCCACGGTCAAAGACCTGCTGGCCGAGATCGACCAGCGGGTGGCCCAGGGCTTCTGCCGGATCAAGGTGAAGATCGAGCCGGGCTGGGACCTGGATGTGCTGACGCAGGTCAAGGCAGCTTTCCCCACGCTGCCGGTGATGGCCGACGGCAACACCGGATACGACCCGCACGATTCTGGTCCGTGGGACGCGCTGGACGAGCTCGGCCTGCTCATGATCGAGCAACCGTTTCCCGGCGATGCGCTCGTGGAGCTTGCGGAGCTCCAGTCGCGGCTGCGGACGCCGATCTGCCTCGACGAGAGCGCGCTCACGTTTGGCCTCACGCGCGCGGCGCTCAAGCTGGGGGCGGGCCGGATCGTGAACATCAAGCCGGCGCGGCTGGGTGGGGTGACCCCCAGCCTCGCCGTCCACGACTGGTGCCTCGAGCACGAAGTACCGGTCTGGTGCGGCGGGCTGCTCGAGACGGGGATCGGACGCGGGTTCAACCTGGCGATCTCGTCGCTGCCCGGGTTCACCCTGCCGGCCGACATGTCGCCATCCCGGCTCTTCTACGCGGAGGACCTGGTGGAGCCGACGTTCGACATCCGCAAGGACGGGACCATCGCCGTCCCGGAGCTGCCCGGCTGCGGTTTCAACGTGGACGAGAGGCGGGTGCGCAAATACCAGTCAGAGACCTGGAGGAGCACTTGAGGCTCGACGGCAGGGTCGCGATGATCACCGGTGCGGGCAGCGGCCAGGGCAAGGCCGCGGCAAAGCTTTTCGCGGAGCGGGGCGCGGCTGTGTGCGTAGCCGAGATCAACGCGAAGAACGGCGAGGCGACCGCCCGCGAGGTGCGCGACGCCGGCGGCCGGGCGATCGCCGTCACGTGTGACGTGGCCAGCGCGGAGCAGGTCAAGGCGGCAGTGGACGCGACCGTGGCGGAGTTCGGCAAGCTCGACGTGCTCTACAACAACGCGGGCCTGTGGTACGCGGCCCGGGGCAACTACCGTCCTGGGTTTGACGCTCCAAGCCCACTACTCGAGGAGCACATCTGGGACCGCACCATCGCGGTGAACCTGAAGGGGATCTACCTCGGCTGCAAGTACGGCATCCCGGCGATGCAGAAGGCGGGCGGAGGCTCGATCATCAACACGTCCAGCGTTGCGGCGCTGCGCGTAGGGCGCGGTGCGTCGGATGCATACACGGCCGCCAAGGGAGGGGTGATCGCAATCACGCGAACGCTCGCGGTCGAGCACGCGAAGTACGGCATCCGGTGCAACTGCATCATTCCCGGCGCCGTGCGCACTCCGCTGGTGGGCGAGATGACCCCCGAGTACGAGGAGGCGGTCCGGCAGACTGTGCCGATGGGACGGTGGGGAGAGCCCGAGGACCTCGCCAGGCTGGCGCTGTTCCTTGCTTCGGACGAATCCTCATGGGTGACAGGAGGGATGTTCGTGATCGATGGAGGCTTCACCGCTGTCTAAGGCAGTCGGGTTCGACGTTGCCTCGCTCCGCAAGGAGCAGTTCCGTGTCACCGAGAAGTGGACGTGGTTCAACCACGCCACATTCGGGCCGCCGCCGCGCACCTACGTGGAGACGATCGAGGACTTCGCGCACAAGATGGCGGGCGCGGAGCTGCCCGAGGGCGCCGGCTTGTGGGGCGACGCCCTTGATCGCGTGCGCGCCAAGGCCGCACAGTTTTTCAACTGCGACGTCGACGACGTCGCGTTCTTGAAGAGCACGGCCGAGGGCATCGGCGTCGTCGCCTTGGGACTGGACTGGCGCTCGGGCGACCAGGTCATCGCCTACGACCAGGCGTTTCCCGCGGACGTTTATCCGTGGATGAACCTCGCGTCGCGAGGCGTCGAGCTCAGATTGATCGCCGATCGCGGGCGGCAGCGCTTCGACGTCGAGGACGTCGAGGCGCTGATGACGCCGCGCACCCGGGTCGTCTGCCTGGAGATGGTGAACTTCGGCAACGGCTTCCGCGCGCCTCTCGCTGAGGTTGCGCGGCTGTGCCACGAGCGCGGGGCATGGCTGGTGGTGGACGCCACCCAGGCCGCGGGCGCTATGCGCGTCGACGTCCAGGAGTTCGGCTGCGACGTGCTAGTTGCCCACGGTTACAAGTTCATGATGTCGGGCTGGGGCACGGCCATCTGCTACTTCGCTCCACATGTGCGGTCCAGACTCGGTGTGCCGGAGCCCGGATGGAAGAGCGTGCAGAAGATCCCGCCGCCGAGCCTGGTCGACTACAAGCTCGACTGGGCGGCCGAGGCCAGGCGCTTCGAGCCGGGGATCCCGGACATGATGTCCATATTCGGCACCGAGGCGGTCATCGACCTCATGACCTCGCTGGGAACTCGTCAGATCGAGGACCGAGTGATGGAGTACGGGGCTGAGGTCACCGAGGCGCTGGAAGACATGAAGTGGTCCGTGGTCAGCTCACACCGCAATGCCGAGAGGTCGGGGATCATCTCGGTGCAGCGCGAGGGCGTCGACATGGATCAGCTGAACCACCGGCTCCAGGAGAGGTATGTCGCGTGCGCCGTCCGCGAGGGCCGGATGAGGATCTCGATGCACTTCTACAACGACCGGTCCGACCTCGAACGTCTTCTCGACTGCCTGCCTGACTGAGAAAGCCAGAGGTGGGTCTGCTTCAGGACCGGGTGTGTCTCGTGACGGGCGGCAGCGCCGGCATCGGTCTGGCCACCGCGGGCGCGTTTGCTCGGGAAGGCGCGAGAGTAATGATCGGCAGCCGCGATCCGGCCCGCGGAGAGGCGGCGGTCCGCAAGGTGCGCGCGCATGGCGCCGAAGCCGAGTTTCGAGCGACCGACGCAGGCAAGCCGAATCAGGTCGAGGCGCTCGTGGCCGCCTGCGTGGACCGCTTCGGCCGGCTCGACTGTGCGTTCAACAACGCCGCCTACGGGGGTTCGGGCGCGTTTACGGCCGACACCGATGAGAAGGAATTCGAGGAGACAATCGCGGTGAATCTGCGCGGCGTGTGGCTGTGCATGAAGCACGAGCTCAAGCAGATGCTGCGCCAGGGCGGCGGCGGCGCCATCGTCAACATGTCGTCCGTGGATGGACTCACCGGATCGCCGAACGGCGCCATCTACTCCGCCACCAAGCATGGGGTCGACGGCCTGACCAGGTCGGCGGCGATCGAATATGGCCCCGAGGGCATTCGGATCAACGCGGTCTGCGGTGGTGGCTTCGCGACCGAGATGCTCGCGCGCGGGTACGGCCACGACCTGGCGTGGGTCGAGCGCTACCGCCGTCCGGCGATCCCTCTCGGACGCCTGGGTCGCCCTGAAGAGTGCGCCGAGGCGGTGGTCTGGCTGTGCTCTGACGCGGCGTCGTATGTCACGGGCGTTTGCCTGCCGGTAGACGGTGGCCTACTAGCGGATTCAGCCTCCTACATGGCCCTGCGTTCGATTCCTGGAGACGCCTGAGCATGTGCGCCGGCTGCCACAGTCAAGTTCCTTCGTTGGCCAGCCGAGAAGTCGACATCTTCTCGATTGTCGTCAAACTCGCGCGGTATGTGATGGGGATTTTCCGGCGATGAACAAGAGCAGATGACGAGTCGGTCATGTCCACGGTGTCGCTGGTGCACGATGCGAACGCGATCATCGAGTCTCAGTCGGGGCGGCCAGAAAGGCCGTGCTCGCTCTGCGAAGGATCATCCTCCAAGCCGAACTGCCGCAGGACTTCCTGCGTATGCTCACCCAGCGTAGGCGTGGGCCTCGCGGGCACTGAGGCCGCGGCGCTGAAGCGAAGCGGTGATCCGGTTGTAAGGAACCTGCCAAGACCCGGGTGCTCGACTTCCGCAAACATTGGATTGATTGTCGACGCGCGCGGATCCTCATTCACAAGCTGCTTCACTGTTTGGTACTGGCCCCACAGCACTCGGTGGCGCTCGAACGCGGCTCGCAGTTCGGCCAGATCGCGAGCGGCAACCCATGGTGCAAGGAGCTCGAACAGCTGCTTGCGGTGAGTCCAGCGATCACCCTCATTTCGAAAATCGGCGCCGAAGCGCGTCTCGACCTCGGCAAACTCGCTTGTGAGACCCGTAGCCTCTCCAAGGCTTATCCATTGTCTCGAGGTAAGGGCCAAAATGATCACCCGGCGTCCGTCGCGGGTGCCGAAGTCCCTGCCAAACGTGCCGTAGAGGTCATTGCCGAACCGACCCCGCGGTTTAGGCTCCAGAATGGCCTCGGCGATCAGCCCCAGATGACCAGCAACCGCGAGGCCCACATCCGCCAAGCTGAGCTCCACCAGCTGGCCCTCGCCGTGCTGCCGGCGATGACGTTCGGCGGCGAGCACAGCAACGGCTGCGAGAAATCCTGTCATTGCGTCCCAAGCCGGAAGCACATGGTTCACGGGACCCTCATGACCTTCCGGTCCGGTCAACCACGGGAAACCCAGGCCAGCGTTGACCGTGTAGTCGACAGCCGTCCGGCCGTCGCGGTCGCCAGTGATCAAAACCATGATCATGTCGCGGCGCAGCTTAGAAAGCTCAACGTACGAATTCCAGTGCTTTGTTGTTAGGTTGGTGACCACGATCCCAGCGCCCTCCCCAGGCGCCGTGATCAGCCTCGCAACCTGCTGCTGCCCGGCCTCGCTGCTGGTGTCGATAGTTACCGAGCGCTTGCCTTGATTGAGGCCGGCCCAAAACAGGCTGCGGCCCTGATGGAGCGGCCATCGACCAACGTCGATTCCGCCCCCCGGCGGATCGACCCGAATCACATCGGCACCGAGTGCCGCCAGCGTTTCCCCTGCCAGCGGGGCGGCGACGTAGGCCGAGAGTTCGACAATTCTCATACCCTCGAGGATGGGGCGCATCACGCTGAGTCCAAGAGGTGGCGTGCCCGCTCCGCCACTGGCTTGTCCACAAACTCGCCCGCGGCGGTCCTCGTTGCCGCACCCCTCGACGCCTCGAACGCCGACAGAATCCGTCTCGCCCATTCCAGTTCCCGAGGTGTCGCAGAGAAGATCTCGTTGATGATCGGCACCTGCCTCGGGTGGAGCGCCGACTTGCCGAAGAACCCTGAACGTTTTGCTGCCTCGGCCTCCCTGCGCAGCCCGTCGTCATCGTCGAGTTGTGGATACACGCCATCGCTCGGCGCTGGCTTGCCCGCCGCGCGAGCTACGAGAGCGAGATACGAGCGCGCGAATAGCGTCTCCTGCTCGCCTGCAGCCGTGCGTAGGTCCAGCGCGAGATCCAGCGTGCCGAAGGAGAGCAGTGCACATGCTGGAGCGGCGGCGACCTCCGCCGCCGCCAGGACACCCCGAGCGGACTCGATTGTGCAGTCCAGTGGTACCCCCGGCGCCCGCTCGGCAACCCACGCCACCTCAGCAGCAGTCTCAACCTTGGGCAGGCGCAGCCCCAACACCATTCCCGACACCGTGGCGAGATCCCGCTCGCACTCTTCACTTCCCACCCGGTTCACACGCACCCAACACGGACGGCGCTCGACCGCCGTGGCGACCATCTCGCGCGCGCGATCCTTTAAGTCGTCCGGCACGGCGTCTTCAAGGTCCAGGAGCACCATGTCGGCGCCGACCTCGAACACTTTGCGCAGCAGTTTTTCGTCATGTCCTGGCGCGAACAGCCAGCTCCGGACGCGATCAGTCCTGGTCATCACGAACAAGCTGGCGGGCAATCACGGTCCTGAGGATGTCGTTGGTTCCTTCGCCAATCGCCATCAATGGGGCGTCGCGGTAGAACCTTTCGATCTCGTACTCGGTCGAATAGCCGTATCCGCCGTGGATGCGCATGGCCTCGAGCGATACCTTGATGCACACCTCCGACGCATACAGCTTCGCCATTCCGGTCTCTAGGTCGGCTCGGCGCCCGGAATCGAGCGCTGTGGCAGCCCACCACGTTAGAAGCCGGGCCGCTTGAACCTCAGTCGCCATATCCGCGAGCTTGAGCTGAATGGCCTGGAACTCGGCTATGGGCCGGCCGAAAGCGTGGCGCTCACGCGCATATGCGAGGGAGCGATCAAGGCCAGCCTGGGCAACGCCCACCGCCCGCCCGGCGATGTTGACTCGCCCAAACTCCAAGGCCGACAGCGCCTGCTGCAACCCGCGGCCTTCCTCTCCTCCCAGAACATTTTCGACAGGGACTCTGCAATCGCTCAGGAACACCTCTGACGATTCAGGGCCCTTGTAGCCGAGCTTGTCGAGATCCTTGCCCACAGCAAATCCTGGGGTTCCCTTTTCGATCATCAGCACGCTCATGCCGCGATGCCTGGGCTCCGCCGCTGGATCCGTCTTGACAAGCACAGGAAGCGGATCGGCGTGACGTGCATTCGTGATCCAAGTCTTGGCGCCGTTGACGACGTAGTGATCACCATCTCTGCGAGCAACCGTCAGGATGCCCTGCAGGTCGCTTCCGGCCTGAGGCTCCGTGAGGGCAATGCCCGAACGCTTCTTGCCAGTGGCGAGTTCCGGGAGCCATCGTGCTTGCTGCACTGGCGTTCCGTATCGCGCGAGCATCAAGGTTGCCAGGGAATGCGAGCCGAGTATTCCGGCCACGCCCATCCAGGCCTTCGAGATTTCCTCAAAGACCACTGCGTACGACACTGCGTCGATCGCGATGCCGCCGTACTGCTCCGGCACCAGCATTCCAAACAGACCCATGGCCTTCATCTCTTCGACGATCTCTTCGGGATAGCGGCCTGCGAGCTCCCACTCGCGTGCCACCGGGGCGATCGCTTTCCGTGCGAAATCTCTCATCAAGTCGCGGAATGCAGCCTGCTCCTCGGATAGCTCGAAGTTCATGGCAGCCCTAAACCTTTGGTGGCTTGGTCGCGCCTGGCCGGTGGCCGCGCCGGTAGACCATTACGGTGCGCCGGAACGAAATCACTTCGGTCCCATCCTGCTTGAATCCGGTCGTTCTGACCGTGACGATGCCGACGTTCTCGCGTGATCTGGATTCGCGCAAGTCGAGCACCTCGGATCGGGAGTAGACCGTGTCGCCCTCAAACACCGGGTGTGGGAGCCGAACCTCATCCCAGCCGAGGTTGGCCATCACGTTTTGGGACACGTCAGTGACGCTTTGGCCGGTTACAAGCGCGAGCGTGAGACAACTGTTGACCAGGGGTTGTCCAAACTCGGTCTGCGCCGCGAAGTGGTGATCGAAATGGATGGGCGCCGTGTTTTGGGTCAAAAGGGTGAACCAGATGTTGTCGGCGGAAGTGATCGTCCGGCCGAGTGGGTGCTCGTAGGTGTCGCCGATTGTGAAGTCCTCGAAGAATCGCCCAGGCCAGCCCTCTTTTACAGTCATGCCCGCAGCTCTCCGGGCGAGCTTGCCATCCTTTCCCGGAGCGAAGTCACGAGCTTTGCCCCGGTCGGTTTCCACATCGGCTCATTGCGCTGTGGCTCTTAACACGCCCATCCAGCGGAGCGAAATCACGGATCACTGGCCAACGCCCTGTGACATGGCGGACACTGCAAGCACGCACACCTTGACATGCTTCTGCGCGGCATTTAACTTTGGGTCGGAGTGAATTGTCTGACAATCCGCCTTGCCGACACGAAAATGCTGGGCAGCTGTTGAGAGGATGAATGGCTAGCCTGCCGTTGGGCAGCTCGGCCGGCCGAACCGCACTTGGCCTCCAGGGCCTAAATAGGCTCAAGAGCCGATCCCGGCGCGGCGAAGTCATTGACGAGGTGCGCCGGGCAATCCTCGCCGGAGACTTAGCCCCGGGCAGCCGCCTGCCGGAGACGCATCTCGCAGCTCGATTGGGCGTGAGTCGGCCGACGGTGCGCGAAGCGATTCGAGAGCTGGTTAGGGAACGGATACTGACCGAGGAGGCATACAAAGGCGTGCGGGTCGCCAGCCTGCCGGCCGACCAGCTGCTGGATGTTTTTGAAGTGCGTCTGGCACTGGAAACGCTGGCATGCCAGAAAATCGCGGCGCAGCGTGGACCCGAGGAGGAGCGGGCTCTCAAAGCAGCCCTCGAGGAGTTAGGCAAGGCAGTGGCCACGGGCGACGTGAAAGGGACCCATGCGGCGCACCTTCGATTCCACGCCACGCTTTACGAGCTTTCCGGCGTCGAGCTGTTGCGAGCGCTGTGGAGCGTCATCCAGAGCCCTGTCAACCACACGATCACGGTCGTTGACCTGGAGAAAGAGGGGCTGGGCAAGATGGTCAGCAACCACGAGCACTTCAGCAGAGTGCTGCTGCGCGGAAGCCAAACGGAGGTGGCGAACGCGGTCAAGTCGCACCTCGGCGAAGGGATTGCGCGCGTCAACCGGGTGGTACTGAGCAGCGTCCGCAAGCGCGAGGGCAACGCCAAGTCGCGGCCTCTCTAATATGCCGTGTCCTCGCCTCGTCGTCATCCCAGCCATGCCATTCGGAACCGATTGGGCCTGAACGGAGCCAGCACTTCAGGCATCTCGCCTTCGACAATCGCTTTGGATAGCGCTTCACCTGTCGCGGGAGCCTCGGAGACGCCACCCATGCCGTGACCGCTCGCGACGTACGCGTTGCTATACGGTTCGAGCCTACCGATTACGGGAAGGCCGTCAGGGGTCATCGGACGCATACCTGTCCATAAGTTCGTCATCTTCGATGAGTCCCACCCTCGGAAACTGGGCTCAAGAGTGCGACGGATGGTGGCAACTCGCCTTTGATCGATCCGCATGTTCAGGCCGCTGAACTCCATCGTGCTGGCCACCCTGACATGGTCTCGCCGGGGAACCGTCATCAGAAGGCCTTCTGCCACCCAGACCGGCCTGCGCGGCATTGTCGGGGGCACGAGCGAGAAGCTGTACCCCTTGCCCGGCTCGATGGGGAGGTGGACGCCCAACATCCTGGCGAGGGACTTCGTCCAGGCGCCAGCAGCGAGAACGAAGTGATCGGCGGTGAGCGTGGCCCGGGCTGTCCTTGCAGCCGTAACAGCCGTCTTGTCGGCGACTAGCTCGACCACGTCACCCCCCTCCACAACCTTTACACCATGCCTAATGACAGCTGCAGCGAGAGCGTCGGTGAATTGTTCGGGCCGCAAATAGCGGTCGTTCTCAACTACAAAACCGCCCTTCACGCGATCCGAGAGCGTCGGCTCAACATCGTGCAAAGCGTCCCCGGTAATGAGCTTCGAGGGGATCGAGTAGCCGTACTGCTCCATCGGTCGAAGCGCGTCGAGTGCTTTTTGGGCGACAGAAACACTCATGGAAGCCCAGAGCACGCCGGACGCGTGCATCTCGAATTCGACGCCGTCTTCGAGCATCGCGTCGAAAAGCGAGAGAGTGTGCTTGGTCAGCTGAACCATTGCGTCCCGTCCCCGCGACTGATCGCGCGAGTTGCTGTGCAGCCAGAAACGTGTCAGCCAGGGTGCGAGGCTGGGTAGCAAGCTGGGCCTGAAATAAAGTGGACTGTCGCGGTCGAAAAAGGAGCGCAATCCAAAGGCCCGCTGACCGGGACCCGGGAGCGGCGTCGCGTGCTCTGGAGCGACGATGCCAGACGCTCCGGGCGAGGATCCGCTGCCGATCTTGGCTCGCTCGAGAACGGTTACCTCTACACCAGCCTTGGCGAGGTAGTAGGCGCAAGACAGGCCCACGACGCCGCCGCCGATTACGACGGCTGACTGCGCCGGCCGGGCTGGGCGATTCGGAATCAACCAGCTTCCACCTGCTCTGGAGGCTGGTCCCGGACTGGCCCTTGACACCTTTCCAAGGCGGTGCCTATCCTAGCGTGGTGTCAGATTGTCAGGCAATTTGGCAACGGCGGTGACTGGGCTCGGCGGTCCGCCGCCGCCAGCTCGGGCGCCGAGCGCGAGGTACGCATCCGGGTCATGAAGGAGGAATCGTCATGGCTGATGGCTCCGATTCAACCGGCTTCGTAGACATCACCGAGGTCCTTCGCCGGCAACTCAGTCGGCGCCGCTTTATCGGCGCCGCGGGCATGGTCGGAGCCAGCTTCGCCCTCGGCGGCATCCTTGAAGCCTGCGCACCCAACAGCGGCGCCAGCTCCGGCGGCGGAACGTTGCGTGTGCTGGAAACAGCAGACGAACCCTTCGGCACAGCAATGAAGAGCCTCATGGCGCCCGCGTACAAGAAGGCGGCCGGCGTGGATCTGAACGTCGAGCTGGTGGCATACGGGAACCTGGAGCAGAAGGTCGTCACCTCCCTGTCGTCTGGCGCTGATACCTACGACATCGTGACCATCGACCAGGCGTGGATTGGTTCAGTGATCGACTTCCACGGAAAGAGCACGCTCGTCACCTCGATCGCGGACATGAAGGCCAACAATCCGAGCCTCCCAGACATACAGTTCTCCACAGTCACCCCGGGAGCGCTAAAACTGGCCGCCGACATAAAGGGCAAGCAGTACGGGATTCCACGCTATCTCTCCACGATGGTAATTGCGTACCGGAAGGATCTCTTTACAAAATGGGGCCTGCAGCCTCCTGGCAACTGGGACGAATACTTCGCCCTCTTACCGCAACTGCAGGATCACATCAAGTCCGACGGCCTGAAAGGCGTGTACCCGACTTGCATGCTCCAGGGTGCGCAGGATCCCGGCTACTCGGAATGGGTCGGGCACCTGCTCGGCTACGGTCCCAACGCATCTGGCAATCAATTCATCCTCGACCTAAACGGCACACCGGTCTTCAACGCCAACGGCAACGGACTTAAGGCCATGGCAGACGTGCAGAAGGTGCTGCCGTACTCACCTCCGGGCACGCTCTCTTACGACTACCCAGAGGGGACGCAGCTGTACCAGGCGGGCAACGCCGCCATGCTCTGGACCTGGGTCGACGCAATGGGCGACAACGAAAACCCGAAGGCTTCAAAGATCGTTGGCCAGAGTGGTTACCTGGCCACTCCGGGCATGGCCGGCGGGCAACAGGTCAGCCCAGTCGGTGGTCTTATCCTGCTGATCAACAAGAATTCGAAGAATCAGGAGGCCGCCTACAAATTCTTTGCCTGGGTCATGTCCGGAGCTGGCTATGACCTGGCCGTTCAGGGCGGCGAGGCGGCTATGACCAGGGTTTCGTACTTTAACGATCCGACTTTCATCCAAAGTCACCCGTCCTACCAGGCGTTCAAGTCGGTCAAGGACACGGCCTATCTGCCAGCGTGGTTCACAACCTTCACCGAAATCCAACGATCGATATGGACAGAGGTTGCCTCCGCACTGGCCAAGAAGAAGTCCAACGACCAGGCGATGAAGGACGCTGAGTCAAACGTCCGTTCAATTCAGCAGAAGGCCGGTTACCTATCGTAGAGATAGGCAATTAGAGTCCGACGGTGACTCCGACCCAGACGTCCACGACAACTGGCAAGAAAGCTGCGGGCCGTACTGGTAGAGAACTTTGGCTGCCACCACAGCTGCAGCGCAAGGCGAGCCTGATGCCACGACACAACAGCCGGGTGTGGCCGGCCGTGTTCTTGGGGCCGGCGTTAGTGCTGATGACGTTGATCGGCATCTACCCCCTCCTCTATTCGCTTTTCGCGAGCTTCCAGCGCCTTGAGCTGAATAACCTCGCGGACGCCCCGTTCGTCGGCCTTGCCAATTTCGGGGCCATCCTGACCGACCTCGACTTCCGGAACTCGGCGCTCGTGTCGCTTCGCTTCGTAACGGTGTCGGTTACGGCGTCATTCTTGCTGGGGCTCGGGTTTGCGCTCCTCATGAACCGAGAGGGTCGAGGGATGGCGCTTCTCCGATCGCTCTTCATCATCCCGATGATCGTCGCGCCGGTCGCGGTCGGACTCACGTGGCGCCTCATGTACAACAACGAAGCCGGCCTCATCAACTACTTGCTGGCGGCCGCTCACCTGGGCAGTCCGACCTGGCTCGCCGACCCCGTAGTGGCGCCCTGGGCGGTGGTTATCGTCGACGTTTGGGAATGGACCCCGTTCGTGTTCCTTCTGCTGTTGGCGGGATTACGGTCGATGCCGCTTACGCCCTTCGAAGCAGCCCGCATTGACGGCGCTTCGACGCTGCAGGTCTTTCGATTCGTCACCTGGCCGTTGCTGCGTCCGGCGATTTTGGTGGCAGTGATTCTCCGCGCAATCGATGCATTCCGGATCTTCGACCAGATCTACGTGATGACTAAGGGCGGTCCGATCGACTCAACCGATGTAGCCAGCTTCTTCGTCTACCGAGTCGGGTTCCTCTTTCTGCATGTGGGATATGCGACAGCCATCTCCTGGGTCATGGTGGTGATCGCATCGTTGTTGGTGACGTGGTTCGTCCGCGCGACGGGCTTCTTGGCAGAGAACCGATGAGCGCGCGGGCGCGATCAGCGCGGCGTCGCGACTCTTGGTCCTGGTTCGGCTACACGGCCGCCTTGGTCCTGGTGGTGACGTGGATCCTGCCTTACGTCTGGATGATCTTGGCCGCTTTCAAGAGCAAGCGTGATGTGACCGCCTCCCCGCCGCTCCTTTTCTTTACTCCCACCCTCGACAACTTCCGAAATCTCTTCGGGCAATACGACCTACTGCCGGCGATTTTCAACAGCTTTGTGATCGTCGCCCTGGCCACAAGCGTGGCCATGAGCGCCGGCACTTTGGCCGCTTATGGCCTTGCTCGACTCACCTTTCGAGGCAAGAATGCGATCGCCCTCGAAATTCTCTCCATCCGTATGTTGCCGCCGATCGCCACTGCTGTACCGCTCTTCCTGCTCGCGAAGACATTGGGCCTCCTCGACACGTATTGGCTCATTTCGACGGTTGATGCGGTGGGCGCCCTGCCGCTCGTCGTATGGGTGATGCGGGTTTTCTTCGCGGAGGTACCCAAATCAATCGAAGAGGCGGCCTTTGTGGACGGCTGCGGTCGGCTCGGGGCTATGTGGCGGGTAGTCATGCCGCTCGTCATGCCGGGCGTATTTGCGACGTCGGTGCTGACGGCGGTCTTTGTCTGGAACGAGTTCTTGTTTGCAGTGTTACTGACCGGTATCGACACTGCTCCGGTCCCGATCGTGATAGCAGATACGATCGGCAGGCTCACGATCGATTGGGGGGCTGCCGCGGCTCAGGGGGCGCTGCTCTCACTGCCGGCCGTCTTTCCGCTGGTGTTCCTGCAGCGGTACTTGGTTCGTGGGCTTTCTTTCGGCTCGGTGAGGGCCTAAGCCGCCCATGATCGAGCTCAAAGGACTGGCCAAAAGCTTCGATGCAATCGTTGCGGTCGCGGACCTGGACCTGAAGGTCGGCGAGGGTGAGCTGGCGATCCTACTCGGTCCCTCGGGCTGCGGGAAGACCACGACCCTCCGGATGATCGCCGGGCTCGAAGAGCCATCAGCCGGCGACATACTCTTCGACGGCAAGTCGGTGGTCGGCTGGTCACCGAAAGAGCGCGGAGTTGCCATGGTCTTCCAGGATTACGGCCTCTACCCTCACATGACCGCTAGGGACAACATCGCTTTCCCATTGAAGCTGAGCCACCTCGCCAAGCCCGAGATCGAAGGCCGCACACGAGCAGTGATGAGCCGGCTTGGAATCGTCAATCTGGCCGCGCGGCGGCCGTCCCGGCTAAGTGGCGGTGAGCGCCAGCGCGTCGGCCTGGCCAGGGCTTTGGTTCGTGAGCCGCGGGTCATGTTGATGGACGAGCCACTGAGCAACCTCGACGCGATGCTCCGAATTCAGCTCCGGGAAGAGATCCAGATTTTGCATCACGACCTTCACATGACGACCTTCTACGTTACACACGACCAGGTCGAGGCCCTTTCGCTAGGAACGCTGATTGCGGTGATGGATCGCGGCCGGATCCTCCAGGTGGGCACGCCCTGGACGATCTACCACGAGCCAGAGAACCTGTTCGTGGCCCGCTTCGTCGGCTCGCCCCCGATGAACTGCCTGAACCTCGCCCTCGATGGGGACAGTGAGGACATGCTAGTCGGCCCTGACCTCAAGATCCAGGTCCCCAAGGCCGTGGCCGATGAGCTTCGTCAGGAGCTTTCCGGGCCAGATGTGGTGGTCGGCGTTCGACCGGAGCACCTCGCGCTCGGGCCGATAGAGAGGGCCCAATTCCGCGGCCAGATCCGGGTGGTGGAGCCACTCGGCCCCGATTACTTCATACATATCACGATCGGAGACGCCCGTCTCATGGCGCGCATAGAACCTGACAGCAAGATCGCAGTAGGGGACTCAATCGGCCTCAACCCGCGTCGGCTGTATTTCTTTGACGCGGCAACTGGTCGCCGGGTGGGGATCGCCAATCCAGCGGCCTCGAATGGTCGTCTGTCATGAGGCGAACGCAGTAAACGTGGATCCGGTTGATGTTTTGATCGTCGGCGCGGGCGCTTCCGGCGCAGTGGCGGCCAAAGAGTTGGCAGAGGCTGGTTTCACAGTGGTGTGCCTGGAGCAGGGCACGTGGGTACATCCCAAGGACTTCGCCGGCCCCCATGCGACATGGGAGCTTGAAGTCGAGGCTCGCTGGCATCCGAACCCGAACAACCGCCTTTTGGCGACTGACTACCCACTCGACACATCAGAGGCTGACGTCAACCCGCTGATGTACAACGCTGTGGGCGGCAGCCTCATCCTTTACGGCGCGCAGTGGTCGCGCTCCACGCCCTCTGACTTCAGAGTCAGGACACTCGACGGCGTGGCCGACGACTGGCCGCTCACGTACAACGACCTGCTGCCCTTCTACCAGCAGATCGACGATGCCATGGGCATCTCAGGCCTGGAGGGCAACCCCGCCTATCCGCCCGGTTTCAAGCCGCCGACGCCGCCCCTGCCCATTGGGAGGACGGGCATGGTCGCGGCTCGGGGCATGGACAAGCTCGGCTGGCACTGGTGGCCCGGAGCCAACACGATGCCGTCGCGCCCCTATGGCCGGCTCAGTCAATGCACGCTGCGCGGAACTTGCGAGACCGGCTGTCCAGAGGGGGCCAAAGCCACCGTCGACCTGACCCATTGGCCCGACGCAATCGCCGCCGGTGCCCGTCTGGTGACCAACGCTCGAGTCAAGTCGATCGGTGTAACACCGGCAGGTTTAGCCACTGGCGCGACCTATGTCGATATCTATTCAGGACGGGAAAGCCGCGTGGATGCTCGCACAGTGATCCTTGCCGCCAACGGAATCGGCACGCCACGCCTGCTACTGATGTCGAAGTCGCCCCAGTTTCCAGACGGGCTCGCCAACAGTTCAGGCCTTGTCGGAAAGCGTCTGATGCTCCATCCCTGCGGTGGGGTAACTGGTCATTTCGACGAGTCTCTCGACAGCTGGCAAGGCCCTGCAGGACAGCCGATCAGTTCGTTGGAGTTCTACGAGACCGATGCCAGAAGAGGTTTCGTACGAGGGGCTAAGTGGGAGGTCAATCAGAGTCGGGGCCCACTCAATCCGTTCCTCGGCCACCACACCCAGGACGCCCCCCGGATCTGGGGCGCCGACGTCCACCGGGTCGTAAAGGCAACCCTTGGGCGCACCTTCACATGGGGCGTGACGACCGAGGATCTGCCAGAAGAGACGAACACGGTCACGCTCGACGCAACTCTTAAGGACAGTGATGGCCTCCCGGCGCCCAAGATCACCTATCGCTTAGCCGACAACACGCGCCGAATTCTCGCCTTCCACGTCGACCGGGCCGCCGAGGCTATGGAGGCAGCAGGCGCGGTTTCGATCGAGCGCAAGGAACTAGCGATCGACTCCGGTTACCACCTATTGGGGACTTGTCGCATGGGTGACAACCCCAGGGAATCGGTGGTCGACCAGTGGGGACAAGCTCATGACGTACCCAACCTTTTCATTAATGACGGCAGTATCTTCGTCACCGGCTCGGGGATGAACCCGACCGCGACGATCATGGCGCTGGCGCTTCGCAACGTCCGCCACCTGATCGCCACCCGGCGCTCTCAGCTGGTGGCTTCATGACGGCGCGGTTCACAGATGGCGACGGCCTCAAGGGAGAACAATGGGATGCCATCGAGCGGCTGGGCGACGCCGTCATCCCCGCCTTTGATGAGATGCCTTCCGCAAGCGCAGTGAACGCCGTCACCGGCGTCCGACGCATGGTACTCCCGGTCCGCCGCGACCTGGTTCCTGGCCTCGCGCGTGCGGCCGACTTTGCGCTTGCGGCAGGTGCAGATAGACCGGCCGAGGAAATCGTTTCCGCACTGATTCAGAGCGACTCTGAGGCCTTTGACTCGTTGTTTCGGGCCGTTGCCGGCGCGTACTACGCCGATCCTCGGGTGCGAGATCTGCTTGGGTACCCCGGCCAGGTGGCCCACTCCTACGACCTGAGCTTGACGCCGGAATACGTGACCAACGGATGGCTCGATCGAGTGCTGGCCCGTGGCCCCCGGTATCGGGCTGTGCCGGAAACGCAAACAGCCGAATCCAAGGAGGGACTCTGAATGATCGTAGGAACAGGGACCTATACGTTCGAGGTTGCGCCACCGTGGCAGCTACCGATCGAGGGGCCAAACAGAGAGGTAGTCGGAGTCGGAGTCAACTCCAAGGACGAGGTCCATATCCTTACCCGGAGTCCCCACCCAGTGCTCGTCTTCACGCGCGCGGGGAAATTCCTGCGCCAGTGGGGTGACGGCATCTTCGGTTCCCCGCATGGAATCCATGTCGCGGCCGACGACTGCGTTTACATCGCAGACAATCGCGACCACACTGTGCGCAAGTTCTCGCCAACCGGTGAGCTGCTCTTCACCTTTTCCACTCCCGGCCAGCCGTCTGAGACTGGCTACCACAGTTATGACTACCGCACCATTCAACGTGGCGGTCCGCCGTTCAGCTCTCCCACCAATGTGGCGATCGGGCCGGACCTGAAGATTTTCGTTTCCGATGGATACGGCAACTCTCGCGTTCATCGGTTCAGTGAGACCGGAGAACTGGAGTTCTCGTGGGGGGAGCCAGGAAGCGGGCCAGGCGAGTTCCACATACCGCACAGCGTCTTCGTAGATGGTCACGGCACGGTCTATGTGGCGGACAGGGAGAACGACCGAATTCAGCTGTTTTCGACTGATGGCGAATATCTCAGCTCCTGGGACGACGTCAGACGGCCGGATGACATCTTCGTGACCGCTGATGACAGGGTTTTCGTTGCTGAGCAAGGACACCGGTCGGGGCTCGTGCCAGGAATGCCTGAGCCGACATCCTCCAGCTCCGTCAGTCGAATCACAGTGCGTGACCGGGCTGGAAAGGTCCAATCCAAATGGGGCGCGGACGAGAGTGGGGACGATGACCCTTGCGCACCAGGCAACTTCTTCGCCGCCCACGGGATCTGGGTGGACCGTGAGGGCATTGTCTATGTCGGCGAAGTGATCTACTCGGGCAACGGACGCGAGGGTGAAGGTGGTGGGGCGGGCTGGGTGCCGCAGACGTGTCACGCGCTGCAGATCTTCAAACCCCAATGACGGACGTGATCGAAGCCCAGTCCAGTGTGTCGAGCTACCGGCCCGTGGTCGGATCTCGCACCAAGCGATTTGACGCCACCGACAAAGTCACCGGCAAGGCCCGCTACCTGGCCGACATTTCATTACCGGGCATGCTCCATGCGGCGTTGACGCTCTCCGAACACGCTCACGCAGTTGTTCTCGCGATAGACACCACGGCTGCCGAGGCGATGCCCGGAGTAAAGGCAGTTGTGACCTATCGCGACGTCCCCGACCTCCGCTACGGCGCACTGATTAAAGACCAGCGCCTTTTCGTTAAGGAGGGCGAGGCCGTGACACACCTCGGCGACATTATCGCCGCGGTCGCTGCAACAACGCCGGAACAGGCGCGAGCCGCGGCGGACAGCATCCGTGTTGCTTACGAGCCGTTGCCGGCCGTCTTCGATCCCGAAGCCGCGCTTCAGCCGGATGCGCCGCGGGTCCATCCCAACCTAGATACCTACGAGGCGAATGCCAGTGTTATCAAGAGCGGGAACGACTGCGGCTACAACCGGATCCTGAAGGGAGATGTCGAGCAGGGGTTCCGGGACTCTGACCTCATCGTGGAGGACCGCTTTGTCGTCGACCACTCACATCCGGCGCCCATCGAACCACATGGCGTCTTGGCCAGCGTAGATGCTGACGGTCGAGTGACCGCATGGTCATCCACTCAGGTTCCCTACATCGCGCGCAGTGGAATCGCGGAGACGCTCCACCTACCGTTGAGTCGCGTCCGCGTGATCGTTCCCTCCCTCGGCGGGGGATTCGGCGGCAAGTGTGAGTTCGGAATCGAGGCCCACGCCGTTGCGCTCGCCCAAAAGGCGGGCCGGCCCGTCCGTCTTGTCCTGACCCGGGCGCAAGAGTTCATCGTTCCCAACATGACCCGTCACGGGGTCGTGGCCCATTTCAAGACTGGGGTCAAGTCAGACGGAACAATGGTGGCGCGCGAGGCCACGCTCATCCTTGATACGGGCGGCAACGCGGCGCACGGTCCTGTGATCACGGAAATCGCCACCATGCTGGCGGCGGGACCTTACCGCATCCCGAACCTGAAGATCGAAGGGCACACCGCCTACACAAATAAGATCAGCGCCGGCTCGGTCCGGGCTCCATCGGGGCCGCAGGTTTGCTGGGCGACCGAGCAGCACACCGACTCCATCGCAGCGGCGCTGAGGATGGATCCCTTCGAGCTGCGCATGAAGAACATCGTGGTCGAGGGTGATACAGGACCGACCGGCCAAGTCTTCGGCCCGATCGGTGCAAAGGAATGCCTGCAGCGTGCGGCCGAGCTGGTCGACTGGTCGAGGCACGGAAGCATGCCTGACGGTCAAGGCCTCGGAATAGCAATCGGCTGGTGGTTCAGCGCGAGCCTACCGTCAGCCGTGACGATCAAGCTGAACGAGGATGGAACCGTTACCCTCCACACCGGCGCCAACGAAAACGGAAGCGGTGCGGTTCAGGGCTTACTTCACTTGGTGGCTGACGCGATGCAGCTCCCAATCGAGGAAGTTTCGGTCATATATCAAGACACTGATGTAGGCGGTTGGGACGGCGGCAGCTCTGGCAGCCAGACCGTGTTCAGCGTGGGATGGGCAATTGACGCCGCGGCCACAGATCTCCGGCGTCAGGCGTTTGAGGTGGCCTCATTAATGTTTGAGGCCGACCCGGCCGACATCGAGCTGCGGGCCGGCCGAATTGGCGTTAAAGGATCGCCGCAGCGCACACTGAGGCTCGCGGAGATTGCTACGCGAGCTCAGGACGTGACTGGTCCGCTGGTTGGACGGGGTTCTGTGGCGGCGCAGCCGATGCCGCCGGAAGCCGGTGCCAGCTGCGCGGGCAGGATCGTCTTCCCGGCCTTCCTCGCTCCAACCTTCTGCGCCCAGGCGGCGAGGGTGCAAGTGGACGCAGCAACCGGCGTGGTTTCAGTTCTGGAGGCTGTAGCTGCCCAGGATGTCGGAAGGTCGATCAACCCGGTCGGCATCGAGGGGCAGATGGAGGGCGGCCTTGTGCACGGTATTGGCAACGCCCTAACGGAACGGACCCACTTTCGAGACGGACGTATGGAGAACGCAGGTTTCATGGACTACAAGCTGGTTACAGCGCCTGACGCGCCAGCGATGAAACTGGCAATCGTTGAGACAGCATCGGAAGAGGGCCCGCTCGGCGCCAGGGGAGTTGGTGAGCCGCCCGTGGTTGCGATTGCCGGAGCTATCGGCAATGCGATCCGAGCCGCAACCGGCGCTGTAGTGACCGAGATGCCTATGACCCCGTGGCGCGTACTCAAAGCACTTACCACTCGGGACAGTGGCGGTGCGGCAAAGCAATGAGCCCCATGCTCCTCGAGCAGCCGCGCACGCTCGATGAGGCTATCCGTACCCTCCGCGACGATGTTGAGGCCGCTGTTCTTGCCGGCGGAACCGACCTGGTGGTCCACTCACGTAGCAGGCGAGTGCCTTTGCCGCGGAAGTTGGTTAGCCTCGATCGCCTCGATGACCTACATCGGATCTTCATTGGTGAAGCCGGGTCGTTGCACCTCGGGGCGACAGCGACACACGCGATGATCGAAGAGAACGCTGCCATTCGTACTGGGTGGACCGCCCTAGTCGATGCCGCTTCAATCATCGGATCGCCCGCAACTCGGCATCTTGGCACCGTCGGGGGCAATCTGTGCAACGGGTCGCCCGCAATGGAGTTAGGTGGGCCACTTCTTGCTTACGACGCCCAAGTCGTTCTGACCTCGTCGAGCGGCAGTCGCGCCCTACGCCTTGATGAGTTCCTTCTCGGACCCGGGCGGACTGCGCGCAGACGTGACGAGCTCGTTACCGAGGTTATCGTGCCAGCACTCACCACATCAGCTAGCGGTAGCGCGTATGCACGGCTCGGCTTCCGCGAGTCAATGGAGATCGCAATCGTTGGAGTCACCGCCGCGATTTCGCTGGACGGGGATGGTCGCGTCTCGGCTTGTCGCATCGCCCTTACCGCAGTGGCTCCGACTGTGGTTCGGGCCGCACAGGCCGAGTCTGTGCTGCTGGGCCAAGAGCCGAGTCCTAACCTGCTGAGTGAAGCCGCTGATCGTGCCCTCCTCAACGCGTCGCCGATCGACGATGTGAGGGCACCAGCAGAGTACCGACGCTTGACCACACCGGTGATGACGCTGCGCGCCTTGGAGCTGGCGCTGCGG
>WNGL01002279.1_pt1 | contig 36764 bp, 30 predicted proteins | sample 5400591 | NCBI WGS metagenome assembly WNGL01 (sample SAMN13153377, study PRJNA577476) | soil metagenome | isolation source: 80 cm soil or saprolite under Garry oak tree replicate 1 | place: USA:California | collected 2016-06-15
TCTCAGCATGGAAAAGGCGCCAGACGTTTTTCCCCATGCACCAGCGAACGAGGAGATCGACATCAAAGAAGTCCAGAAACAAATCGAAAGAAATTTTCACTTGCTGCGAGATCAATTCGACCTCGGAACGCTACCTGATGGCCAGCATTTCAATATCGACGTTCCCATCGAATATAGGGGCGATTTGCCGCTTACTATCGAGCTGGGACTTCCGAACCCGCTCGTTGCTTTGGGACAATTATCCGAGCCGATAACTTCACGTTCAAAAAATTTCGTGTTGTTGGTGGGCACGGATAATTGGGAAGGTCCGTTCACCCTCCCGCTTCCTCTCACGATAAGGTATCTAACCGCGGCTGTGGAACGCACTGTGATCGTGAAAGGGGATGTATTTCACCCCGTGAGCTTTCGTCAGGTTCCTCCAAATGGACCTATCGAAGAGGGACGCGAGTTCTCTGTCTTCATCCGAAACAATACGGACGAAGAAGTAGGAGTGAAGGGCATTATCGTAGATGCAAAATTGGATGTATTGAAAAGGCCGCAGCTGCTCTCGCCCCGGGGTGAGGAGGAAGTGGTTCTCAAACTCAGGCCCGGTCGAATCGCCGACCAACTCAGGCTTATATTAGATGCCCCCCTTCGTGGGCAGGATACGTATATCCACCGCTTCAGGAATGTCCGGCGCTGAAAGCTAAACCGCTCCAGGCTCGAGATGTACAAAAATCTTCGCATCACGGCTGTCATTCCCTGTCTCAATGAGGAAATTGGAATCAGCGAAGTGCTGAGAGAAGTGCCGCCGTTTGTGGACGAAGTGATTGTGGTCGACAATGGCTCTACCGATCGGACTGCAGTGATCGCACGCGACATGGGGGCTCATGTCATCTCGGAATTACATCGAGGATATGGAAAGGCTTACAAAAGCGGTTTTTCACGCGCTACCGGCGATATTATTGTCACGCTGGATGGAGACCATTCATATCCGGTCGATGCTCTGAGTTATCTCCTGGAAGCGTTTATGCATTGCCGGGTCGGATTTGTATCGGCATCCCGATTTCCAATGCTCAATGACGCAGCGATGACTCCCAAGCATAAATTTGGGAATAGAATTCTTTCGCTTGCCATGTCCGTACTGTTTCTTCGCTGGATTCATGATTCTCAATCCGGAATGTGGGTCTTCCGGCGAGATGCGCTCAGCAAGATGAAACTCATCAGCGACGGAATGGCCTTCAGCGAGGAGATCAAGATCGAGGCAATCAAGAATCGGGATATCGGCTTTCGCGAGATTTTTATCAGCTACTCTCAGAGAGTCGGCGAGAAGAAACTGATGCCATGGCGGGACGGCTTTCAGAATCTCATGTTTCTGTTTCGGAAAAGATTCGGAATATGACTCGAAGCAACGCCGGCAGGAAGGAGCGCAACAACACAGAGTCTCTGTCGATAATTTTTATTTGTTTCGCACTTTTCGCAAGCACCTTGACCGCCTACTGGAATTCGTTCAATGCCCCGTTCGTATTTGACGATTTGGCCACCATCCAAAGAAATACTCAGGTTCGGTTTGGCGAGTTCGGTTGGAATTTGATTTCTCCGCGCTCCGTCCTTTACAAGACGTTCACGTTCAATTACCTCCTTACAGGACAAGAGGTTTGGAGCTATCACCTGATCAACTTCATTTTGCATTTTCTGAACGGCTTGCTGATTTTCGTCATCGCCACGCGAGTCTTTCGCAGCTTGTCGCGCCCTCTCCCAGAGGGAGAGGGTATATCCCGAATCTATGCCGCGTTGGCGGCGGCGTTTTTTCTGGTTCATCCGGTACAGACGGAATCGGTGACGTATATTTCGAGCCGGTCCGAATTACTATCGACATTTTTCTACCTGATCGGTTTTCTGACTTTCGTTCTGTGGCCGAAGGATCGCGTGGGCTTCTATTGTAGTTTGGCTGTTGGCATCGCGTATTTCTTCGGCTTGGGGTCCAAAGAACCGGTCGTTACACTGCCGGCGGCAATATTTCTTTATGATTATTTGTTTCTATCGCACGCCGAGTTTCGTTTGGTCTTTTCAAGGTGGCGCTTCTATTTGATATACCTCGCCGGTGCGTCCGCTGCCGTCGTTTACCTTTTGATAAGGCTAAAGGGCACGGTCGGTGGTATGTCGTCATGGCAATACTTTTTGACAGAAACTCGCGTCCTGGTTCGGTACATTCAATTGATGTTTTTCCCTGTAGGTCTGAATCTGGACCATGACTTCAGGCTCTCATCCAGTATTTTCGAACCCTCCGTTTTAGCTTCCACCGGTTTACTAGTCGCTCTCCTCTTGTTTGGCTGGTGGCTTCGACGAAAAAGGCCGGTTTTTGCCTTTTCGATTTTCTGGTTTTTCATAACGATGTCGCCGACCTCGAGTGTCGTTCCCATCATTGATGTCATTTTCGAGCACCGGTTATATTTGCCAATGGTTGGCGTGGCTTTCTCTTTTCCGTTCCTGGTCGAGTTTGTGTATACACGGCTACGGTGGACCGTTCCGAGGTTCAGCGCTGTCTTGGCTTGTTCAGCTGTCATTTTGGCAGCGTTGGTGGCCGGCACTTTGATGCGAAATTATGTCTGGTCCGATGAAGTGCGGCTGTTCACAGACGTTGTTGCAAAATCGCCGCACAAAGAGCGTCCATATAACAATCTGGCGTGGGCATATTTCAAGCGGGCCGAATATGATCGCGCAATCGCCGTACTTCAGCAGGCATTCGACAAAATGCCCGAGAACAACGCGGAACTATCGGACACGTTAGGAAACATGTATCTGAGGGCGGGCCAGTATGATAAGGCTATCGCACTTTTTCGAAAAACCACTCGTTCCTACAAGGATGACATGTTGGCCGTCGCTTATAACAATTTGGGCGTCGCGTATTTATACCAGTGGACGGACCTTCAGAATCGCCGAAGTTCCATAAGCAATGAGGAATTTGAGGCCAGGAAAGAGGAAATTTTGAGGCCAGCCGCCGAGGCGTTCTCGGAGAGTCTGGAAGTCGACCCGAATATGCCGTCGTCTCTTGATTCATATATCAATGTGATGTGCTACAGGGGCAAAGGCAGCGAAATCGAACGAGTAGCATTGGAGAAGGTGGCATCGGGAAAGAACTTCGATCTCAAGCAATTGAATGGGAAGGAGAAGCTAGAGCTGTTTTCAGCTTTATATACGATCGGAAAAGTCGCTTTCAACGACGGGGATTATGCAAAGGCAAACACATATTTCGAACGTGCAGAGCAGGTAAAGGACGATGTTCGGATCGTCTACTTTAACGATGGATACGCCCTGACCATGTTGAAGCAGGATGAACGCGCAGCGGAGAAGTACGTCAACGCGATCCGAATAGATCCGATCTTCATCGAGGCGCACCACAATCTGGGCCTTATTTATATGCGGCGAAAAGATTACAGTAAGGCCGTTGAAGCGTTCACAGAAGTGCTTCGCCTGGATCCGAAACAGGTCAGCTCTAACCTGAACCTCGCTTCCATTTATATGGCTGAAGGCCAAAAGGACCGCGCCCGTCGACACCTATCGACAGTCCTGGCCGTTGCTCCCGATAATCAACAAGCAGCCGCCATGCTTCGGCAATTAGGCCTCTAATCCGTGAAGAAGCAGATCAGCAAAAAGCACCTCCGCCGTGAAGAGAACCCTTTGATTGGGCGGCCGGCCGCGTCGGTTTCCGGCTTCAGACGCTTGAGTCTGACATATGCCCTGCCTCTTCTGATTTTGCTGAGTGTGGGTGTTATCGCGTACTGGAATTCTTTCGATGTGCCATTTGTATTCGACGATATGGATACGATCGAAACGAATTCCGCGGTCCAATTTGGCGATGCTCTCACTCGAGTACCGGCGGCACTTTGGGCCAGAACTCTCCTATTTATTACCTTCGCAGCGAATCATGCCATTAATGGACAGAATGTTTGGGGATACCATCTCGTCAACCTGTTATTGCACGTTCTGAATGGCGTTCTGATCTATGTCATCGGGAAACACATCTTCTCCAGCGTTTTTGTCCGGCGCGATTTATCCGGCAGCTTTGCAATATTAGCCGCGGTATTCTTCCTCGTGCATCCGGTCCAAACGGAGTCCGTAACCTACATTTCCAGCCGGTCCGAACTGCTATCCACTCTCTTCTACATGCTGGCGCTGTTGCTATTTGTACGCCGGCGGCCGGAGAAGATCGATTTTCGCTTCGCTTTGGTTATCGCGGCGACTCTAGCCATCGCCATCAGTGCAAAGGAGACTGCGATTTCCATACCGGCCGCTCTTTTGGTTTACGACTTCGTCTTTCTATCCGGCGGTGAAATCCGAAGACTGAGTTCGCGGTGGTCATTTCACGCGCCATTTATCCTAAGCGGCCTGGCCGCTGCTTTTTATCTGGCTGTGTTTGGTAGTCTGCGAAATTCTATTGGGTCCAATGTTTCACGGCTGACACCATATTCTTACTTTCTAACCGAACTTCGCGTTATCGTCCGATATCTGCGATTGGTCGTGCTGCCGGCGGGTTTGAATTTGTCGTATGACTTTAGACGATCCGACAGCTTCTTGGAACCGAGCGTTGTGTTTTCCGCGTTATTGCTGCTCGTATTGTTGAGTTTGGCTTGGCGGCTGCGGCAAAGAAACCCGGTTCTCGCATTCCGTTGCTTGTGGAATATGCGCAATCGTTTCTAAACGCCAGATTGCGTCTTCGCTGGTCCGCCTTAACTATCGGTTCCGCACTCGTGATCGCTCTCATGTTGGGAACGATCCTGCGCAATGAAGTATGGCGAGACGAAATGCGGCTTTGGTCGGACGTTATCGAGAAATCTCCTCATATTGCTCGCGGATATGTGGGATTGGCCGGCGCGTATTACAAACGGGGTGATTACGAGAAAGCCATAGAGATTTCCAAACAGGGATTAAGCAGCGCCAAAGAGGGCGCTCTCACGTTCTACGGCAACATTGGGCAGTTCTACCTGGAACACGGCCGATATGTCGAAGCGATTGAAGCGTTGTCCAACGCGCTGGAAAAAACGAACACGCCGGCTGAAAAGGCCGGCGCTTATTACAACATTGCCGCAGCTTATCTCGCGCAATCGAATAGTCTGACGCCGAACGATTCGCGCGTGGACGCCAGTCAATTGCAGGAGAGAAAGGAAGCACTTTTAGCACAAGCAGAAGAGACTTTACTCAAGAGCCTCGAATCCGACCGGAGTCACCTTCAGGCCTGGGATAGCTATATTAACGTATCCGTCGAACGCGGAAGACAGGAGAGCGTCCGAGCTCAACTCCGGGAACGAGCTCAGGAAAATCCGCGAAATGCTCTTTATGGCCTCGGTAAGCTTGCGTTTCAAGAAGGCAATTACAGCGAAGCGGTAAGGTATTTCCAGCAAGCGGCGAAGTTCTTTGAAAACCAGAAGGTATTTTATTTCAACTACGCGTATGCCTTGGAGGAGACCGGCGATGTCGAGGGCGCCATCGACGAATATACGAAGGCCATACAGGTGGATCCTCTATTTATGCAGGCACGTTACAATCTAGGCCAGCTCTATTTAGGAAAGGGTCAGGATCGACGTGCAATCGAGCACTTCTCCCAGATACTTCGATTTGACGCGAACAACATGCTCGTCCATTTGCAACTGGCACGCATTTATATCCGTTCGGGCCAAATGGCAGCTGCGCGCAATCATTTGAACGCTGTTCTCAGCGTTTCTCCGGGAAATCCGGAGGCCACAGCGCTGTGGAAGCAAACTCTGTAGATAAGAATGGACAATAAAAAAAAGATACTCATATTGGGCGCAAGAGGCACCGTCGGCATTACTCTCGTTGAAACCTTAGAAAAGCGCGGGCACTCTCTGATCATGGCCGACCGAGGCTTGTTCTCGGCCCCGAACTATTACAAATGTGATATCGGTCATTATCGCCAGATCGAACGTATCTTCCTCGAACATGAATTCGAGTACGTCTACAATCTCGCTGCTGAGTTCGGGCGTTGGAATGGGGAGCAGTTTTATGAGAATTTGTGGATGACCAATGTCATTGGATTCAAGAATATCCTTCGGCTGCAGGAGCGGTTCCAATTCAAACTCGTCCACTTTTCTTCATCTGAAGTCTACGGCGATTATTCCGGCGTTATGACCGAAGATGTCATGGACCGTTTTGAAGTCCGCCAGTTGAACGATTACGCGTTATCGAAGTGGGTTAACGAACTTCAAGTCATGAATTCAGCGAGCATGTTCGGTACGAAGACTGTGCGTGTGCGCCTCTTTAATACTTATGGACCGGGCGAATACTACAGTCCGTACCGAAGCGCGATCTGCATCTTTTGCTACAGCGCATTACATAACAAACCCTACACCGTTTATCTCGGACATCGGCGGACATCGACATACGTAACCGATGTGTGCAATACCCTGGCGAACATGGTCGATAACTTCAGGCCCGGCGAGGTATACAACATCGGCGGCACCGAGCTTCATGATATGAAAACCGTATCGGAAATCATTTTCCGGCAACTTGGGAAGAACGACGCTCTTGTGACCTATAGAGAGGCTGAACCTTTTACCACGAAAGACAAGGTTGTTGATGTTTCCAAAGCGGTTCGAGATTTGAACCACTCTCCCCGCATTGGCCTGGAGGAAGGCATAGCGGCCACCTTGAAGTGGATGAGACAGGTGTACCGGGTCTGATTGAGATGATCCTATGAAAATTCTAATTGTCCACGAGGTCAGCTATCTGGACAAGATCATCTACGAATATCAAATCCTTCCGGAGATGCTTTCGATGCTGGGCCACGAAATTACCGTCGTCGATTACGACGAGACCTGGCGTTCTCATTTACCTCGGTCGAGAAGAATTGATTTGAGGACCAAAATTCACGCAAATACGCACCGCGCATACCCCGCGGCTTCGGTAACCGTCCGGCGGCCGGGAATGATCCGCCTGCCGTTGTTATCTCGCATTTCAGGCGCCATTACAAACGGTCTTGAAGTTCGAAAGGTTCTCGCGAATGGGAAACCCGACGTCATTCTGCTGTACGGTTTACCCACTGTCGGTCTCCAGTCGGTAATAAGTGCACGATGGTACGATGTGCCGGTTGTGTTTCGTTCTATCGACGTCCTCAATCAACTCGCGCCCCGATCGCTGGCGGCAATGACAAAGGTTCTGGAGGGGATTGTCTACCGGTCTGTCACCGGAATCGTGGCTCTAACGCCGCGGTTGCAAGAACATATCGCCTCCTATGGGGTTTCCGACTCTCGCATCCGTTTGTTGCCATGCGGTGTGGATGCAGCTCTATTTTCTCCGGGCAGCAAGAATGCCGCCCTGCTTGCCGGATGGAATATCGGCGCCTCTGATCCGGTAATCACATTTATGGGAACGATCTACCGGTTCAGCGGACTCGATCGAGTCATAGCGGAATTTCAAAAGATTCTGCGGCGGCATCCGCAAACAAAACTGTTAATTGTAGGTTGGGGAGAAGATGAAGAGCGCTTGAAACGTCTTTCCATCCAACACGGGGTTTCAGCAAATGTCGTTTTTACCGGCCTGCAGCCCTATTCGCTGCTGCCCGACATCATCAGATCGTCCGATATCTGCATTAATCCTTTCGAGCTGAATGCCATTACGCGTGACATCTTGCCTAACAAAATCTTTCAATACCTGGCGTGCGGTAAACCTTTAGTGGCTACACGCCTGCCTGGAACCGAACCTTTTCTCTCGGGCGAAGAGGATGGTGTGTTGTATACATCTCTGGACGAAGTTATTGAGCGCCTCCTGGAATTGATGGAAGATTCGGAACGGCGTCGGAAGCTGGGCGAGAATGCCGCCTCGGCAGTTCAGCAAAAGTACGACTGGAGAAGAGTCGCTCAGCAAATGATCGACATAATCCATGAATTGACATGAGAGGAGAGAGCCGTTGAAGGCGATGACAAGCTCCAGAACCATAGCGGTAATCGTGCCCGCTAAAGACGAGGCAGCTGTGATCCGCCACGTTCTCTTACGGATTCCCCGCCAAATCGACGGCATGGCCGTCATTTCGATCGTGGTCGACGACGGCTCTAGCGATGCTACCGCCGCGGTCGCAGCCGATTGTGGCGCCTACGTTCTCCGGCACCTCACGAATCTCGGCGTTGGCGCGGCAACCCGGACAGGATTGCGCGCGGCCTTGACTCTTGGCGCGAACATCATCGTTACGATGGATGGCGACGGTCAGCACGACCCCGAGGAAATCGAACGGCTGGTGCACTGTTTGGTCGAAGGCCCGTTTGATGTTGTCATTGGAAGCCGCCTTTTAACGCCTCATGGAATGCCGAAGGTCCGCGTTGCGGCCAACCTTCTGATGAATGCGGTGACCTTCGTCGTGTACCGCAAGATCGTATCGGACTCTCAGTCGGGCTTTAAGGCTTTTACCCGCGGCGCCGCTGAGAAACTCGAACTTCGATCCCGCGGCTATGAAATTTGTTCTGAAATTGTAGGCGAAATTTACCGGAAGGGATTGCGATATAAATCGCTGCCGGTCAAGGCAGTCTACACCGCATATTCGCAGGGCAAGGGTCAACATTTTCTGAACGGTGTCAATCTACTCATCGAACTTTTTATTCGCCTCCTAAGGCGCGTTTAACAATGCTGGCTCTCGCTTCCAAGATCTTTTCAGTTCTCCTGGCCGCCATTGCCCTGTCAAAAAGTTATGTCGATTTTCGAGGACGGCTCGAATCCTTTCCCATGTTTGTATTTTGGACAGTGACGTGGCTACTCATCGTTACCTTTGCCCTGTTCCCTTCACTTGTCGATATTTTGCTTAGTTTTTCGGGAACCGAACGTGCCGGCTTGGGGACTTTCTTCGGGATGGCGCTCGTGTTTTTGTACTTCGTTGTGTATAGGATCTACGTGAAACTCGAGCGCATCGAACAAAATCTGGCAAAGACGATTCAAGAACTGGCTCTCCGGGAGAATTGGGTCAAACGGCCGTAGACCTATCGTCTGAATGGATTCGGTGAAGGATTGAGGAAATGCCGGTCGCTGTCGTGACAGGATCATCTGGACTCGTAGGGAGCGAAATGGCGCGGTTTGTTCACGAAAAAGGGCTGGAGGTCATTGGCCTCGACAACGACATGAGAAAGTATTTTTTCGGTGCCGAGGCATCCACGGCCTGGAACACCGAACGGCTGAAGCGAGATCTCAAGCGTTTTACGCATCACGACATTGATGTTCGAGATCAATCGGCAGTGTTCTCGCTTTTCGAGAAATACGGCGGAAATATCGCCCTCGTCGTCCATACTGCAGCGCAGCCCAGCCATGACTGGGCCGCGCGCGAACCCGTCACGGATTTCACCGTGAATGCCAATGGGACACTGGTCTTGCTGGAGGCGACGCGGAAATTTTCCTCCGGCGCGACCTTCATCTTTACGTCCACAAATAAGGTTTATGGCGATACTCCGAATAAGCTGCCGCTGGTTGAAATGCCGCTAAGATGGGAACTGGATCCACGCCATCGTTTTGCAAAAAACGGCATCGACGAGACGATGACCGTCGATGAATCCAAGCACAGCCTTTTTGGAGCCAGCAAGGTTGCAGCCGACATCCTGGTACAGGAGTATGGCCGTTACTTTGGCATGAAGACGGCGACATTCCGAGCGGGATGCCTGACCGGTCCTGCTCATTCCGGGACAGAACTGCATGGTTTCCTGGCATATCTTGTAAAGTGCGTCGCGATTGGGCGTCCCTACACCATCTACGGTTATCGGGGGAAACAGGTTCGGGACAACATTCATTCCTACGATCTGGTGAATGCCTTTTGGCAGTTCTTCGAGAACCCGGGGACCGCCGCGGTGTACAACATCGGCGGCTCCCGTCACAGCAATTGCTCGATCCTGGAGGGCATTCGACTTGCTGAAGAGATGTGCGGCAAAAGACTTCAGTACACGATTTCGGACAACGCCAGATCGGGCGATCACATTTGGTACATCAGCGATGTCAGCCGGTTTCAGAAGGACTATCCGGCGTGGAAATACCGCTATGATCTCGGAACAATGCTCTCCGAAATCGTAGCTGCTGTTCGCGAGCGCGAGAAGTTTTCTTAATCAAAGCCTAAATAAATACGTACCGGCGACTTGATGCTCTAGAGTCAAGGGTATTTTTCTCATTTCGGTTCTGTCTTGAAGAGAATCCTCGGTCTCGACCAACAAATAATTCACGCCGAAGCGCTTCAAGCATTCCCGCATCCCGATCGCATCATATGTAAGGCATGCATTCACCGGTTCCCTCGACTTGATCCGACCAATCTTGATGTGATGATCAAAAATTCTTCCTTGGACTGTATTTCGGCTACTATCGCCTCTTAAAATACCCAAATTGTCCCAAGTATTGCCGGCTGCGAAGCGCGTGAAATAGATTAGAGAATTGCTCGGTGAGTTTTCTTGTATAAATCTTCCCATCCTAATGGTGGCATGCCTGGTGAAGATAGGAGATGGAAGTATCACGGAATTTGGAGCAGCCACATGGATCCAAAAAAGTAACAGCCCTCCAATTCCGGTGGCATAGGCGCCTGTAAAAATTCTTTTGTTCCACGAATGAAAACGCTTTTTCAAGGATTGCCACAAAACATCCCACAGTCGTTGAGTCAGGCTCACACTGAGGATCCAAATCCCGATTAGATTGAAGGACTTTTGAAATCTGGCCGCCCAGTGAGTGTGTCCAAACAATCCATCAATGAGGATGCATCCCAACAACCAGGGGTAAAAAACGAACAAGGATCGCGACCATTCTTTAGAAAAGAAAATGGAAGATATCGGTATCGCGATTAAAAAAATTCCATAACCGAACGTGTCTTCGTTGAAATATTTCAGGATGTTAGAAACGAAAATACTAGAGGAAAGTTCCGAGAGCAGGATCTGGGGTTGAGACGGTGTGGAACTTGGACCCAAACCTAAAAACCCAATGTAACCTGCACAAACCAGGACCACCGCAACTCCCTGTAGAATGGCTCCCGACTGTTCCTTGGAGTAATCTCTCAATACGAACGTCGCGAAGACCACGCAAAACGGCAAGGCGATGATGGGATGAATAACAATGGACGCACCCAGACAGAGGGCGCTTGCTAACCATTTCTTTTCCAAAAGAAGCGTGAGATGCGCCACTCCAAGCGCATAACCCAACATCTCATGAACTTGCCCCCCTCTAAGACCGAACCATCCTGTTATGGCCCCATTGAGCGAAAAGAGCGCAATGAGGAAAGGATTGAGCGAAAATTCCCGGCCTAAAGAAATCAGGGTGAAGATGAAGAGAAAAAATGAGAGATACCAAAAAAGCAACATGGCTTCGCTGGCGCGAATATTGAGCAAATGGGACAATACAAAGGCTAAAGAAGGAAATCCAGCCGGGTATCTGAGTACCCACTCTTCCCCGAATCCCGTAGCAACCTTGTTGAGACTTTGGCCCTGGAAAAGATATCCCAACATTTCGCCCATGGAAGTGATGTCGGCATCGGGAGGCAAGGGCACGAACAAAAAATGACTGAAGGAATAAGCAAAAATGAGAATGACGAAGGCGGCTAATAAGGGCTGCTTCCCAAGGAACCGCAGGGGATTCGTGGAAACGTTCTTCAACGTCGTGTAGGCCATGAGAGTCACGAAAATCAAATTCGTGATCGAACTCGGTTGTGGAAAGATGCTATTGAGGCCAAGGAAAGTAAATGCCAGGCCCGAGAGGGTGAGGATAGCGATCCCTACGCAGATTTTCGTAACGGTGTTTGAAATACCTATAAAAATCCGGCCGAGGAGAAAGCAACAGCACGTGAAGGTTGTTAGATCCGATAATTTCGAAAGCAGCGCGAAGCGGGTGTCATAAGCATACCCACTAGAGAAAAATCTCACCATCCATGGAAGAAAAAAGAAGATGGCCAGTACGATTCGCTGAGGCAGCTTTCCCTTTTTGGCAAAAGAGAAAGCAATCAGAACACCCAGTATTGATCCTCCAATCAGCAACGAAGTCGAGAGATTCTTTGACAACAGACTGGTCATTTCTTGCTGTTGAAACATGTCCATAGTCTGTTCCGCCAACATCACAAGAAGCCCTTGAGATCAAAAATCGAGTTGGGTTAAACGGCTGTAGAAGCTCCGCAGGATCTGTAAACCACATGCCGCCTCTCTGATTAACCCGAAGATAACCGTCGAGGTCCTACTTACTTTTCTTCAAGTCGAGTTGTGCCTGTTTCCGTTCCTTGATTTCACAGGTTTTAGAATCCGCAATAATATTGGAAGAAATACCCAGGATGCGGTCGGGAGACACAATGATGAAGCGCCATTCGGTTGGAAATTTGCACTCCTTCCCACCATCCATCTTTGCCACGAAGAACCCGTTTCCGCTGTATGTATTGATCTCGTCTTCGTTTTTCAGATCGACCTCGTATTGGATGAACTTCGGGTTTGATCCGGGCACGATATTCACGTGCAGATCCTTTCCGTTCAAACGCATTTGGAACTGCGAACCGGTTTCTGCTTCCCAAACACCGTTCGGATTATTCTTAGGAATTTGAGCAGACAGGAGCGATAGAACCAACATTATCATTCTCATGGCGCGAATAATAACACAGGATCCACTGCTATAATCCCTCTCCTGAAATTAAGGATTATTTGATTGTTTCTCGCCACTACAGCCCTCGAGGACTTCTGGGACCGCTCAAAGGAAATTCTATTTCTCGGGTCTTGGTGTCTGACTTCTTGTGCTCCGCTGCCCGAAGCGCAAAGACCATATCATCTCATGCCGTCACCCTGGGATGATCGTCCCCGTTATTACAGAGCTGCCTCATACGTCGATACATGTTCCGAAGCTCTTCTGTGGGAGCTGCATCAGTACTTGAACGGCGTTCATGGAACAAACCATTCGGAAAGGTATTGGCGAATCGTCCTGGGACCATGGTTGATACTTTACGCAAACGTCATCTATGACCGCCTGGTTCATTTGCAGGCTGCTTTCGCAGAATATCGGAACTTAGAAACGATCGCCATGCTCGAGTCTTCGTATCGTGTTCCATCCGACTTTAACGAAGCGGCTACCTTTGTGGCGTGCGATGCATATAACCTCCAGATATTTTCACAGCTCCTGAAATTGATGAATTATTCCTTCGTCGAAAAGCCCTTTAGCGGACCATTTGGCGGACCTTCAAAGATTGCCTGCTCATGGCGCGAGCGCGTCTTGTCATTCGCCGAGCGATCGATGCAGGCGCCTTTTCAGTCACGCGCGAAAGCGACTGTTCGAGGGACGAATCTCTCCCCAATTCAAAGTTGGAGGTTGGCCTGGGCTACGGGATTTCGGGCTTTGCCATTAGATTTTGGCTTGGCAGTGAGCTTTGCTCAGAATACGGCTGTCTTCAATGAAGCACGGTTGGGCCTTAGCACGCTGCCCTGGAACGATGAATTTCAACGCATGCTCACGGCATTGCTGCCGACGCATCTTCCTACACTGTATCTGGAAGGATATCGGGTTGCCGACGCTAGGATTTCGAAGGTGAGATGCCCGCGCCTATTCGTGTCCGGCTATGCATGGCACGTGGACGAAGAAATGAAGTTTTACGCAGCTCGCGCGGCGGAAAGTGGTACTCGGTTGGCGGCGGTTCAGCACGGCGGCGGTTACGGCGTATATCGGTCTGCACCACAGGAACTGCATGAACGCAGGCTATCGGATCGCTTTCTGACGTGGGGATGGGCGGATGATCGAAAGAATTACGGCAACCTCGCGAATCCTAGATTTTCGCAGCTCCAACGTCAGATGCGCCCTAGCGCGCCGGGAAGGAAGATCGTATTTATCGGCACGGGTCAGCCGAGGTATCTCTACCGGTTTCAGTCATCGCCTGTGGGCACTCAATGGGACAGCTATTACGATTGGCAGCATACATTTCTTGACCGATTACCGGACGATCTCCGGCGAGTTGTCGTTCTTAGGCCGTATCCCGAGAGCTACGGGCATCGTGGAGAGTTGCGTATACGAAACTCATTCCCAAGTGTCATCTGTGACGACTCTCGGCGACCGGTTCATGAGAGATTGGGAACTGCTAAAGCCGTGGTTATTGATCATTTGGCAACTACGTTATTGGAGACGTTGGCAGCAAATATACCAACGATTCTTTTTTGGGATCCCAATCGCTGGGAAGTGCGCGATGAAGCTGAAACCTATTTTGAAAGCTTAAGGCAAGTGGGGATTTTGTGGCACTCCCCCGAACGAGCCGCGGAGAAATTGGTTCAAATCTATGCCGAGCCGGGGTCATGGTGGGATAGCGATGATTTACAGACGGTTCGGCGTCAGTTTGTGACCCGCTATGCTTTAGTTCAACAAGATTGGATTTCGAGCTGGGTAAATAATCTGGATGCTATAGTGGCAGGAAATGTTTGACCAAAACCGAACGGAACCGTCGTCCGTTGAAACCTATCGGATCGAACACTGGTTGTCCGAGCCTGAAATCAGTTCGACGGCTTACTTCGATTATTGGAACAATGAAGAGATTGAGAAGCTGAAGCCCTGGCATGTGTTGGAGTCCGGTTTCGCGGATTTGGAGCGACATCTGGAAAAAACCGGTCTCGTCCGTCAACTAGAACAGTGTTTGGATCGAGCGGCACAACTCGGCCACGCCGTCCATGGGGTAGGTGCGGATTTGGCTTGCGGCGTCTTGTGGACGACTTCCCTCATCCTGAAGCGAATTGGATCTATAAGCAAGATATACGGCGTGGAGTACTCCACTCACCGACTGCTGGAGATCGGCCCCATCGTTCTCCGTCATTATGGTGTTGAAGCCGATAAGGTCGTCCTTTGTTTAGGAACCTTTTACAAACTCCGTCTGCCGGATGAGTCCGTCGATTTCGTCATTCTTGCCGAAGCCTTCCACCACGCAGATGAACCCGGACGGCTTCTTGCGGAGATTCGACGTGTGTTGAAGCCTTCGGGGGTTGTCCTTATTGTTGGCGAGCACCGCATTCCTAATGCAGCTGTCCTTTATGGTAGAAATTCCGTGAAATGCATCGGGTCGCGAGTCCTCCCTAAGATGGCACAACGTTGGTTGTTCGGTACAATGAGCAACTCAGTTTCGTTGTTTCCTTCGCTCGAAGAACTGCTTAGACCTGATCCCATTATGGGTGATCACTATTACTTGCTTCGCCAATACAAACAGATGTTTTCAGGTCACGGATTTGGTCATCATCGCATTCGGACTCGGAGATGCCCTTTTCAGGGCTTCGTGCTTGTGCCGCAAACCTCCACCGGCAAATGATTTCACGCAAACCGCGAATCCTGGGCGGCGTTCAGGCAAGAATCGGCTCGAAGCGCCTTCCAGCCAAGATGCTCGAGTACCTCGGCCAATACAGAATTTTGGAATGGGTCCTGCTGCGAACGTCGCGCGCTGTGATGCTCGATCAAATCGTATTGCTCACTTCGGCCGCTCCAGAGAACCGTGTTCTGGGTGAAATCGCGGCCAATTTATCCATTCCAACGTTGTACGGGAGTGAAGATGACGTGTTAAGCCGTTTTGTGCACGCGGCAAAACAATTCAATGCCGATTATGTTGTACGTGTGTGCGCTGACAATCCATTTATCGCGCCCGAGGAAATCGATCGGCTTGTTCGATTCTATCTGGACAGGCTTCCAGACTACGCGTTCAATCACATTCCTGAAATGGGAAACGCTTATCCTGACGGCCTAGGAGCGGAAATCTTGTCGTCCACGGTCCTGGAACGTATCGCAACTTCTTCCAGTGAACCGCGGCACCGCGAACATGTCACGCAGTATCTTTGGGATCACCGTCGTCAGTACCGAATCGAAACTCTAAAAGCCCCTGAAGAAATCGCTTTTCCTGACGTGAAACTGGACGTTGATACCAGGGAAGACCTTGAACTGCTCAGAAGCATTGTTCGTAGTCTCGATATCAACTCCAGTGCGCGGCAAGTCATAGACTCATTCCGCGCGAACCGGCGATGCTGAGGTTCGAGCTTCGATACGAAAACCTTCCTCTGTGAAGCGAATGATGTGATCCGCACCTAGCGTAAGCTCTTCGCGGTGAGTGACCATGATCAACGTTCGACCCTTGAAAAACGTGGCGATACTCTCAAAAATTTCTTTTTCAGTGACAGCGTCCAGGCCCGTGGTAGGTTCATCGAGCACGAGGATGTTCGCCTGCCGCAGAAACAATCTTGCCAACGCGAGCCGCTGCTTTTCACCGCCGGATAAATTGCATCCGTTTTCACCCACATCTTTGTCCAGCACGTGGTCCAGTTTGGCCGCGCGCAGCGCCGACACCAAATCCGTGTCGGTAAGGTGGCGACTGGAGCCCCACATCAGGTTCTCCCGAAGCGTCCCGGCAAACGCAAACGCTTCTTGTCCGAGGTAAAAGAATTGGCTGTGCCATGAAGGCAAATCGACACCTTCGAGACCGGCACCATCGACGCTGACTTGCCCCTCTTGAGGCACCAACAGTCCTAAAAGAATGTCGAGTAGAGTCGTTTTGCCGCTACCCGATGGACCTACAATCGCCCAGAATTCTCCTCGATGTATTCTGGTCGAAAAATCTTTTATGATCGGCTCGTCCGCAGGATACGCGAAGGACACATTGCGAAATTCAATCCGCCTCCAGCCTTCCGGCACCGGGAGACCACCTTGCCGTTCTCTTGCAATTTGCGCTGCGCCAAGATGCCGGCGAACAGCCTGTACAGATGCGATGGAGCCGAAGCCTCTGTGATAGTTGTCGATTCCATTGCGTGCCTGCGGCAGTGCCCTGAAAAGGAGAACAAGAACGATAAACAGATCCGCCTTTGGCACTCCGAGAACATTCAGTCCGGCAAAAAGCATCGTTGATATTGCAACGAACGCAATGATCTCCATAATCGCGTACTGTCCTGAAATGAGAACTCCCTGATGAAAGTAGTTGGAAGCAACTTCTCGGAACGAGGGCTGCAGAGAGCGCACCAGGTAGAGTTCCAGCGATAACGCCTTAGCCGTTTTGTAGGAACGCAAGGCAGCAATCAGGCGATTTGCCATATTGTTTGCGAGCTGGGTCGCGTAGTGCCCAAGCTGTGCGGTCGTACTAAGTATGGGAATGAGGACCAGACTTCCGGCGCCAAATATGAATATGCCCAACACAGTAAGCTTCCAATTCAAATAAAGTGCATAGATCAGCAGGACTGCAAACTGGAGAAAAGAACCAAACGTAATGAGCGCGTATTTGACGACATGCCTATATTGCGTGGCTTCCTGAGTGATGACGTTTATAAACTCGCCATGCTTCAGCCCTTTCAGATATAGCCAATCCGCATACACCGCAGTCTCGAGCAGTTCCTGCCGAATGCTGCTTTCGAAATTTCTAAGGTGTATGCCTTGGAACGTATCGGCGAACCAATTGAGAATAGAGTAGCCAATTCCCAGAACAACGAAGAGCAGCAGGAAGTTCGTAAGCGTGGGAGCGGCACCGATCTTGGAGAGAAGTTGTACAAAAACGGCTCCGTTCGACGAAGGTGTGTTGGAAGCTTCGTCCGACGCGACAACCTGCAGGATCGGATATAGAGCGCCAAGGCTGAAAACCTGTCCCATTGAGGCGGCAGCGATCAAAAAAATGACTGTAGTCGTGATGAGAGGGTTCCTGCGAAAAATCGCGAGACTTTCTCTAAGTAGTAGCATTATTTTACGAGCCGGACAAAGTGGAGGCCGGCGTGTCCTGTGGCGCCAGGTTTCGAACGTCTCATTTCGGAAATCTCGACCGGACCATTTCCCTTATTCCCTCTTCGGCAGATGTCGGCCGTTTTTCAGCGTCACCCAAGAGGAGTTCCGTGGCGCGAATGTCACGGACGAGCTGAGCCATTTCAGCGGGGTCGGCCGACAACACGTGGTCGGTTCCCGGGAGAGTCTTATCGGTTGTGAAATGCTTTTCAATCACCTCCGCTCCCAGGGCGCGCGCGAGCGCAGCCGCGAGCGTGCCGACCGTGTGATCCGAGTAGCCGATCTGAAGCTGCGGAAACGTTTTTTGGAGTGAGGGTATTACGGACAAATTGGCCTGTTCGGCTGGGCAAGGATATTGAGTCGTGCACTGCATGATGCAAACGTGCGGAACACGATCGAGATGCGCCACGGCAATTTCAATTTCCTTCAATTTAGCCAAACCCGTTGAAAGAAACACCCGCTCCACGCGCCCATTGAGGTAATCGAGAATGGAAAAGTTCAACATTTCGGAAGAAGCCACTTTGACCTTCCGGAGTCCTACCTCTTCCACCAGAAACCGCGCGCGGCCGAGACTGAACGGCGTACTCATGAACTCGACGCCGCATTGTTCGGCGTATGCCTTCAGTTCAAAGTGCATACCGTCGGGCAATTGAACTTTGCTGAACCATTCTTTTTCGGGATCGTTATCGGCCACCTCCGATCCCAAATAGGATTGAAATTTGACCATATCGGCTCCAGCGCGCGCAGCGTCGGCGATCATGTACCGCGCGAGTTGCCAGTCGCCACCATGGTTTTCTCCGATTTCCGCGATGATTAACGCCCTATTGTTCATTCGTTACGGAAGCGGCCCAAACTTCGCCAACGCAGCAGCGGGCCATAATTCCTTCAACTCTTTCCATCCTTGTTTAATGCGCTCGTCATCGGCCGTCATACTTCCCGGTCGGATGCGATACCGATAAAGTGCTTCCGGAATGTGGAACGGCTTCTTATTGGTAATCATCAAATATCGCATGTAGAGGTCATATTCTTCCCAGAACAGACGGCGGTATCCGCCTATTTCAAGGAGTCTATCGGTGAGCAACATCGTACCGCAGGCGATCAATTTGAAGACGCTGAATTCCACGAGACGGACATGGCGTGTCTCGCCGGTTGCTTCAAGAAACTCCAAGCGATCGGAATAAACCAGCTCCGTCTCATCGGAGCCCAGAACGGCGCTCATCTTCTCGAGAATCACAGGTTCGAAAAGATCGTCCGCATCGAGCCGTATGGTGTACTTGCCCGACGCATGCCGCAACGCCAGATTGCACGACGCAGGCAGTCCTTGGTTGAGGCCGTTCTTGAGGTAATTGAGATCTAGCTTTTCTTGGAAGGAACGCGCGATGCTTTCCGTGTCGTCGGATGAGCCGTCGTTCACAAGCACCAACTCGAACTGGTCGCGCGGCAGAGTCTGGCCGGCAAGGCTATCGAGCGCCTGGCGAAGAAATCGTCCATCATTGTAGCAGCAGACGATAACGCTAATCCCAATCATGCTTCATTCTCCAATCGCCTACTCTACAAGAGCGCTTTGTCTAGCTTTTCGGCGTCCCGCCGTCTTTCTTCTGCGCGCTCTTTATACCACCCAATGTATCGGCGAACACCTTCTTCAAAGCCGACTTTCGGCTGCCAATTCAGTTCGCGCCTGGCCCGTTCGCTCGAAATTTCCTTGCCGGAGAAGTCTCCGGGGCGGCCCTCAATGTACTCGATGGGTACATTGCCGGCGAGCTTCCGGACGATTTCCGCGATCTGTTTAATGGTGACCTTTTCCTTTCCATCGAGATTGTAAATTCTGTTCGCCGCGACAGGTTTCAACGCGAGAACATTTCCCTCGGCCAGGTCCTCGACGTAGACGAACTTTCGATACTGCGAACCGTCGCCGGCGATAGTCAGCGGCTGCCCATTCAGTGCTCGGTCCACAAAGATGGGCACGACAGCGCCATCTCGCGCGCGTGGGCCATAGGGAATGCCATATCGCAATATTGTGGTGGAAATATTGTATAGCTTGCTGTACGACTGGCAGTAGTACTCGGACGCAATCTTTGTTGCGGTGTAAAGATGTGAAGGCGGCTTGAGCAGTGTGTCCTCATCGACGTAGTTATCTGGAACGTCGCCATAGACCCATGTAGTACTACCGTAGATGACGCGGCCGACGCCGATCTTTCGAGCGGCTTCCAGGACATTAATGGTCCCGCGGACGTTGATACTCTCAGCGAAGTGCGGTTCCTCGAATACGGATTTCACGTCGGCGACTGCCGCGAGGTGATAGATGGCCTCGATGCCGTTCAGAGACATGCGGAGGGCCTCCAGATCGAGAAGACTTCCCTGGTAGAATTCAATATCCTTCCGGAAGGTCGGCATCACCATATCGAAGACGCGCACATTCACGCCGCGGTCGCGTAGCTTATCGACGACGTGGGATCCGATAAACCCGGCTCCTCCGGTGACCAATACTTTCATCGATTAAAGATCTCCTGAAATTACTGCTGCGGGTGGTAGTAAAGCGGCACACACCAATGATTGCGCGCAATCCATTCTGCGTTGGGAAAGCGGCCTTTGACACCGAGTAAGGTATGACACAGTTGGTCGTAAACCTTGCCTGTCGAGTTTTCGATCGGTTCGAATACGATGTACTTGTAAAAGCCGGATACCATCCCTTCGGGTAGTCTCAGCCGTCGTTGGAACCGGCTGTCCAGGCGTTTCTGAGCAATCTCATTTTTCCATGCGGTGATTTCATCCATCCGATCGACCTGAACAACGCCAAGCGCCGCAGTAAACTCCGACATCCGGTAATTTAATCCGGCGACTTTATGGTCGAATTTTCCGTAGTTCCGATAGGCTTTGGCGAATTCGATCAACCCCGCGTCTTTCGACACCAACATGCCACCTTCGCCCGTACTCACCGATTTCGTCGCGTAGAACGTGTAGACGCCCGCATTCCCCCACGTCCCCGGCTTGACAGTGTTCCATGATGCGCCGTGTGCGTGCGCACAATCTTCCAGCAATATGATGCCTTTCGAACGGCAGAATTCCGCGATCCGCGGCGTGTCGAAGGCAATGTGGCCCCCGATATGAACGAGCCACACCGCAGCGATATTCTGTTCGCTTGCCGCCGAAACTACCGCATCATAACTGAGACAAAGATCTTCACGATTCGAATCCCCAAAGACGACCTTCGCTTTGGACTTCATTGCGGCTAGCGGCGTCGCCATAAACGTATTCGTTGGACAGAGAACGGTTTTCCCCGCCAGACCGAAGTATTCCATGCACGCCATGGCTGCGCCTGCCCAACTCGAAGTTGCTACGGCCTGAACACCGTTCCAAGCCGACCATTTTTCCTCGAATAGCCTTGTGAATCTGCCTTCGGTCCACCTCTGGTTTGAAAAGATTTCGTCCCAGTATTCAAACACCTTGTTCTTGTCGCGCGGATCGAAGCCGATAGCAAACTTTTGAAAATCAGCGAGATCTGAAATCATTCGAGTAAAACCCGTAGATTACCACAACGGCCGCGCTCCCGAGAGCGGGCGACCTCAGCAGGCCGGCTGAACGGATGGTAGAATGCTGCGGTCGGGGATCTGAACATCCGCATGCGCATTGGATTCATTATTCCTTATTTCTATCCCGCTTTCGAGTATGGCGGCACACCGCGCGTGGCGTATGAATTCGCTCGTTGTCTTGTCCGCCGTGGACACGAGGTGACCGTGGTGACCACGGATTCCGGAGGAGCGAAGAGGATCGGAAAAGACACCATGGCCACCATTCAGGACAACGGACTCGAAGGCATTCGGGTTTTTTACTATTCCAACTTCTCGAATTATCTCGCATACAAGCAACGGTTGTTCCTTCCCCTGCGACTTCTTCAAAACGTGAGTCGTCATTTGGTCTCACTCGACGTTGTGCATATTCACGAATTTCGCTGTCTGCTGAGCGTTGCGGCACATTCCGCGTTGCAGCGGCTGCACATACCGTATGTGCTCTCGCCACACGGTGGCCTGCAGCGACTAGGCAAAGTGAGGCTCAAATCTTTGTTTGATCGTTTGTGGGGACAAGAAATTCTTAAAGATGCTGCCGCAGTATGTGCTGTATCGGACCTCGAAATCGACGATGCCAGGCAGTTTGGAGTGGAGGACAAAAGAATATACCTGCTCCCAAACCCCATCAACGACGACCACTATAGGAACCTGCCCGAACAAGGTGGGTTCATCAGAAAATGGAATCTAGGCAACAAACGGCTTGTTTTGTTCCTGGGCCGGCTCCACTGGATCAAAGGAATCGATGTCTTGATTGATGCCATCCGCCTCATTGAGGAAATTCCAGATGTTCATCTGGTTATTGCAGGTCCTGATGACGGAGCGGAGGAGGCGCTCCGAGCGCGTGCCGTTCACAGGAAAATCATGGATAAAATCACGTTCACCGGTTTTCTCAATGATTTTGAGAAAGTTCAAGCACTGGTCGATAGCGAGGTCGTTGTGATTCCTTCACGGCGGGAAAGCTTTCCAGGAACTGCCTTGGAAGCTGTGGCTGCAGCCAAACCCGTTGTCCTTTCCTCGATGTGCGGCATTGTGAATTGGATTCCGGGCCGCGCTGCAATGACGGTTTTCGAAAGTGAGAACGCCGACGACCTCGCTCGAAAATTGAAGACAGTTTTGCAATCCCGTTCCAGTCCTCAGGATCTGCTCAACACGAAAGACCTCGTCTTGCGTGAGTTTTCACCCAATGCACTCGCCGCGAAGGCTGAGACGCTCTATCAATCGGTCTCGATCAGTGATTTTCGCCTTCGAAAGTTGCGCGAATTAGAAACGCGCTCCTACCGATGCTGAGAATGGTTTGTATCATTCCTGCGCGGATGGGTTCGACCCGGTTTCCGGGTAAACCCTTGGCACCGATTTGTGGCCGGCCAATGATCGAGCATGTGTACCGCCGCTGCCGGATGAATCCGTCGCTGGATGCAGTCTACGTTGCGACTTGCGATCGGGAGATTGCTGTGGCAACCGAAGCTTTCGGTGGCGCTGCCATCATGACATCGAGTTCGCATCAGCGCGCCAGCGATCGAGTCGCTGAAGCCGCAGAACGGATCAATGCCGATGTGATCATTATGGTGCAGGGTGACGAACCCATGATTCATCCCACGATGATCGATACGGCCGTGCAACCCCTCAGTGATAATCCTTCCGTAGTCTGTACTAATCTTGCCGCTCCGATCCGGTCCCTCGAAGAAATGAACGATTTGAACACGATTAAAATCGTGACCGCCAGAGACGGCAGTGCTCTTTATTTTTCGCGGCAGCCGATTCCGTCCGGCTCATCAGAAGGGCTGAAACAGGTCTGCGTCATTCCATTCCGGCGCGACTTTCTGTTGCAATACGCACGCCTGGAACCTACGCCCCTCGAGATCGCCGAGTCGGTCGATATGCTGCGCATCCTCGAGCACGGATTCCCGGTCCGGATCGTTCCTACGACGTACGTAACACACGCTGTCGACACACCGGCTGATCTCGAGCTTGTCGAGCGACTGCTTGCGGCGGATTCGCTGATGCCGCAATATCTCTGAAGGGGACTCGATGAGGTGGAAAGTATTGATCTCCGCTCCTTACGCCATGCCGGTTATCAACGTCTATCGGAAGCGTCTGGAAGCCGAGAATTGCGACATTATTGTTGCAGAGGTCAACGAGCGGTTGGAAGAACACGAACTCCTTCCGATAGTGAGCCATGTCGATGGAATCATTTGCGGCGACGATCGCATCACCGCACGTGTGATTGAGGCCGCACCTCGCCTCAAAGTCATATCGAAGTGGGGAACCGGGATAGACTCAATCGATGTAGAAGCTGCCGTGCGGCGGAATGTCAAAGTCTGCAACACAACCAATGCATTCAGCGAGCCTGTTGCCGATACTGTGCTTGCCTATATACTGCTCTTTGCCCGCCAGGTTGCACGCATGAACGCTGATCTTCGGGCAAACCGTTGGCAGAAACCGCAGCTCTTTTCCTTGCGTGAGAAAACGCTCGGAGTCGTTGGTGTCGGGAACTGCGGAAAAGCGGTCGTCCGCCGCGCGGTCGCATTCGGCATGCGCGTTTTGGGTAATGACATTGTGCAAATATCGCCGGAATTCTTGCACAGTGCGGGCATCGAAATGGTCTCATTCCCTGCCCTCCTCGAGCAGGCCGACTTCGTGACAGTTCACACGACTCTCAATCCCACGTCATTTCATCTTTTCAATGATGGGGCGTTTCAGCAAATGAAGCAGGGAGCCTATCTCATCAATACGTCACGGGGAGCGGTAGTGGAAGAAGCAGCGCTGGTTCGAGCGCTCGAGACCGGAAAGATAGCGGGCGCCGCTCTCGACGTTTTTGAAGTTGAGCCGCTGCCTTTCGGCAGCCGCTTGCGTCAATTCGACAACTGCTGGCTATCGCCTCACAACGCCAACAGCAGTCCGATGTTTGCCGACCGCGTGCACGAGAACACAATTCGCAATCTGCTCAATGAGCTTCAACGGCACGCCAATGCCTGAAACTTCCATCGTCATCCGCGCATACAATGAAGAGAAACATCTTCCGGAGCTTTTCCGGAGTCTGGCCGGACAAGAGTATCGGGACTTCGAAACTGTGGTTGTCGATTCCGGCTCCATCGACCGGACGCGCGATGTCGCGTCCGCGTGTGCGGATCGTCTCGTCTCGATTCGTAAACACGACTTTAGTTTCGGCTATTCCTTGAATGAAGGCATTCGAAATAGCACGAGCCGTTTCGTCGCCATCGTCTCGGCCCACGCTTTGCCCGCCGATTCTTCATGGCTCGGAAATCTTGTTGAACCGCTGCGGGACCCGCACACCGCTATGGTCTATGGACGGCAGCAGGGAGTCGCTCAATCGAAGTTTGGTGAATTCCTCGACTTCACTCGGACGTTTGGTCAAAAGAGAGAAGTTTTGAAGCCGCCGAAATTTCTGGCGAATAACGCAAATTCGGCGATCCGCCGGGACCTCTGGAATCGATACACGTTTGACGAAACACTGCCTGGTCTGGAGGACGTCGACTGGGCCAAGCACTGGATGGAAGAAGGCTACCTGGTCGTATACGAGCCTTCCGCAAGCATCCACCATATCCACGACGAAACCTGGAGCCAGGTGCGCCACCGATACTACCGGGAGGGGCAAGCTGCGCGTTGGATCGGTATCACGAGCCGGCGTCACTTGCCCCGCGAGCTTTTCAGAGAGGTCGCCTATTTTTTTGGAGATCTGATCCAAAGTATCAAGCAAGGCGTCTTTTCGCAAAAAGCCGCCGAGATCGTCCGTTTTCGTTACGAAAAAACCGCAGGTCGCGTAGGTGGAATCTGGGATGGCTCGTTAATGGAGAACCCACGATTCCGGGAACAACTCCTGTTTGATAAGCCGTATAGAGCTGTCACGATACGGGCGCCCCGGGAAGCGGTCATTCAAAGTTTCGGCGTCCCCGAGTTGAAACCTGGTGAAGTCTTGGTGCGAGTGGCCTACGCGGGTGTCTGCGCCACGGATCTCGAAATTTTTGAGGGCCGGCTCGGTTATTACAAGAGCGGAATCGCCAAATATCCGATTGTTCCGGGGCACGAATTCTCTGGAGTCATTGTCGCAACGGGCGCTCGAGTGACGGAATTCGCCGAAAATGATCCCGTCGTTGTGGAATGCATCCAGGGTTGTGGAGAATGTGATTCGTGCCGAAACGCAGATGCCATCGGTTGTGCATCGCGCTCGGAAGTCGGTGTCATTGGCCGCAACGGCGGTTACGCCGAATATATGATTACTCCTGCGCGTTTTGTTCACCGGCTGCCGCCTTCACTGACGCTCAAGCATGCGATCCTTTGCGAGCCCCTGGCTGTCGTACTCAAGGGTCTCCGCCGTCTGGGTTGGAATGCGTCGAACCGGATGTTGAGTCGTTCGGCCGTGGTCGGCGGAGGACCAATCGGCCATCTGGCAGCTCTTACGGTTACACACCATGGCGCCGACGTGGCGGTTTTCGATCGAAATCCGGATCGATTGGCCTACCTGGCGCGCAGGGGAATCTCTGTCGAACAGGACCTTCAAAAGATTGCAGCCTTCGACACGATCATCGAAGCAACAGGAGACGCTGAAGCATTGGATACGGTTCTTGATCGGTCCAAAACCGGCGCAACCATTCTGTTGTTGGGTCTGCCATACGCCAGGCGAGACTTCAGCTTCGAATCCATTGTCAGCTACGACAAAACCATCATCGGATCCGTTGGAAGCACCGCAGCCGATTTCGATGAGGCTCTTCGACTGCTGCCCCACATTGACGCGAGCGCTTTCTTTGAATGCATTTTCCCGTTCGAACAGTTTCATCAGGCATGGAACATCGCGCGTTCCGGCAAGCATTTAAAAGTCGTTCTGGAGATTAATGGCTGAGGAGCATCCGCGCCGCTTGTGGGTTTATTGGAAACAACCCAAAGTGACGCCCGATCCCGGTTGCCTGATTTTGACCTTTTTATCGCCTTCGGCCGAGCAAAGGTTGAAGCTCCAACATCCCGGGGAAGTACTGTTCGGTCGCGAAGCATCTTTGACGGTCCGCAAACAAGCGCGTGATGCTTATCTCGGTGTTGCCGCCCGGCTCGCCGCCGTTCCTGCCGTGAAGGGCAAGACGTTGCGCCAGTTACTTGCATCGCCGGGACAATCCAGCCTATGGTGGTATCATCGCGTCTCCGCGAAGGACTGTGAGGCGGATCCGACGTTTGACCGGATCATTGCCCTATTCACCATCGCCAAAGTCGCCGGCGATCGTGGCATCCGTGAGATTGTCCTCGTCGGCGCGCCCGCCGAATTTCCCGCTACACTCCGACAAAAGTTCCGCGTGCGCTCTCTCTCCAGACGTTCGGGCGGCGTCGCATTAGCCTGCGTACGCGCACTGGCTTCACGCGTGACCTTCGGATTAAAGACTGGGTATCAATGCTGGCTCGCCCGAAAATATCAGCCAACCGGAAAATTCGACATTGTCTTTTCTGGATTTTGGAACTGGAGTTTTAGAATCGATCCAGCCACCGGCGCCATTCTTGACCGGTATTTTGCGGAACTGCCGAAGACGCTGGAATCGGCCAGCCATTTATCCGTTGGCTGGTTTGCCTGGATGGATACCAGGCAACTTCCTGAGCCACAACGATCGATTGTTATTCTCCAGTCTGATCTGAATTTCCGCGATTTGCTCCAGTCGCTTTTCAATTTCAAACCATTACTAAGTTTGGTACGTCTCTGGAAACACGCGCAGTTCCGGCACGCCTTCGCCGTAGAGAGGTTCAATGTTTTCTCTTTCTTCAGAGAGGGACTAGTGGCCGGTGTTCTCGACTCTGGCATTCCGTATGGTGATCTGGTTGCTGTTGGTACCGAACGCGCGTGCCGGCGTGTTGAACCTTCCGTGACATTCAGTTTCCTCGAGCATTTTCCATACGCGCGCGCACACTACGAAGGGGTCAGACGTGGCGGGCTCGGCACGGTCAACTATACTGTGCAGCACGCAAGCTACTGCTCCGAGAAAACTTTTCTTTTCCTGGATCCTGAGCTTGAGTTTCGCGGCGAACCGGACGGCTGCGCTGTTCCACATCCGCATTTTGTCCTGGCTATGGGCACGTTTGCGCAAGAATTGTTTCTCGAGTGCGGTTACGAACCCGGCCAGGTTATCGTGACCGGCTCGCCATGTTACGACCGGATCATGAACGGCGATTTGATGGACAAATCAGCCCACTCTGTCAAAAAAGAAGTATCCTTGTTGCTTGTCGGAGGAATGGCCGTTTATCCGGATCTCGAAATGATCGACGCGGCATGCGAAGTTGCGAAATCGATGCCGGAGTTGAGCGTCTCGTTTCGCAAACACCCTTTAAGCCGGATCAAACAAGATCGAGTACAAGTCACGAAAGGCAGCCTCGACGAAGATGTGAGGAGTGCAGATATCATCTTATTTACCTATTCGACTGTCGCGGAAGAAGCTTTCATTACAGGATGTCCTGTCTGGCAGTGGTTGCCGCAGGGCTTCAATGCCTCGGCACTTTCCGAAGTCGTTTCGATCCCCCGCTTTGGATCCGTCGAATCGCTATACGATTGAAGCCGCCCGCAGAGGCGTCCTCTCTCGCCTCTTCAATCGGGCGGACCGCCAGGCAGCATCTCGAATTGCCGGCCTTGTGAGTGGAACATTGAAGTCCAAGTGATGAAAGAATCTGAAATTCGTCCCCCGGAACTGTTCAACACATACCTGGCGCTCGCACGTGAGGATTGCGAAAAATTAGCGGTCCGAACCTCAGAGTTTGTAGAAGTGGATTGTCCGGCTTGCGGCAGTGGGTACAAGTCGCCGGCTTTTAACAAATTGGGCTTCAATTACGTTGAATGCAACGGGTGCGGCGGCCTTCGCCGGAACTCCTGGAGGAATTTTATGCTAGCGGAAAATCTGTCGCTTTCTGGAGTTCTCATTTCTATAAAGACACGTATGAAGCTCGAAAGGAAAAGATCTTTAAGCCTCGCGCTGCGCGAGTTCGTGAGATTGTGGAGAGGTATTCTGTCCAGCCCCGCGCACTGGTCGACGTGGGTGCCGGCTACGGCATTTTTCTCGAGGAGCTTAAGAACCTGGATTTGTTCGACAACCTGATTGCCGTCGAGTTGAATCCAGAATTAGCCGCGATCTGTGAAAAAAAAGGCTTTCCAGTTGTACCCACACGCGTTGAGGCTGTTCCTTACGGGAACGTGCGCGCCAATTGTGCATCCGCATTCGAAATTCTGGAGCATGTCTTTGACCCGGCCGAGTTTCTAAAGGCGGTATACAACCTGCTTGAACCGCAGGGACTTCTGATTTTGACTACCTTAACCGTCAGCGGCTTTGATATCCAGGTCTTGTGGCAAAATTCAAAAAGTGTTCATCCGCCGCACCATCTCAACCTGATTTCTGTTAATGGAATGCAGCAGCTGATAGAACGTTCAAGATTCCAAGCACTCGAAATCACCACACCTGGGGTTTTGGACGTAGACATCGTCGCAAACGCGGTGAAAGAGGATGCGAACATCGAATTGCCTCGTTTCATTTCACATCTTTTGAAGTGCGATGTGAGGACCAGGCAAAATTTTCAGGAATTTCTCAAAAGCAATCACCTGAGCTCGCATATCCAAGTTGTTGCTCGAAGGTAAGGTAACTGGTGATCTCGGTAGTTTGCCCCACTTTCAATTCGGCCGGCTTCGTCATTCGCAGTTTGGAGACCGCGATCCATCAAACCCTGCCTGCCGGCGAGATCATCGTCTCAGACGACGGATCGGCCGACGATAGTGTTTCAGTTGTGGAACAATTCTTGAACCAGTACCCGCAAATTCCACACATCATCCTTCGTAATGCGCACCGTGGGGCAGGCGCTGCTCGGAACGCGGCAATCCACCGTAGTTCCTTCGAATGGATTGCATTTCTCGATTCCGACGATCTCTGGAAACCTCAAAAACTTGAAGTGGTTTTCCAACATATCGAACGGCACCCCGAATTCAACATTTTCTGCCACGCCGAAGAACAGGTTGCGCAGCAGGGCAGTCGCCATCTCATCGACTATGGCAAATGGTACGATCCGCGCAGACCTCTGCCCGTTCAGATTTATTACCGATCTTTTTTTTCGCCCTCTGCGGTCACCTGCAGCCGAAAGCTTCTCCTCGACGGCGGCCTCTTCGACGAGACAATCCTGTCGGGTATTGAGGATTTCGATTTGTGGCAACGCATCGCTCCCTTTGCGCGGCCATATTTCATTCGCGAATCATTGGGTTACTATTTCGAGCGTTCCGGTAATCTGTCTTTTGGTGGACATTGGAATAAGTGGAAAGACAGCATCCGTCTGGCCTTCCGCTACCGGCATCGCGTAACACCGTTGGGCGTGGCTTATCACATTTCCAAAATCACTGGATTTCACACTTTGCACGGCCTCCGGCATCGGTTTCTTTCAAAATGACACTACCCGAACCGCCATTGCCGACAATCCGACAGCTTATACGCGCGGTGTTCCCGGGTGGAAATGCCAATCGCGGCCGTCCGGTGTATTGGTATGCGACCGCCAGCGAAGCTTTGGCCGCGGCAATTCAGGCGCTCGGCAGGACGGTTGTTTGGTTCCCAGCTTACTTTTGCAATGAGGCATTGCGATTTGTCAGGCGTCTTCCAATCGATCTGCGCTTTTATGATCTCCAACCTGACCTGACGGCAGATTGGGAACGGCTGGAGCACGAGATCCGGAATTCAGAACATTCGAGCCTCCTCGTGCTCGTCCACTATTTTGGATTTCCCAACCATCCCGAAACCGCACGGGACTTTTGCAACGGCCGCTCGATCGCATTACTGGAAGACGCGGCGCACACCGTCATGGAAACACCCGGAATCGGCTGCGGTAGCGCTGTCTTATTCAGCCCCCGGAAATTGTTTGCCGTTCCACGGGGAGGACAGCTTCTAATGGACGAATGCCGTGCGGGCTCGCTTCCTCGACCTGCGCCAGGCAATTTATCGGACATTTGGAGTTGGGCTGCGCGGCGTCTAATCCAAGCAACGATGAGCAAAGCCGGTCTGCCATGGCATTTGTTACCCGCCTACCGCCATCCGCCTCTTGCGGGTTCCGTTGATTCCAACCACAATGGGTTCAAGGCCTGCAGTCCCTATCTTCAGCGTCTTATTTCTGTCGCTGAACGAGACACTCAGGCTGTGATCGCGGCGCGGCGAGCGCATTACCTCGAGCTCGTGCAATGGGTGGGAAAACGGGATGAAATCCAGCCCATATTCACGGAACTTCCGCTCGGAGTATGTCCCTATGTATTTCCGGTTCTCATAAAAGCCAACGTGCAGCACTGGATTGACACGCTGCGGTCAAAAGGTGTGCCGGCAAGCCGCTGGCCGGACCTGCCCATGGAAGTACAGGATCCTGTGCGGTTCTCCCGCAGCGTTGATTTGGCGGAACGCACGGTTTTGTTGCCCGTCCATCAGAGTCTGACTGCCCGGCAGGTGGAAAGGATGGGAAAACTATTAGCCTCTGTGAGCGCAGCGGCCGGTAAATGAACACGAATTTTTACTATCAATTGGGTCCGCCGTGGTTGCGAATTCATGCTGCGTTGCGAACGTTCACGCCGCCTCAGAAAGGTTTCCGCATTCTGACCTTTCATGACGTTTATGAAGATCAGCACGAGTCGTTCGCGAGGCTGATTGACTACGTGATGCGGCACCACGGGATCTTGAGCCCTGAAGATGTAGAGAAGGTGGCAAATGGCGCGGCCGAACTCCCCAACAGCGATCGTATCCCATGCCTGATCACATTCGACGACGGCTATGTCTCCGATGCGATTGTTGCAGCCAGGATTTTGAACGAACGAGGAATTAAGGCGTTGTATTTCGTCTGCCCGGCGCTGATGGATATCCCCAGGGAACAACAAAACGCGGTCATCTTCGAACGCATCTACGAAAAACACACCGTGCCGCCTCACAGGATATTTATGTCCTGGGAGGATCTCGAGTCCCTGGCTGCAGCAGGGCATACCATCGGCTCGCACACCCTGTCGCACCAAAGGTTATCGGCTATTTCCGTGAGAGAACGCAAACGCGAAATCCTGGAATCGGCCGAAGTCCTTCAGAAACGTTTGGGCGTAACCCCGCGCTGGTTTGCATATCCGTTTGGCGACATCCACAGTATCGATGCAGAATCCTACGCCATTATTCGATCGGGCTATGAATTCTGTTGCACCGGTCTTCGAGGATTAAACAGGTCTCCGATGTCGCGGTTCGCTCTCTTGCGGGAGCCTGTCGATCCGTTGTCTCCGTTTGGTTATCAACGCCTGTCGCTCTGCGGCGGCCTGGATTTTATGTATTCGCGCTCCGTAAAGCGTCTGATGTCATGGGCCGAATGAAAATTGTGACCGGACCGTTTTCCCAGGCCGAGTGGAATTCGACAGTTGAGGACTTTGCGGATCTTAATTTGTTGAGATCCTTGCAAATTAGAAGCAATGCTCGCCGCGCTGCGCGTTTTCTGGGTCGAGCAGAAGCGTATGTATTTGCGAGTTTCCCCTGCCGTCAAATCCGGTGAAATACAAGAATCGCTTTTTCACGGGGCGGGCTATCAATCTGCGGTATACAGTCGTCCCTGGGTGTCGGCGCGGCTCGACTTGTCCAAAGCCCCGGATTTGTTACGCGGGTCATTACGAAATAATTGGGCCGCCGCTTTAAAGAAAGCCGAAGCCGCGGGAATTACGGTTGAGTGTGGCATCGAAGAGAAATTATTTGAGCAAGTTTGGAATGAATTCGAGCAACTGGGTAAGAGAAAAGCGTTTCATTCCACGGTGACACCTGGCTTTCTCGCGGCGTTTCAGAATATCGCAGACAAATCGCACAAGCTTTGGAGCTTCACAGCCGAACATAACGGCCGCTGCCTCGGCGGAATTGCTCTGGCTCGCTACAGCTCCGTATGTGAATACCTGGTGGGTGCAGTAAACGACGAAGGCAAGCGTCTGAATGCAGGCCAACTCCTGCTATGGTCGGCCGCATTAAGGGCCAAGGAGCGAGGCTATCGTTGGCTCGATTTGGGCGGAATGGATCCGGAGGGTACGCCCAAAGGGATTCTGTATTTCAAGGACGGCCTGCGCGCCGAATCCTATCGGTACATTGGCGATTTCGAAGCGTACCTTCCGGGAGTCATCAACAAAGCGATCCGTTGGAAAGTCCGGCAGACGCTAGGTTAAATACTCCCATTCCGGGACCGGCTGCCTCAAAGGCTCGCCACGGACAAAATGCAATACATCTTCAACGGCTTCTATTTCCATTGCAGCCCTGCAGTCCAGCGACATCGATCCCATATGGCAGGTCAGAACGCATTTCTCCACTTCCGTAAGGATGCCGCTATACGGTTCTTCTTCATACACATCAATCGCAGCACCGGCAAGACGCCCGGAACGCAAAGCCGAAGCGAGCGCAATTTCATCGACAATTTCACCGCGAGATGTGTTGATAATGAGTGCGGACGGCTGCATGGCACTGATCTCCCGTTCGCCGATCAGCCGCCGTGTCGTCCGCGTCAACGGAAGATGGAGCGTCAGAATGTCCGATTGTGTGTACAGTTTTCCTTTATCCACCCATGTCAGGCCGTATTCATTTCCAAAGGCGGAATCCGGCTCTATGTCGTTCGCAAGGACGGTCACATTCGGAAATCCTCCTCTCAAAATACGAATGACCCGCTTACCGACACGGCCGATTCCAACCACGCCGACTGTGAGTCCATTCAGCCTGCGGCCCATCAGCCGGCTCCACTGTTTCGAATGCATCATCCGGTCCGCACGCGAAATGTTTCTCAACAGATCGAGCATCAGACCGATGGTCATCTCCGCTACAGCAGCCGACGGCGCATCGGGCGTGTACGTCACGGCAATTTCGCGCTCGCGGGCCGCTTCCAAATCGACATTGTCCAAGCCGATTCCTACTCTGGCGATTAATTTCAATTGTGGAGCGGCGTCCATGGCTCTGGCAGTGATTGGCTCCGTGCCCGCAATCAGGATGGAAGAATCCTGAAGGTGATCCATCAGTTCGCGCTCGGTCAATCGCCTCCCTACCGGGTTGAGTTTGTATTCCAGACCTGCCGCTTCAAGAAGATTCAGAGATGCGTGGCCAGGTAAATTGCCGAATGGGACGCTGGTTATCAGAACTTTCACTTCACCTGCCGATCTTTTCCAACAGACTCAGAGCCTGGGCATCCTGAGGGTGGGCCTGAAGAATCTGTTGTAGATGTTGTCTTGCAAGCGCAGGCTGACTTTGATAGGCGTAAATCTCGGCCAATTTCATATGGGCTCGGACACTCCACGGCTCCTGGTTCAAGATATACGTCAGGTGTTCCACCGATTTTGCGTAATTGGTTTTCTGAATGAAAAGCAACGCGAGATTGTAATGGGCTTCGGTGAATATGGCATCAACGTGCAACGCGTTCAGGTATTTCTCTATAGCGCGATCGATCTGCCCCGTCTTCGATAGCGCGAAAGCATAGTTGAAAGATAAGACTTCGCTGGGAGTTGTTCGTTGTTCGGCTCGCCGGAAATATTCAATGGATTCCACATATCGTTCTTCGAGCGAAAGGATCGAGGCCAGCATATAGAGGCTGGCGAAATCGTTCGGGTTCGTCTCCAGTTTCTTGCGCAGGGCGTCCTCTAAAGTCCCTCCCTCATTTAAAGCGTGAGTGACATTTACAAAGCTCTCCATAACCCCTACGTCGTTGGGTTTTTCTTCCAAACTCTTCTGAAATGCCTCTTGGGCGCGTCGCAACGCGCTTGCGCGGCTCTCGGAACTCTGGGGTTCGTTTTTTGCAAATGCCAAATAGGCGACGCCGAGATTATTGAATGATGTTGCGAGAAATGTGCTGGCCGCTCCCAATCGGACAGCCTCCTCGTTGCTGCTCTTGAAATATTCGATAGAATCCGAGGTTTTGCCGAGCCGCAAATACAGGTTGCCGATAGTGTCCAGCAAGCTGAGACGTTCGTCGGGGACATTTTCGATGCCTAATTTTGCTACAGATATGGCCTGTTCCTCTTGGCCTCGCTTCATGTACGCGAAGACCAGATTTTCGTAGGGCCGCAGCTTGTGCGGAGATTTAGCGACAGCGTCGGAAAACAAACGAACTTCGTCGCTCCAGACCTCATTTCGCAATACGGTCGCAACCATCAATCCCGCTAACACGAGACAAGAAAGAGCCACTACGCGTCTCAGTTGGAGCGCGCCTGTTCCCTTTCTGACGAGCCATTCCATCGCAAAAGGAAATGACAGGCAAACACCAGCCAATGGCAAATAAACTCGGTGTTCAAAAATCACGTCGGGTATGGGAATGATGCTGGATGTGGGGGACAGCGTAAGCAAAAACCAGAAAATGGAGAAGGAGTACAACTGTTGAGTACTCCTCCATCTCCATCCCACGAAAAGTAAACCCAGAATCGCTACAACGGCAAGAAGTGTGCTTGGTTCGAGCAGCGATGCAGATAGCCGGAAGTCGTGATCGAGATTCAGTCCGGAGGGAAACACCAGAATCCGGATATACGTGAGGATGACACGAAATTGAGTTAGAAAGTAACGCCAGGCTTGGAGGGGTCCACCAAAACTCTGAATCAATCCAAGATCGCCTCGTAATAACCAGTAAGATCCGGCAGCCCCTATCACGACGAAACTCAAGTAAAAACGCCAACGCGACAAGAGGGCCCGAATATTCGCTTTTGCAACAAATATATAGTCGTACAGCAGAATGCCGGCTGGCAGGGTGACGACGGTTTCTTTGAATCCAAAGCCCAGCCCAAGGAAAAATAACATCAGCAACGAGGAGAAGAACCCGATCTTTTGTACGGGTATTAACATGAAGGACAACAGCCCGCACAGATAAGCCATCGTTGACAAAAGCTCCGACCGGCTCGAAATGTACGTGACGGATTCTGTCTGGATGGGGTGAACCAGGAAAAACGCCGCAGCGATTAATACATACGCCTTTGCCACTACGAGAGGGCGCGAAGCGCCGGGTGAGGGTTGCGAGTTTGAGGCGTTATAAATTCGTCGCGCAATGGCAAAAACAATTAAGCCATTCAGGATGTGCAACACCAGATTGACAATGTGGTAGCCGAACGGGTTTTGTCCATTAAGCCAATTATTGAACGCAAACGTCAGAAAGAGGAGCGAGCGCGGTGAGTGACGATAAGACTGAGTTGCAAAGCGGACTATTGGGTTTCGCTCGACAGAGTCTATGTCGTCGAACACAAACGGTGCGTGAAGGGAATTCCAGTATGCGCCTATTCCCAACAGCGCGAGAACTGCAATTGGGAACAGCCTGTGGCCAAAAACACGCATACGTATTTTTAGCCACAAAGAGGCACAAACATCACAAAATTTTGTGACTTTTGTGCCTCTTTGCGGCTAAGAACCTATCTTAGGACCGGCAAAGCCCGGAACTGAGCGAGCGTCGCAGATCCGCTGATCGCGGTTATGGCGATTGGGGCCGAGGATGTGACCCGTATCACCGGCTGTGCGGGCAACGCGGCGCCGAATAACTCGCTTGTCAATCGAGACACGACCTGCCCGGCGGCTAACGTGATTGAGGCGGCTGCTGCAACCGTTCCGCTTGTGTTCAGTGCTTGTAAGCTGACCGTGACATCCGATGCCGTGGGATTTACCAAAGCGAGACCCTGAAACTCCGTTCCGGGAACTCCTAATCCGAGAACAAACGCGTCCGCAAGTGTATAAGCCGCCAACGGTATGACTGTCGATCCGCCTTGCAAACTTCGGATCCGGGCCAACCCTGCGATCGTGGGGTAGTATCCAAAAAAGCCCTTGAAGATTGGCGGAACGTCGAGCCGAACGTAGCCCGTCGGAGGCAACTGAGTGAAAATTCGTTGAATAGATGCTGCAAGTTGTTCACCAGGAGGCATCGTGATCAACGACGTCGAAGCAGGCTGCAAACTGGCACCGGTGAATAATTGTGCTTTCAGCGTAACTGTCTGGTCGGAAAGATTGATCAAGTTCACATCCGTCTGAAGACCGCTCAACGACACAACAAACGGAATGAACAGAGCGTCTGCAGATGCCGGCGGTTGTATGGCGACCAGATTCGGCTGAGTCTCCCCAAACGACTCGAACGCGATTACTGGATTCGAAAACACCCCTGAGATATAGCCAGATCGTGGACTGTTGAAAACCGTCTGCACCGCGATCGTCGTCGAAGCCAGCGGCCCGATGCTCACCGGCGCCGTTGTTGCAACCTGTCCGTCCTCTGTACGTAAGGTGAGCATTCCCGTCGCTGTAACTGAGTTAGGATTCATCAACTGGAGCTGGGCAGCCTCGTTCACGACGGGGAAAAACGCGCTCGAAATAGCGCGCGAAATAAATGGAACCGACTCGCTCACTCCATTTCCCGAAACGGCTGCGGCGGCAAGCAGATCCGCATTCGTGCTTTGGATGCGAATTGTCGATATAGCCGCCGTCGTTCCGAACAAGCTGGACACCGCGCTGATCATCGATTGATTCGCGGAAAGCGAGAGCTTAACAGGATTGGTCACACCAGCCCCCGTAATCGCCT
>WNGL01000850.1_pt1 | contig 36729 bp, 29 predicted proteins | sample 5400591 | NCBI WGS metagenome assembly WNGL01 (sample SAMN13153377, study PRJNA577476) | soil metagenome | isolation source: 80 cm soil or saprolite under Garry oak tree replicate 1 | place: USA:California | collected 2016-06-15
ATTTACAAGCTTAAGAGCAGGCAAAAACATAAGCCGCTCTCGCTGCTCATCGCCGGCTTGAGCCAGGCTTATGAGTTGGCGCGCGATACCGATCCACTGCTCGATAAGCTTGCGGACCGCTTCTGGCCCGGGCCCCTCACGATCATTGTTCGCGCCGGTACAAAGCTGCCTCTTCGTTCTACCGCCAACACCGGCAACGTTGCCTTGCGCGTGCCCGACGCCGCCATCGCGCGCGCCGTGGTCGAGCGGTTTGGCCTGCCTATCACGGCGACAGCCGCCAATCTGCAAGGCGCCTCGGAATGTACGCACGCGGCTTGTGTTCGCGATCAGATCGGCGATCGCATCCCGCTCATCATCGATGGCGGTCCCACCGGCCGCTCAATGCCGACCACCATCGTCGATCTGTCGCTGGGCGAGGGTCGCTGGGAAATTTTGCGCGAAGGCGCCATCCCCACCCACGAAATCGTCATGGTTCTGCAACGATAAGAATTCGAAATGAATCAGCAGTCCCGGCCAATACCGAGCAGGCCACAAACACGCAGGTCGATCCTTCGTTCGGTCCTGCTGATTTTGCTCGCATTGATCGTTGCAGCACTGGCTTGGTGCCGCTGGGTCTACGTCCAGATCGAGCACTACGCGAGCCAGGATCAGGCCGCGCCGTCCGACGCAATCGCAGTCTTCGGTGCGGCGGAGTACAACGGCAGTCCGTCCCCCGTCTTCCGCGCCCGCCTAGATCACGCCGAAACCCTCTATGACCACGGCATTGCCCCCCTGATCGTCACCCTCGGCGGTCCCGGCGGCGATCAGTTCACCGAGGGCGCCGTCGGTCGCGAATACCTGATGGGCAGTGGCGTTCCAGAGTCCGACATCATCGCTGAAACCGAGAGCACCAATACTGAGGAGTCCGTGCGCCGGCTCGCGGTGATCGCCCGTACCAATGGCCTGCATCGGCTGGTCGTCGTCAGCGACGGCTCGCACCTTTTTCGCATTCACCAGATCTGCATCGCGGAAGGGCTGGATGTCCTGACTTCCCCGCGCCCCCGCGTCCCAATCGAAGGCAACAATGGACAAACCGAGCGCATCGCCCACGAGATTCTCACCTACACGCTCTGGCGACTCCATCTGAATTGAAAGACTGCCGGCGCATCATGCCGGCCCGTGACAGTCGACTACCCCGCCCCCGGATGAGGAAGAACCGCCAACATTCCAAGAGCAAACGCAGCAGCACTTGCAGTCGAAAGAAAGTTGACCGCATTGTTGTTCAGCCAGCCTCGCCGCTCCAGCGTCGCCCCCAGCACGCTGTCAAAAAACAATCCAAATACGCCAGCGGACCCTGCAATCCAGAACATCTCCATGCCTCCTTGCAAAACCCAAGCCCCAGCACCCGCCACAATTCCCGCCGAGGCAATGCCAGCCGCAGTCCCCAGCAAACTAATGGCTCCGTGTGTTCCCGGCTCCGCTCGCCGCAGGGTCGTAATCATGCGCGGATGCCCACTCAAAACTTGTCCCAATTCCGAAGAGACCGTGTCGGCCGCTGCCTCGACCAACGCCGCCAGCGCTGGCGCCAGCACGGGAATTGGTGCCAATGTAGCGCGAGAAAACCAGTGGCTATCAATGATCCATACCTGCACCAGATCGCTGGAAGCAATCGCCGCGACACCCAGATTCGCCGCAACCTGCGCCGCACCTCGTCCGCGTTTGCTTTCGGCGGTTCCCAGATATTCCTTCCTCCTTCGCCCTGCCCGCGTCGTAATCGAAGTAAGCACCAGGAAAGTAATCACCGGCACAAGAGCGGTTCGCCAGGGCTGATAGGGAAAGGTCACCGTAGAAAACATGAGGCCGGCAGTGATTGCAGCTCCGCTCGCCGCCGCTCCTGGCGTAGCTGAGCGCGTGTTCCAAGCCACAACCCCGAGCAGCGAGCTCAATCCAACCGTCCAAATCGCCACCGAAGGCACTTGCACGGCCCACCAACGCGTTTGCAGTACGACATACGCAGCCACAAACGGCAGCACCAGCAGCAGCACGGTTTTCGATTGCCACACAAGTTTCGTCTGAGCCACGCCTTATCGTATCGTTCCGTGCGAAGTGTGCCGAAAGCCGCCAAACGGGACTTCGCAGGTGAATCGGTTTACACTCATCTGCGCAGCGTTTTTGATCCCGCTTTAGATGTCTGTGGAGCTATCGATGAAAAGGTATTCAGCACTTGTCCCGCTCTTTGCCGGAATTGTTCTTTTCTCGGCCGGCGCTCTGGCACAAAATCCGAGCCTGCACTTGGAGCTCGATCGCAAAGGCGAGACCATTGTTCTCGAGCCCTACGCGCCAAACATTCTGCGCGTCACATTAAGCCTTCAGCACGATCCCGCCCTCGCCAAACCCGGTTTTGGATTTGTAGGCGCACCCGACAGTTCCGGCTGGATCAAGACCGAGAACGCCGAGGCCGACATCTACAAGTCTTCCCGCATTGTTGCCACAGTGGAGCGCGAGCATCCGCAGACCACTCCTCCCCTGCAAACGCAGGTGGATATCGGCAAATATTTCGGCGGATCCACGCCCGGAGCGCACATTACGTTCACGACGACAGACGGCAAAAAGCTGCTCGAACTCACCGGCTGGGGGCAGGCCGTGCCCAACATCAAAGACGGCACCGCCGGCCTTGCTCGCGACCGCCGTCCATCCGACCCTGATTTCTATACGGTCGGTGCGACCTTTGCTGCGCCAGACGACGAACACTACTACGGCCTCGGTGAAAATCAGGAAGGCTTTCTCGATCACCGCGGCCATCCGGTCCGCTGCTGGAATGATTACTTGTCTCCCGCGGCGCCCAGCACCTGCGTGCCATTTCTCGTAACCAACAAAGGCTACGGACTGGTGTGGGACAACCCCTCCAAAACGACCATTGAGGCCGGATTCAACGAGCGCACCCGCTGGACCTCAGAGGTTGGCCAGCGTGTTTCCTTCTTCGTTATCGCGGGCGCGACAGCAGACGAGATTTACTCCGGCTTCCGTCTTCTCACCGGCCCCACGCCGATGCTTCCCAAAGCAGCCTACGGCTACATCCAGTGCAAGCAGCGCTACCTCAATCAGGATGAACTGCTCGCCGCCGCGAAGGGCTACCGTCAACGCCATCTGCCCGCCGACGTGATGGTGGTCGACTGGTTCCACTACACCAAGATGGGGCAGATCGACATGGATCCCAAATCCTGGCCCGACCCAGTTGCCATGAACAAGCAACTCCACGACATGGGCTTCGAAACCATGATCAGCGTGTGGCCGCGCTTCCTCCCCGAAGACCGTTACTACGCGGACTTGCGCCGGAAGGGCTGGCTGACCCATCTTGCCGATGGCACGCCCATCGATGGGCTGCCCTACGACAAGGCCGGTTCAGACATCGATACAACGGACCCTGATGCCGCGGCGTGGTGGTGGAAGACCATCCACGAAAACATCCTGAGCCTGGGCTTCGATTCGCTTTGGGCCGACCAGACCGAGCCAGACCTGCCCCCCAACGGCGCTTACTTTCACATTGGCCCCGGCACACAGTTCTTCAACGTCTACCCGCTCTTCCACACTGCTGCCCTATACGACGGCTATCGCAAAGACGAGCCTGGCAAACGAGCACTCATCCTCTCCCGCGACGCCTATCTGGGAGCACAGCGCAATGGAACATTTTTCTGGTCTTCCGACATCCAGCCTACCTGGGACACGCTCAAGCGACAGATCCCGACCGGCCTGGATTTCACGGCCTCAGGATTCGCTTACTGGTCCAACGACACCGGCGGCTGGGAGTACCTGCCCAAGGAGCACCATCCCGCCCATGCGCCGCTGCTCGATCCCTCGGATGCGCGGGACAACGTCGGTGACTACGACGACTATCCCGAGCTCTACACGCGGTGGTTTCAGTACGCCACGTTCTTGCCCATCATGCGTGCACACGGCAGCCGCGTCGCCAATGAAGTCTGGTCCTACGGTAAACAGGCCGAGCCGATTCTCGAGAAATACCTTCGCCTCCGCTACGAACTGATGCCCTACATCTACTCGCTCGGCTATCAAACCTGGCTGACGGGCGCTCCCTTCATGCGAGCGCTGCCGCTCGATTTCCCCAACGACCCCAACGTCGCCGATCTGCGCGATGAATACATGTTCGGGCCGGCATTTCTCGTAGCTCCCGTGACCGAGCAGGGCGCGACCAGCCGCAACGTCTATTTACCTTCAGGAACAGACTGGTTCAACTACTGGACCGATGAGCGCATAAAAGGTGGCCAGACCGTCACTGTCGCCGCTCCGATCGAGACCATCCCGCTCTTCGTGCGCGCCGGGTCCATCCTCCCGCTCGGTTCGCCCGTGGAAAGCACGCATCAGCAGCAGGCCATCGCCAAAGTCCGCATCTACCCCGGCGCCGATGCCAGCTTCACGCTCTTCTCCGACGATGGTATGACCTACGCCTACGAAAAAGGAGCCGGCTCAATCACCAAGCTGCATTGGAACGACGCCAAGAGGGAGCTAAGCCACGAAGGCCCTGCCGCCTGGACCGCAAGCGACAGCGCAATCGTGGAATTTGCCGGCCATCAATAGCGTTCACAGCAGAGCGGGAACAGCTCCAGCAGGATCGGGGATTCCGAACTGATCCCTGATCACTGTCCCTTTGATCTCTGTCTCACAGATACCGAACCGCAGTCGCCTTGCGTCTAACGCGCAGCGTTGTTGCTTTGAAATTGAGGTTTTGGGTCCTCCACTGCTGCCACGGCAAATGGCTCAGGCCGGAGATTAGCCGATTAGCCGATTGGCCGGGGAGGGCCTCATGTCCGTCCCGCCTCCGGTCACTGATTTACAATCGCTAAGTAAGCAGGAAAGAACTGAATGAGTCTTTTTTCTATGGATGCGAGCCACGTGCGTTTAAGGGTGGTTCAGGCGGGGGTAGCCCTGTTGGCTGCCGCCACATTTGCCGGTTGCGGAAGCGCTTACCGGCCGGTCGTAACTCCAATCAACCCCAGTGGCCCCGCTGCGCAGCCAAGTTCGCTGGCAGTGGTTCTATCTTCCCCGGCGCCGGCGCCATCCTCGCCTGGCGTTGTCACAATCCTTGACTACGCAGGCGACACCATCATGGCTCGCGCCACCATTGGTCCCGGTCCAATCGCCTTCACCGTGGACGCGACTGGATCCAACGGATACACCGTAAATAGCGACCATACCTTGACCAATTTTCAGGTGTCCACTAATTTGCAGGAGAAGTTCGTCCTTTTCACAACGCTGCCCGTCACTTCGAAAGTTGTTGGGCTGTTTTCCCCAACTGCCGGACTCTGGGCCGCTGATCTTGACAACAATGTCTCCGACGTCCTGACGGGAAGCCCCGCCACCTTCAAGCTCGCTATTCCTCTGGCGTCAACTCCCATCGCTGTCATCGGTACGAGCTCGATCGGCCAGCACAATTACGCCATCAGCCAGAACAACTCAAGCACGCCGGTGGGCAGCGCCATTCCCTTTGACGTAACGTGCAACAACGCTCCCAGTTCCGTGTCGCAGAATGGGGAAGCGGACGCACTCGAGGTCACAACTCTTACCGTGTCCGCGCGCATCCCGCTGGGGAAATGCCCTGTCTACGCCGTGCAGACTCCCGACGCCAGACGCTTGTTTGTTCTCAATCGTGGCAGTGACTCCATCACCGTCATCAATAGCCAGGACAATACGCTCGATGCATGTACGCCATTCACCAATCAGAACGGCCAGATCGTTACGTGCCATCCCAGCCTGCCGCTCTCGACAACCGCGGGGCTAAGCGGCAACCATGTGCCCGCCGTGGCCGGCCCTGTTTATGCCGAGTACAACGCAGCGACCCAGCAGTTGATCGTTGCCGACTACGACGGTGGAACGATAAGCGTCATCGACGTTAGCCTCGATATTTACGGCGACGACAGCGCGACCTTTGGCACCACGTTCACCATTCCGGTAGGCAAGAATCCGGCAAGCGTCACCGTGCTGGCAGACGGCAGCCGCGCTTACACGGCAGACCAGTCTGACGGAACCGTTCACATCGTCAATCTGACCAGCCATACCATCGAGAAGACGATCGGCGTCGTCGGTCACCCGCGCACGGTGGTGTCGACCTCAAATACACTCTATGGCAAGGTCTACGTAGCGTCGCCCGATAGCCCCTACGTGACCATCATCAGAACGGATCAGGACATTGTGGACACCACAGTCCTCGTCGAGGGCAACGTCGTCGATGTCAGGGTGAATACCCAGGACGCCACCAAGGGCAATAATAACAACACCAGCCGCATTCCCGGCGGCGGCCAGCCTTGCTACCTCCCCGGTGCCGCCAACTCCAATACATTGGCGAACTGTCAGAAGCTGCCTTAGCGCGCTCGTCAAATGCAACGGCAAAAGGGCCATTCCGCTTTGAGAAATGGCCTTTTGCCGTTTGCGCGTAACCGTCTTCGATCTCACCTGTGATTCGAAACACAGACCGTCTTCCTCCAACCCGCCGAGCATGGACCAGATAGAGAATAGCCTCCGCCTCTGCGCGATCTCGGCAGCGCCATTCTCTGTGTTCAGTTGGGGGGTGCCGATGCCGAGGAACAAAAAGGGCGTCCTTCTGACCCGTCGGCAGTTTGTCGCCGTCGGCGCAATCGGGGGTGCAGCCGTTGCCGTCGGCTGTAAATCAAGTGGCAACCGCGGCAATTGGGATTTCCTCAACGACGCCCAGGCGCGCACGCTCGCTGCCCTCTGCGATCAAATCGTCCCCGCCGACGACTTTCCCAGCGCCTCTCAGGCCGGAGTGCTCAACTACATTGACCGGCAACTGGCGCGCCACTATCAGAGCCATCAGGATGCCTACCGCGACGGCCTCGAGCAGGCGGAGAAGTTGTCTCGCCAGCGATTCAATCTCGCCCTCGCCGACGCATCGACCTCGCAGCAGTTGGAGATAACCAAGTCGATCGAAGTGCAGAACCATACCTTTTTTGAACTAGTCCGCAGGCACACGCTCGAAGGCTATTACGGCTCACCTCGCCACGGAGGCAACCGCGATGCCGTCAGTTGGCGGATGCTCGGGCTGGCCGAGCCGCCGCTTCTGGGCCGCGCCCAATACGACTTCAAGAATGGTGGCCGCTCTTGAAGCGCGTCAACGCCGTCGTGGTCGGCGCAGGCGCGGCGGGCGGCATCGTTGCCAAGGAACTCTCAACCGCCGGACTCAGTGTTGTTTTGCTGGAGCCTGGAGCGCGGCAAGTGGTACACCTCCGCCGATTGCCGCAAAGACGATCTTCGCAACCAGCGAACCACTCTCCTCGGTAACGCCTTCGGTCCGGAAGATCGTGGCAACCCTCGTGTCTGGGTCGATTCAAAGGGAACTGCTCATACTGCGCTTCCCAGCGAAGGCAGCTACCAGAACAACGCAGCCTGCGTTGGCGGCGGAACCCTCAGCTACGGCGCTCAGGCTTGGCGCTACATGCCGCAGGATTTCAAGATGCGCTCCACCTACGGCGCGCCTGCTGGCAGTTCGCTCGAAGACTGGCCCATCACCTACGACGACCTCGAGCCCTTCTACGAAAAAGCTGAATATGAAATCGGTGTCTCCGGCGATTACTCGGCCACCCCATTCAAGGGCCCGCGTCGCCGCGACCTCCCCATGCCGGCCCTGGCTCCCAATCGCGAATTTGGAATCCTTGAGCCTGCTGCCAAGCGCCTCGGCCTGCATCCCTTCCACCTGCCCATGCTGCGCAACAGCGTTCCCTACAACGGCCGAGGCCCCTGCATGCGCTGTCGCTGGTGCTGCGGTTTCGCCTGTGAAACCGACGCTAAAAACGGCTCGCAAAACACCGTCATCCCTGTGGCTCTGAATACCGGCAACTGCGAGCTTCGCACCGAATGTATGGTCAAGGAGATCCTCACCGACGACCATGGCCGCGCTCGTGGCGTTGCTTATTTCAACGCCATCGGTCATCTCGAAGAACAGCTCTCTGATATCGTGATCGTCTCCGGATGCGCCGTCGAATCCGCGCGCCTGCTGCTCAATTCCCGCAGCCGCCTCTTCCCCAACGGCCTCGGAAACCGCCACGACCAGGTCGGACGCCACCTCCAAGGCCACCACTACACCGGCGCCACCGGATACTTCGATTTTGAAACCTACGACGACGTCGGACCCGGCGCCAGCATCGCCATCACCGACTACAACCACGGCACTCCCGGCCTATGCGGTGGCGGAATGCTCGCCAACGAATTCATTCGTCTGCCAATCCACATGATTGACAAGCTGCCCCCCGACTCACCGCGCTGGGGGCTCGGCCACAAGCAGGCAATGCGCCACTGGTTCAAGCGCTCCATCGTCATCATGGGACCAACTCAGCAGATTCCTACATCCACCGGCCGCGTCACCATCGATCCGAACGTGAAAGACCGTTGGGGACTGCCCGTCGCGCGCTTCGAGGGCAACGTTCATCCTCACACCTTCGATATCGGAGACACGCAGGCCAGGCGCGCCGAGGCCTGGCTCAAAGAGGCCGGAGCGATTAGTACTTCGCTCATGTCCTACAAGCCAGAGAGCGTCTCAGCCGGCCAGCACCAGGCCGGAACCTGTCGCATGGGCAACGATCCGAAAGGCTCGGTCGTCAATCGCAACTGTCAGATTCACGATGTCGACAACGTTTTTGTCATCGACTCCAGCGTGCATGTCACCAACGGCGGATTCAATCCCGTACTCACCATCATGGCGGTCGCGTTCTACGCCTCACGCGCGCTGGTCAGCAACTGGAAAGGCACGGCCTTCCGTTCATGACGCGCTTCTTCAAGCTAGCTTTGCGGTTGATCGTGCTGCTCGCGCTGCTCTCGATCACCGGCGTCTACGGAGCGTCCTACTACTACACCTCGCAACACGGTTCCGGCTGCGCAAGCTGCCACGAGATGGCCGCCTATGTGGGCGCGGTGCACAGTTCCGCACACCGCAATGCCACATGCATGGATTGCCACGAAGCAAGCCTCAGCACCAAGCTGCGTCACATCCGCGTCCACATCACCCGCACCATGCCCGAGTCCATTCGCCTGCGCGATGTCGATGTGCTCGAGATGACCGCCAACTGTCAGAAATGCCACCAGCGCGAATACGCAACCTGGCATGCCGGCCCGCACAGTGCCACCTACCGCCAGATCTTTGCCGACCCAGCCCACAACGCCAAGCGTCGCCTCATGAACGATTGCCTTCGCTGCCACGGCGCTCATTTCAATGGTGCGATTCGCGATCTCGTCCAGCCGCAAAGTTCGCAGGGCCCCGAGTGGAAGATCGTCCGCGCCGGCTTCGCCGACGAGCCCACGATGCCGTGCCAGGCCTGCCATCAGCTCCATCGCGAAGGTGCAATTCAATCCAGACCCTCCTCTCGCATCTCCGTCGCGGGTGCCGCGGTATCCGACTCACTCGCCTTCTACGACCGCCGCGAAGGCATGCATTTCGCAGCTTCGACCCTCGCTCTCCCGCAAATCTCAGACGGGCTGCGCCTCGTGAAAGTAAGCCCCGACGCCCGACAGTCCCTCTGCTACCAGTGCCACGCTCCCCGCCAGCCGGAGACAGGCACCGTCGCAGCTGCGAATCATGGGGGTTCGCAAGCTGCTTCAGGCGACGACCGCACCCCCATCGGCGTTCACGAAGGCATCAGTTGCTTCTCATGCCATTTCGGCCACAACGAAAATGCGCGAGCCTCATGCAAGACCTGCCATCCGCAGATGTCACACTGCGGCGTCGACGTCGAGACCATGGACACCTCTTACGCCAGCGCTAACAGTTCGCATAACATCCACCGGGTCAAGTGCACCGACTGCCATCAACACGGCGTGCCGAAGTTGAAAAGAGTCATGCAAGCTGGCACACCCCTCGCCGGCAAAGCCGACGACCGAATTCCACGTGAAAACGCCCCGGCACCTTCGACCCGTTAAGCTGATCAATGAGGACTCAACAGCGACCGTGGCCAATCCAGCCAAAGTACGCATCGATGTGCTGCTCGTCGAGCGCGGCCTCGTTCCCAGCCGCGAACGAGCGCGTGCTCTCATCCTCGCGGGTCGCATCCTGGTCAGCGAACAGAAGGTCGACAAGCCCGGCGCGACGGTCCCGCTCGGAGCCCCCGTTCGCATGCTTGGCGAAGACATGCCCTACGTCAGCCGAGGAGGCCTGAAACTCGCAGCCGCGCTCGATCATTGGAAGATCGAAGTCTCCGGACGTGCCTGCCTCGACGTCGGCGCTTCAACCGGCGGATTCACCGACTGCCTCCTGCAGCACGGCGCCGCCCACGTCACCGCCGTCGACACCGGCTTCGGCCAGATCGCCATGAAGCTGCGCAACGATTCGCGCGTCCGCCTGGTCGAACGCACCAACGCCCGCTTCCTGGCCCCCGGCGCACTCGCCGAACCCGGCGCTCCCGCGCTCACCCTGCTCGTCATGGACGTCTCCTTCATCTCCGCAACCCTTTTGCTCGGCCCGGTCTTTGCCGCCGCCCCCGCACTCACCGAAGCCGTCATCCTCGTCAAACCGCAATTCGAGGCGGGGCGGGGAAACGTGGGCAAAGGCGGAATCGTCCGCGATCCCGAAACGCACAAACTCGTCGTCGAGAAAGTCGCAGAGTGCGTGACCTCACTCGGTTGGCAAGTCATCGAGACGATCCCTTCGCCCATTACCGGCGCCGAGGGCAACAAGGAATTTCTGCTCTACGCCCGCTACCGACCGCCGATCCCTGGTCTCTAACCCCTGACCCCTGACCCCTCACCCCTGTCTTGATCCGTTACACTGGGACCGCATGACTCCTGTAGCCATTTGTTGCAAGCCAAGGAAAGAAGAGCTCTTTCAGATTCTTCCGGAACTGATCGCGTGGCTTGTTCAGCACGGGTACGAGCCCTTGCTCGACCACGAAGGCGGTGCCTACATCCAGGCAGCTCCGGCTATTGATCGCGCCGAGTTGCCCGCTCAAGGTCCGGGCCTGGTAATTGTCCTTGGCGGCGATGGCACGTTGCTTTCCGTTGCTCGCATCTTCGCGGCCACGGGCACACCCATTCTCAGCGTCAATCTCGGCTCTCTCGGCTTCCTCACCGAGGTTCGCCTCGGAGATCTCTACCCCACACTCGAGAGCTGGTGCGCCAATTGCCACACCCTTGACGCCAGGACCATGCTTCACGCTTCTATCTCGCGCGAGGGCAAACTGGTCCAGTCCTACGAGGCGCTCAACGAGGTTGTGGTCTCAAAGGGAGACATCGCGCGCATGGGAGATTTCGCGGTGGAGCTCGATGGCAAAAAAGTCGCTCGCTTCCGCGCCGACGGAGTCATCGTCTCAACGCCGACCGGCTCAACAGCCTACACCCTGGCGGCGAATGGGCCCATCCTCACGCCTGACGTGGATGCGTTGGTGGTGACACCCATATGCCCTCATCTCCTCACGCTGCGGCCCATCGTGGTGCGGGGAGACGCATCCCTCACGGTGCGCGTTGAGGGTGTTCCCACGCAGTGTCTGCTCACGGTCGATGGCCAGACGGGCTTTGAGTTGCGCGTAGGCGACGAGGTTCGCTGTCAACGATCCAGCAACACCGTCAAGCTTGTTCGTCTCAGCGAGAGCGGCTTCTTCGAAGCGCTTCGCAGCAAACTAAGTTGGGGCGAGCGGTAACGATTCTCAGTTGGTTTACGCCAATCAAACTGGCAAACTATGGATGTAGCTCATCCAGCAGCACTTTCGCTTTGACCGCCAGCGTGTGTGCGCCATCTACATCGCCCGAGGACAGCGCTGACCGGGCTTCCTTAATAAACTCCCGAATCTGCGCCGCCGTCTTCTGTTCCTGATCCGACAGAGACCGGTTGATGCCGTTCAGTCCCTTTTCAGTGGATTCGATCGAAGCGTCTGTTTGCTGCCGCATATTCGGCGGATCGGCTGTCGAGAGCTGACCAATCGCGGATACTTCGGAACCACCGTTTGAAGCCAGCGGAGGGTTCGCATTTTGCGGCTTTTTGCGCCTGATCACTTTTTTGGGGGGCTCAGCCGGAGGTGGAACGGTCTGCAGCGGAGGCTGCTGAACAGGGGCCGTAACCTCTGGCGGCGGCAGATTCGTAGGCGCCGGTTCGGGCTTCGACGGAGGGGTGTCCTCAATCGCGGGAGCGAGTGGCGGATTCTGAGCCACCTGAACCTTCTTATGGATACAGCCTGTCAGCAACAATGGCAGCAGCCAAGCAGCGCTCCTGGCGGGCAACCTCATGTGTCGAACCTCTTTGTATCTTCCACAATTGCCGGTTGTAGATGCCGGCGTCCCCATTCCGTGGCGGCGAGTGGAATGCGCAGTGAGAACTCCGTGCCACGATCTACTTTCGATTGTACGTCGACGCTCCCATGGTGCAACTGCAAAATGCGGTACGTCATGGCCAGTCCGATGCCGCTGCCGCCGGTCTTCGTGGTGAAATACAAATCGAAAATTTTCTCCCGGATTTCCTCCGGAATGCCGTATCCCTCATCGGCAATCCGCAGAACCGCCATCTTTCGATCGTCTTCCAGTACAACACGCAAAGTGCCCCCCGCCGGCATGGCTTGGGCGCCGTTCTGGATCACATTCAAGGCTGCCTGCTTGAGCAAGTCGGCGTCCACGTTCGCCACTAACGGGTTAGACGGCAGGTGGCTCTCAAGTGTCACGTTGCGCGTTGAGAGCTCCTCTGCGGCCAGCGCCAGAACATCGCCAATGACCGTGCGCAGATCCTGCTCGTGCAGTTGCAGTTCCACGGGCCGGGAGAAGTCGACAAGTGTCTGAACGACCCGATCCAGCCGATGAATTTCAGCATCGATTACGTCAAGATGGCGCGTAGCGGGGGAGTGCTCTCCCCCCAGTTTATTCTTGAGCAGTTCAAGATGCACCACGATTGCGTTGATGGGATTCTTGACTTCATGGCCTACGCCGGCCGTCAGTCGACCGATGGCAGCCATTCTGCGCGAGAGTTCCAGCTCCGACTCAATCTCTTCAACAGACTCGAGGTCGTGCAGCGTCACAAGCGCTCCCAGTCCCAGCCGCGTATTGTCGTCGTAAATGAAATCGACCGACGCCTGAATCCGCCGCCCTGTCTCCGTCTGGACCTCTTCCTGCACCAGCGTCACTCCGGCATCGAAGGCCTCTCGCAGAGTGCGGCCCAACACTGTGGAACTATCAAAAATCTCCCGCGCCTGCAATCCCAGGATGCTGTCACGTTGAATGTGAAGAAAGCGGTGCGCCGCCTCCGAGACCAGGACTGCGCGGCCATCCCCGGTAAACAACAGGATGCCGTCTTGGAGGTTTCCAAGAATCTGATTGAGATTTTCCTTGAGTGCCGAGAATACCTCTTCGACGCTGCGCATGCGCTGGCCGATCTGCTCAATTTTGGTTGAGACTCGCTCCGCCATATCCAGCTTGGGCGCAATCTCGCCGTCACCTGCCGCGTTGCCCGCGGATGTCCAGTAGTCGAGCTGCATGCTGATCTCTTCCAGCGGGCGAAGCGCGAGATTGCTCAGCAGAAACGCGGCAATCAGCGCTGTTCCCGCTGCAAAGGCCATCAGGGTAATCGCCTCTCTCACAGATGGTTCATACTCCGCCCGAAGCAGCGTCGTTCTCACGCCGACATGCACACTCGCAAATGGCTGACCATTTCGATCTTGCGGCACGACTACGTCAAACACCCGGGGAGGCCCGTAAACCACCTTCATCAATGTCGTCGAGTCCGCATTCAGCAGCTCGTTGTAATTCGTCCGGGCAGCAAGCAGCTTGTCTTCATTGCTTGGATCGGTGCTCACCAGCGTCCGGTTCTGATAGTCCGCGATGTTGATATCGTAGACAGTCAGCGAATAACGGTTCGCCGAGTTGATCACTGCCTGCAGTGCTTCATTGCCTCGTATCGCTTCCGCCGCCAGACTCCGCAGCGCGGCTGGATCGTTGGGATCGACTTTCCTGTCCTTCAGGCCGTTCTCCAGCGCGTTCTGCAACGCAAAGCGTACCTGGTTGGCCACCATCTTGTTGCTGTCGTAGGACTGCTGCACCGCCGCATGAAGCAACTGGTCTACATACACCAGCGAGAGCACACCGGATACCAGAAACACCAGGCCGGTGATCGCCAGAACGAGTTTGGTCTTGAGTCGCATGGCCCAGAACGTGTCACCGATTCCGCAACAGCAGTTTTACCGTATCCGAACGTCTCAGGAGAGCAATCAGGCCGGTTGATCTTCGCGTGCGTGGCTGTATTCCTTGAGCTTGTTGTGGAGGGTCTTCAGGCTCACGCCCAGGATTTCCGCCGCTCGCGTCTTGTTCTGCCCGGTGGATTCCAGGGTGCGCAAAATCAGCATGCGCTCCGCTTCGTCCACTGTGGTGCCAACACGCACTGGAACCACGCTGGCATCGCTAAGGTGCTTCGTTGGGATCTGCGCGGTACCGAATGTCCTTGGCAGATGTCCGGCGTCCAGCGGCGCGCCATCGGGGCAAAGAATCACCGCGCGCTCAATCGTGTTGCGCAACTCGCGCGCGTTTCCGGGCCAGTGATACGCCGCCATTCGATCGAGTATCGATTCAGCCAATCCCGACACGTGACGGGCGTGCTTCTGATTCATCTCGCGCACCATTGCCTCCGCCATCACCGGAAGATCCTCGATATGTTCCCGCAGCGGCGGCATGTGAATGTGAAAAACGTTCAGCCGATAAAAAAGATCCGGCCGCAGATGCCCATGCGTAACAGCCTCCCCGGGATCGCGATTGGTCGCAGCCAGCACCCGTACGTCCACGTCCTGCTCGGTGCGCGCTCCCAGCCGGCGAAGCTTCCGCTCCTCCAGCACTCGCAGCAGCTTGGCCTGAGTGCCAATCGGCATCTCACCTAGCTCATCCAGCAGCAGCGTTCCACCCGACGCCAACTCAAAGCACCCCGCCCTCCGCTCCACCGCGCCTGTGAATGCCCCCTTCTCGTGCCCGAAAATCTCGCTCTCAATCAGCGTTTCAGGAATCGCCGCGCAATTCACTGCAACAAAAGGATGTCCCTTGCGCGGGCTCAGATCATGCAGCGTCCGCGCCACCATCTCTTTGCCGGTTCCGCTCTCGCCGGTAATCAGCACCGACACATTCGAAGGCGCAATCTGCTCGATCAGAGAGAAGATATCCCGCATCGCCCGCGAACTCCCCACCATCGACCCCAGAATCCCCGTCTCGCGCAGCCTCCGCCGCGTCACTTCCAATTCGATCTCCGTGCTGCGCTGCCGCATTGCATTCCCCAGGATCGTGCGCAGCCGCGTAGCATCCACCGGCTTCTGCAAAAAGTCGTAAGCGCCCAGCTTCATCGCGTCCACCGCCACCTGGATCGACCCCTGCGCCGTCAGCAGCACCACCGCCACATTCGAGTGCGCGCTCTCAGACAACTTCGTCAACAAGCCGATGCCGTCCATCCGCGGCATCTTCAAGTCCGTCACCACGATCGCCGGATCGAACACAAGCGCCTTCTCCCAGCCTTCGATGCCGTCGCGCGCGGTCTCGGTCCGGTATCCCCAGCCCGAAATCAGCTCCGCGAGTCCCATCAGCGCGTGGGGCTCATCCTCGACGATCAAGACCTTTACGGCGTTTTGCATATCTTCTTTCGATGCAACTGCTTTGCGAAACGGTGTCGAAGTTCCGATTTAACCTCAACTTGGCTTCTCTGGCCCAACTATAGTCTAGACTGCTTTCTCAGCCCGCTTTCTCGGTAAGTTCAGCCCACCGCTCATAAAGCGCATGGCTCTCCTGCTGAGCCGATTCAAGCTCCGCCAACGCGCGTTCCAGGGATATCGCCTCGGTCGCAATTGCAGGGTCCTCCACGCGCTCATGCGCCGCAGCCAGCCTCGCGTCCGACTCCTCAACCCGCTGTTCAATCGTGGCAAATTCGCGGGCCTCGAGATACGACAGCTTCTTCTTCTTTCCGGACCCCTCCTCCACCTCCGCCCGCTTTCCCGCGCCAGAATTCTCGCTCCCCCTCTGCGCCCGATCCTTCCCCTCCTCGAGCCACGTCTCCCACTGCGCATAATCCGCGAATCGACCCGTGTGACCCTCGCCATCAAACCCCAGCACCGTCGACGCCACTCGATTCAGCAAATACCGGTCATGCGTCACCAGCACCAGCGCTCCCGGAAAGTCGAGCAAATTCTCCTCCAGAATCTCCAGCGTCGGAATATCAAGATCGTTCGTCGGTTCGTCCAGCAGCAACACATCCGCCGGCTCCAGCATCAGTTTCGCAATCAGCACCCGCGCCTTTTCGCCGCCACTTAAATTGCGCACCGGTTGGTTCAGTTGCTCTCCCGTAAACAGGAACCGCGCAGCCCAGCTCGCCACGTGTACCGTGCGCCCCTGGTAATTCACTCCATCGCCTTCCGGCGCCAGCGCTCGACGCAGCGTCAGGCTTTCATCCAGTTCGCGCATTTGGCTCAGGTAGACCAGCCGCAGCGCTTCCGCCCGTCGAATCGTCCCCTCCACCGGCTCCAGCTCACCCCTCAGCAACCGCAGCAGCGTCGTCTTCCCGCTCCCATTCGGACCCACGAGCCCCACCTTCATGCCCGCCGTCAAAATAAAATTCAGTCCGCTGAAAAGGCGCTGTGAGCGCTCTTCACTTTTTGGACTGGCATCCTGCGGCGACCCGGCATCCGGCACATCGCAAGCCACATCTGTGAACTCCACCAGCCGCTTCGTCTTCCGCATGCTCGCGGCAAAATCGATACCCGCCGTATTCACCGTGGTTCGTGAATCCATTGCCGCCAACTGCCCGATCATCTCGTTGGCCGTGTCGATGCGCGCCTTCGATTTTGTCGTGCGCGCCTTCGGCCCTCGGCGCAGCCACTCAATCTCCGTCTTCACCTGATTTCGCAAACTGTCCTGCTGCTTGCTCTGCGACTCCAGGTATGCCTGCCTCTCCTCGAGAAACCTACTGAAGTTCCCCTTCACCCTCAGCAGTCCATCCGCATACACGCGGTTCAGTTCGATGATCTCGCTCGACGTCGACTCCAGAAAATACCGGTCGTGGCTCACCGTCACCGCCGCAAACGAAGACGACGTCAACAACTCCTCAAGCCACTCGATCCCCGCCAGGTCCAGATGATTCGTCGGCTCGTCCAGCAGCATCACATCCGGATGGCCCACCAGCGCCTCAACAATCGCCAGCCGCTTGCGCCACCCACCCGACAGCGCCGCAGCTTCCGCATCCAGATCGGTGAACCCCGCGCGCCCCGCCAGCTCGCGCAACCGCCCCTCCCGCTCCGACGCGTTCACATGAATCGCCTCCAGTGCAGCCTCAAGCACCTGCCGAATCGAGAGACCCGCCGCGAATCGCGAATCCTGCGGAACGTAAGCCGCCCGTGCCCTCTTGCGCACCGCCAACTCGCCCGTATCTGGTTCAATCTGCCCGGCAAGCACCGCCAGCAGCGTGGACTTGCCCGCGCCATTCGGCCCAATCAGGCCAATGCGCGCTCCGTCCTCGACCGTGATTGAGATGTCGCGAAACAGCGGAGTGGCGCCAAACGTTTTCGTAATCAACTGCGCATTGAGAATAGGTGGCATCTCTCTTAAGACTATCGGTACCGCGCCGAAAGCGCGACCACGCCCCAAGCCCATCCAGAAATTCGCCTGCGAAATCAATCACATGCCGATATAGTCCCGCACTATCCGCAGCGACCGGAGTCGAAAGATCTGCGGATGTCTTTGGCCAGGCGCAGGCAGCTTAAAGCTAGCAGCTAGGTCCGTGACCGCTTGTTCCCGTACTAATATGGGTGCCCCAGGTCCGGGGTCCCCAACGACAGGTCTTCGTCGTTGGGGTGATTGAGCGGAGCCGAAGGACCTGCTTCTCGTGCGCGATTCCACTCCGCACGCACATGGGAAAGCGAAGCAGCGGCGGACTGCACCACTAGATAACAGATCAAAATGAATTGTCATCCTGAGCGAAGCGTTTTTCAGCGGAGCCGAAGGACCTGCTTCTCGTGCGCGATTCCCCTCCGCACGAACATGGGAGCCCAGGTCCCGATTTTGGGACCTGGGATTGGCAATCGCCAGATTCGAAATCATGCGGTCAAAGACCTAGAAGCGGAAGGCCGCTTTATCTAAACTGTACCCATGCTCGACTTCGAAATCTCCCCCGCCGCCACGGCGGCCCTACTCCGCGAAAACAAGGCCCGCCTCATCGACGTCCGCGAACCGTGGGAGTTCGCGACCGCCCGCATCGAGGGCAGCGTCCCCATGCCCATGGGCGACGTCCCCGCCCGCGCCCATCAGGAACTCGATCCCGACGAGCACCTCGTCGTCCTCTGCCATCACGGCGTGCGGTCGATGAACGTGACCGTCTGGCTGCGCAACCAGGGCTTTGAAAACGTCCAGTCCCTGCGCGGCGGCATCGAAGCCTGGTCCGCCGAAGTCGATCCCTCGGTCGGCCGCTACTAGTACCGGTTGCACCGACGGTTCTGAAGCAGGGCACGACTTCAGACTGCGGAAAACCTGACTGCTTTGAAAGGGCACGACTTCACAGGCTGCGGAAAACCTCAAGCCTGAGCAGGTTTTGTGTCAGGGCACGACTTCAGAGCTTGCGGAAAAACTCGATTCGATGAAGGGTACGGGCTTTAGCCCGTACATAAGTCCAGCAAAATCAATGCGGGCTTTTAGCCCCTGAGGGACGTTTTTCGGGCTTTTCGCTCAGAAACTGGCCTTTTTCCGCAACCTGTGAAGTCGTGCCGCAACTGTCGCAAAATAATCGGGGACTTTAGTCCCTGCGGGCTGCGTTGCGATTACCTTGACGTCATGGATGAACAGGCGAGATCAGCGCCCAAGTGCGTAGGTGATTTGCAATATCCCACTGTCGATGCCCGGATTCGCACTAGCCATGTTCTTGTCTGAAATGTGGTGGTACCGATACTCGGCGCGAATAGATCTGGTCTTCGATCGATAGATCTCAATACCCGCGCCCAGGTCGAACGTGAAATTGAACGATCCTGCCGAAGTCACGGGAATCGGCTGCGTGGAATACATGTATCCACCATGCACGTCGATAAATGGCTGCGTCTTGCGGCGCGGCAGCAGATTCAGTTGCAATCCCGCTGGAGACATCGCTTCACCCATCACCCATCGCCGTTTACAGGTTGCGGTAAAGGTGTAGCTCAACGTAGTGCCGTCTCCATAGGTGTAACTGTAGCTTCCCGATTGGGGAACACATGCCTGTGGCTGAAGCCGGTCGTCATCAAAAGTAAACACAAACGGGGACGTTTCATGGAATACGTAATGCACGACAGGATCGCTTTCGACTGCAACGGGAATCAACTCCGCGTTGTACTGCCAATTTATCTTGCGATTGAGAATGAGCCGCCTGCTATAAGAAACTCCAAAGCTGAGCAGCTTCCGGTTCTCCGCGTAGCCAAGCAACATGTGGCTAGAGTCATTGGAATATGCGCTGAACACGCCAAGAGTATTCACACGGGCAAAATATGAATTCTCTTTTGGCGTCTGCGCCGATGCGACGGTCAATGCGAGAAGAATCAGCGCAAGGGTAATGCACGTGTCGCGCCCGCTTCTGCGCAAGCGGCAACATTCATTTTTCAGCACGAGAAGAGCCCTTTCGTAGGAATGGGGTTGATTCTAGCGCCTATACTCTTGTTTTGACTGTGACATCAGTCCTATAGGAGCGCTATTCATGTCTTCGCTTGCCCGACTGCTCACAACCCACTCGGAATCTGCTTTCCCCACATCAAACAAATGAATTGTCATCCTTGTATCTCTAAGTGAGCGGCATTTTTAGATGGGAAGATCGCAGGGTGGAGGCAATTTATGAACGTCTTCAGATTCGTCCTTAAGACCGCGACAATCCTGTTGTTGGTCATACCCAACCAGGCTCCAGCCCGAATAACTCTGGTGCTCAGCTATCAAGGAATGCTTGCGAAGTCTGATCTCGTGGTGATTGCCAACCCTACAAGCAATACGGCAGATACATCCGAAGAGTCATTCGTTCCAGACATCTTGATTCTGGAGACGGGCGGGAAGCAAAGCAGGATTAAATCGATTGGCGTCGAAACTGTATTCGCCGTGTCTGCTGTCCTCAAGGGTGATTTGACTCTGAAACAATTCACCTTGCACCACTATCGCGAAGCACAAGTCAGCCTCCACGCGGACGGCCCGTATCTAGTCCGCTTTGACCCCTCAGACATATCGAAGCGTAGTTCGTACCTGCTTTTTCTTGTTCGTGAGCAAGACGGTCGCTTCGCTCCAATCGGCGGCCAGACGGACCCAGGCATGAAGGCAATCAGCCCAATTCCATTCGAGTTACATTAGCCTCATCGGCCTTTAACGGAGGTTCGGAGCGAATAACCGTCGATACTTCCTTTACTCGCTTTTGCCCGCACTGGCAGCCAGCTCAGGGCGAAGAAACCATTGTCTCGGAACACGGCAAGCTGCGCCAGAACTGCTTCTGCGAATTCTTGGCTATGCCGCCCCGTGGCGTTAGAATGGCTCGCATATCAATCTTGAAAAGTGGAGACCCTATGCAGACTGACAAGAGGTGTGCGTCGTGCGGCGCGGCGCTTATCGTGCTGCTGGCGTTCGCGGTTGGCACGAAGGGGACGGCCCAGAGCAGCGACGGTGTATCGAGTCCCGCACTTCCAGTCTTAGACAGCTCTTGGCCGGTCGTCAATCTCAATGTGGCAGTGCTCGATAAAGACGGTGCTCCGCACAAGATCGACGAACGGGAGTTTCAGCTCTTCGAAGACGGCGCCGAACGGCCGCTTCAGTTTCGGGATTCGCCGGACTCACAGGTTTCGCTTGCTCTTGTCATCGATTCCTCGGGCTCTCTATTCAAGCGGAAGCCGGAGATGATCTCTGCTGTCACCGCGATCATCAGGTCGATGCCGGTCGATAGCGAAGTCATGGCCGTTTTGTTCGCAGACCAAGCGTATCTCGACCTTCCTTTTACTCCCGTTTCCAAAGTCGACTTCTCGTTTCTGGATCGTCTGCAAGATCGTGGTCCCACGGCGCTCTACGATGCCGTTGTCGCTGCCGAGGACTATGTCGTCGCGCACGCGAAATATGCGCGGAGGTCTTTGGTCATTTTGAGCGATGGCGAAGACAATGCTTCGCACCTTTCACGGAGAAATGTCTTTTGGAAGATGCACCAGCCTGGCGCACCAATGGTCTATGCGTGTCTAGATTCCAGGGCACGATTTATGCAGAATGAATTGGTGGCTGGGCATATGAATTTGAAGTTTCTCGCCAAGGAGGGTGGAGGCACTCATTTCAATCTCGATCCTGACCCCGCATCGGCTGCTGCCCAGATCGTCGCCGCCGTTCGCAGTCAGTACGTGTTGGAATTTACTGCGGCCGACCCGGCGCGCGATGGGAAGGCGCACAAGCTCGAGGTGCGGCTTCCAGTCAAGGACGTGCAAATTCACGCTCTACCGGTCTATCACTCCCCCGCGAAATGAGATCAGTATTCAAAGACGTGCTTTGGGCTGGAATCTGGCGTTCCGAGCCAATCACCGCCCATCCTTCCTTTACTTAATCTTCGCCCTGCCAAGGCGAAGACGCGTCAAAGGTCCGGATCGCCCACCACACGCTCACAACGTTCGAGAGTAGGATTCTCTGCATGAAACGGGCAATCTGTTACGCCGTAGTTTTGGCTATGCTGGGCATCGGCGGCGGCCTCTGTGCGCAGGGTCTTTCACAAATCCCCGTCATCCAGATTCAAAGGGCTACCATCATCGCCTTCTATACTCCCGCGCCAAAGGGCGCCGATGTGGACGCAGACTCGAACGAAGCTCTGAGCGATTTTCAGTTCTATGCGGAACGCGTCAAACAACCGCTAAGCAAATTAGATATCGATTTCAAAGAACTGTACGTTCGTTCCTTTCGCCTTCGTCTGAGCGGGGGAGACGTCGTGTTCCGGCCCAAGTCTGACACGGTTGGATACTATTTGATTGCACCGGGAAAGCAACCACACGTCGAATACGGAGTGATGACCGATGCCGATCTTCTCGTGGTTGCTAAACGCTATTTTGGCCTGCCAGTCAAACGCGAATAGCAGACGGAATTCGGACTCTGGTCGTATGACCGGCAATCCGGAACTTACTCGAATTGGAGTCGGTGATTGAGAGCTTGAAAGCGATCCACAAGTGCCTATGGTCCCCAATAGCTGAATTTGTACACAACACCCGGACGGATATCGAATCCAATTTCTCCGCCGCATTCGATGGTGTGTCGTCCTGGTTCAATTTGGCCAGCTTCCCCGATTGGATGTTGCCAGAGCTTCCCATCGACCTTGATCGGGCCACAGCCTCCGCCATTGTTGTCTGCGACTGCTAGATATGTCTTTCCGTCTTTCGAGGGGGAAGACGTACCGTGCAAATCGCTTTCGCCGCAGCCCGCGCAAAAAGTGGTCAAGGTGATCACGAGCGCAACTAAAGAACGCATTGCTTGAGAATAGCTTGAATTTCCTCGTTCTGGGTGAGTCACCGCCAAACCGGAACTCTTTACTACCTGTCCATCGCGCTTTCACAGCGCACTTCACCATCCCCTCAAATCTCGCCGCCGCCACTGCGGCGCAGCGCCTCGACCGCCTATACTTTCCTCTGTCGAATAATCGAAAGGGAACGAGCCCATGTCTTCGCCTGCCGTAGATTTTGCCCACCAGAATCACGCCCGATTTCTCAGCGAATTGAAAGACCTTCTCCGCATTCCATCCATCTCCACATTGCCCGAGCACAAAGATGACTGCCGCCGCGCGGCGGGGACACTTGCCGCGGAGCTCAATCGCATCGGCATCGAGAATGTCCGCATCATCGAGACCAAGGGCCATCCTCTGGTCTACGGCGACTGGCTACACGCCGCTTCCAAACCAACTGTCCTTTGCTACGGCCACTATGACGTGCAGCCAACCGACCCCTTGGACGAGTGGCTCTCGCCGCCCTTTGAGCCCGCGGAGCGCAACGGCAATCTCTACGCGCGCGGAGCTGTCGACGACAAGGGCCAGGTTTGGGCGCAGGTCAAGGCGCTTGAATCCCTCTTCGCCGCCAACAAATCGCTCCCCATCAACGTGCGCGTGATATTTGAAGGCGAAGAGGAAGTCGGCGGGGAAGGAATTGCCGAGTACGTCGCTTCCAAGCCCGCTGATTTGAAAGCCGACTTCGCGCTTGTCTCCGACACTGAACTGTTTGCGCCCGGTCTGCCCACTCTCTGTGTTGGCCTCCGCGGCATGATCTACACCGAGATCGAGGTGCGCGGCGCCAGGACCGATCTCCACTCCGGCATGTACGGCGGAGCGGCGCCGAATCCATTCACGTCTCTCGCCCAGATCATCGCGCGACTCAAAGATGAGCAAGGCCACATCCAGATCCCGGGCTTCTACGACGACATCATTCCCCCGAGCGCCGAGGAACTGAAGGCCTGGCGCGGTCTGCCCTTCGACGAGGAGCACTACCGCACCCACGAAGTGGGAGTCCGCCAACTTGTCGGCGAAGAAGGCTACAGCGTCCTTGAACGGACATGGGCTCGGCCCACTCTCGATGTCCACGGCATTCCCGGCGGCTTCACCGGAGCCGGAGCCAAGACCGTGATCCCGGCCAAGGCTCTCGCCAAGGTATCCATGCGCCTGGTCCCCGGCATGACCCCGGCCAAGGCATTTGCACAGTACAAGAACTACGTTGAGAAGATTGCTCCCGCTGGCGTCGATGTCGAGGTGCGCCTGATCCACTCCGGCGATCCGTGCCTGATTCCGGTCAACAATCCGTATATTCAGGCCGCCACCAAGGCTCTCCGCGAAGTTTGGGGCAAGGATACGGTCTTCATCCGCTCCGGGGGCTCCATTCCCATCGTGGGCGACTTCGACCGACACTTGGGTCTGCCAAGCGTCATGATGGGCTTTGGGCTGCCAGACGACAACATTCACGCCCCGAACGAGAAATTCAACTTGAAGAACTTCGAGCTGGGAATCGAATCGCTGATTCGTTTTCTGGAAGAGGCGGGTCGTTGAGTTTGCAGGATTTCAATTCGGTTACCAACGGGCCATCGAGATTGAAAGGACTTGCCGGTGCCTGAACAAACCGCCGAAGGGTTTGTCCTCGCGGGCGGCCAATCCAGCCGCATGGGCCACGACAAGGCCCTGGTCGAGTTTGTCGGTGAACCGCTTATCGCACGCGCAGTCTCAATTCTCCGAAATGCCGGCTTGCAAGTGTCCATTGCCGGTGCCCGTTCCTCCATGTCGGCCTTCGCTCCCGTGATCGAAGATGGGTCAGATGGTGGCCGGGGTCCCCTTTCAGGCATTTGCGCGGCATTGGCCGCAACCCGCTCACAATATGCAGTTTTCCTTCCCATCGACATGCCCCTCCTGCCATCTGCGCTGATCGTCTTCATGCTCAATTACGCCAGTACGACCGATTCTCTCGTAACCCTAAGTTCTTTAAATGGCTTCGCCCAGACCTTCCCGGCCGTCATCGACCGCGCCGCACTTCCGCCTCTAAAACAGCGACTTGAGGCGGGGAATCTGGGATGCTTTTCGGCACTACGAGATGCGCCAGCAGACTTAAACCAACACTTTAAGTTGTTCCACGTGGAACATTTAATCCAAACCGGACAAGTCTCTCACCCTGATGGCCTGCCGCCGGCTATCTGGTTCCGCAACATCAACAGCCCCGAGGATTTGGCTCGCGCAGAATTGATCCATTCCCACCGTATTCGGATAAGCTGAGATCGTGGCAACCTCCGATTCATCCCTAAAGCCGAAACTGGCCGAGATTGGCAGCGAATTCCTCGCCGACCTGGTGGGTGACAAGCCCACCAAGTCCGTGCCGGAAACGGCAACCCATCCGATGATTTCGTTCAGCCATGTCTCCATGTGGTTTGGCGAGCGGAGAGTCCTCGATAATGTGAGCTTCTACGTCAACCGGGGAGAAACGCTGTGTATTTTGGGCCGTAGCGGCGTCGGCAAATCGGTTGCCCTTCGCATTCTCATGGGTTTCCTCCGACCCCAGGTCGGATCCATTCGTGTCGATGGCGAAGAGATCAACAGTTTCACCGAAGAGGGCATGCAGGCCATTCGCAAGCGCGTCACCATGGTTTTTCAAAACGGAGCGCTCTTTGATTCGCTCACAGTTCGCGAGAACGTCGCATTCCCACTGCGGGAACGCGGAGGCTTGGCCGAGGATCAGATTCTGCAGGTGGTCGACCGGCTGATCGGGCTGGTTGGAGCTGAAGACGTACAGGATGCGCTGCCGGCCAGTCTATCCACAGGGCGCCGGCGAGCTGTAGCGATTGCCCGCGCGCTTGCGTCCCAGCCCGAAGTTGTTCTCTACGACGAGCCGACTACGATGGTTGACCCGATTATCGCGCGCCGGCTTGGAGGAATCATTCAACGGCTGAAACAGCAACTGGGCTTCACCAGCATCGTGGTGACGCACGATATGCGTTTTGCGGAGCGGCTGGCCGATACGGTGTTGTTTCTTCATGACGGTAAAGCCGCATTCTTTGGGCCCCTCAAAGCCTTTTTGGCGTCGCCGGACCCAAATATCCAACAGTTTCTAACTCTGGATGCCTACGAGTTACCTTCGGCTTGAAAACCGATGACTTCGAGACTGCCTGTCTTCGATATTTCACTTGCGCGTGTCCCCGCCTCCCGGCAAGCTGAAAGAGTGGTTGTATTACTTTTCGGAGATCTGGTGATCGGCTCCGAGGGAGGGTCAGCCTGAAACGATTCATAGGACAAACTCACTATTAATCGACTTTTTCGTCTGATTGATTGAGGTCCAGGGAATGGCACCACGATTTACAACTTTTGGGCAATATCCAGCTTTGGTAGCATAGGGTTAGCGTGAACCGGACACCTAAGTTCTTACCATTCATTGATCTGGCAAAAAGGTGTGATGTGGAAAAGGGTTACGGAGAGTTCCGGTCAGCGAACAAATCGGCCGCAGGTGGTAACGAAGGTAACTGCGGACGGCGAGGAAGGCTAGCAACCTGCAGTTGAGAGTTGCAATCCAATCAGAACAGCGTCAGCATCGTGTTTTTGCTCGATTGCATTCTGCTCGTTACCCGGTTCGATCGAGGAAACATCCCCTAATTTCCACCATTTGAATTTGGACACCTGAGGCTTGCGGAACGCGTATGGCAACTTCGGATTTCTGGCAACGGGTTTCAGCTTCGGTGTCGTCGCCCCCTGAATGGGCAGGCGAGGCCGCAAGCAGTTCGAGCCGCAATTCGCAGGGCAAGGTCAAGCTCTGGATGTTTCTGGATGTGCTGACCGTCCTCGTATCTGCGATGGTTGCCACAATCTATGAGCGACATACCGGGCCAGTGGATGGCGCGAGGGCGTTGTATCACGGAACCCTGTTTTATGGCCGATCGATGTGGCTCCTGCTGGGACTGTTATGCGTGTTCGCTTCTGTCCTGGTGGTCATGAGCCGTCGTTTACATCTCTATGCGCCGACCCGGCTCAGCAGCTTCCTTCACGAACAGCGCCTGAGCGTTCAGGTCTGTTTTACTTCGGGCCTGTTGCTGACAGGAACGCTCTACCTGGTTCGCGCAGAAGACATTCCCCGGCGCGTTGTTCTCATCACTCTCATTCTGGTTACGGTGTCTTTGAGCCTGCGAAGGCTAATCTACCGCAGCCTGCTGTATCGCAGATTCGAACGCGGGCAGGACACGCGCAATGTATTGATTGTCGGCACTGGACCGGAAGCGCACGCACTTCGCCATCATCTTGAAAGCATTCGTCATCTCGGATACACATTCAAGGGCTTCATCGAGTTTCCTGGAACCGCATCCCGCCTGATGTCCACTTCGGGCGATGTGGTCGGCACGCTCGACACGCTGTTTCAACACGCCCGCCAGCAGTTTGTGGACGAGATCTTCTTCACCACGCAATGTGAGCGTGGAATCGTGCAGGACGTTCTGGAGAAGGCACGCATGCATGGCGTGGATCTTCGCGTGGTTCCCGACTTGTATGACGGCTTGGCATGGAACAGCCCGATCGAATATATCGGTCAGTTTCCAACGATTCCGCTGCACTGCGGTCATGTGCCTGAACTCGGGCTGATGCTCAAGCGCGGCCTGGACATCGTGTTCTCGACGATGCTTCTTCTGATTCTCTCGCCGTTCCTGTGCGCGCTTGCGATTGCGATCAAACTTGAATCGAGGGGTCCGATCCTTTACACGTCAGACCGGATTGGGAAAAAGGGTCGCGTTTTCCGCTGTTTCAAATTTCGCACCATGGTTCGCGATGCAGAGAAGCGGCGCGCGGACGTGATGCACATGAATGAGCGCGACGGCGTGCTGTTCAAGATCACCAACGACCCGCGCATTACCCGGCTTGGCCGCTTTTTGCGCAAGTATTCGCTGGATGAGCTGCCACAGTTCTTGAACGTGCTGCGCGGCGACATGAGCGTTGTCGGGCCACGTCCACCGATTGCCAGCGAGGTGATGGAATACAAGCTCAGCCACCTGCGCCGTCTTGACGTGACTCCGGGGATCACCGGTCTCTGGCAGGTGCAGGGACGCCAGGATCCCTCGTTTGACAGCTATGTTTCGCTCGATGTTACGTACATCGAGAGCTGGAGTATCTGGCTCGATCTGAAGATCATTATTCGCACCGTGGGTGTGGTTTTCTCCGGGACGGGTTCCTAAACATCCGAGACGAACATCAGCCCACTCATCTACCCCACTCATCGCGATGAATGGGGCAACCACATTCTGAGTCCCACAAGCTGTGTTGCTTTCCCACTCATGCCGCGATGAAACTGCGTCATGAATGGGGCACCCAGGCCGCGATGAATGGGGCACCCAGGTGATAGAGCCGCGGTGAATGGGGCAATCGAGAGGGTCATGCGGTTGCCAACCGCAGTGCATTAAACTGGGAGTGTGAAGATCGCACTGGCCCAGATCAATCCAACGGTCGGGGATTTCACCGGCAATCTCGAAAGGATCATCGCTGTCGCTCGCCGTGCTGCCGATCGGGGGGCGCGACTCACTGTCTTTTCCGAGTTGGCGATCTGCGGGTATCCGCCGGCGGACCTGCTTGAGAAGCCAAGCTTTCTCGCCCGCTGCAGGCAAGCTGTCGATGAATTGGCCGCGGCTACGGGGGAGCTTCCAACAGCCGTGGTGGCGGGAGTTGCGCTGCCCGCTCCGCCAGACGCAGGAAAGCCGGCTGTGAACGCCGCGGTTCTGCTGGACGGTGGACAAATGGTCCTGGAGCAACACAAGCGGCTGCTGCCTTTTTACGACGTGTTCGATGAGCAGCGCTACTTTTCTCCGTCCGGTCCGCAACAGGTGGTGGAACTGGACGGTCTGCGGCTCGCGATCACGATCTGCGAGGACGCGTGGAACGACAAGAATTTCTGGCCGCGCCGACTTTACTCCTTCGATCCGATGGAGGAGTTGATGCGCCTGAATCCCTCAGTACACATCAATTTGTCTTCGTCGCCTTTCTGGCACTCGAAACGAAGGGTGCGGCGACAGATGCTGGCTGCAATTGCGCGGCGCGATCGTGTTCCGGTGCTGATGTGCAACCAGGTAGGAGGCAACGACAGCCTTATCTTCGACGGCTCGTCGCTGGCGATCAATGCGCGCGGAGAATTGATTGCGCAGGCCGCTTCGTTTGAGGAAGACCTGGTGATTGTCGATCCGTTCAGCGCGGCGGCGATTGAAGAGCCTCAGGATGACGACACCGAGGCTGCATACCGCGCACTCGTGCTTGGCACTCGCGATTATGTACATAAATGCGGTTTCCGCAAGGCGATGATTGCGCTGAGCGGTGGAATCGATTCGGCGCTGGTTGCCGCGATTGCGGCGGAGGCGCTGGGGAAAGAAAACGTCGTCGGAATCGGAATGCCGAGCCCTTACTCGTCGCCGGGATCGATCGATGACGGCCGCAAGCTGGCTGAGAATCTTGGAATTCGCTTTGAGCTTATTGGGATCAGCGGATTGTTCCATGAGTTCACGCGCACGCTTGAACCGCTCTTCGCTGGGCTTGCGCCGGATATTACCGAAGAGAATTTGCAGTCGCGCATTCGCGGAGACCTGCTGATGGCGTTGTCGAACAAATTCGGCTCACTGGTGATGACGACGGGCAACAAATCGGAGATGGCAGTGGGCTATTGCACGCTTTACGGCGACATGGTGGGAGCGCTGGCGGTGATTGGCGACCTTGTGAAGACGCGCGTTTATGCAATTTGCCACTGGCTCAATCGAGAGCGGGAATTGATTCCGCGTTCAACACTTGAAAAGCCGCCCTCGGCCGAATTGCGTCCGGATCAGAGAGACACGGATTCTCTTCCGCCGTACGAAGTGCTCGATCCGATCCTTGAGGCGTATGTGGAGCGCTATGAAACGCCTGAGCACATTGCATGTACAAACGGTTTTCCAATCGAACTCGTCAAACAAGTGGTCAAGCTAGTGGAGCGTTCTGAATACAAACGCCAGCAGGCCGCGCCAGTTCTCAAGGTAACTTCAAAGTCGTTTGGCATGGGCCGTCGATTTCCCATCGCCGTCAAAGTTCAGGTATAAGCTAAAAGGCGGGTTCATCCCGCTGTTTAAGGAGATTTCGCTTGGTCCGTTCGTCCGCACGTCTCGCCGGCACTGCTGTGCTGGTTGCCCTGTCCTTATCCTGCGTAACCGCCGTCGCCCAGCAAGAGGCTCCCGCGACGTCCGCACAGGATCCCGCAGCGTCTGCGCAGAGCGCACCCGCTTCGCCGGCTCCTGCCGCGCCCGTGTTTCCAACGCCGAACCCCGCGGACTTCACTGCCACCACGCCCACAAAGGAAGCGGTGAACACCTTCATGCAAGCCAATCTCGGCTGGGACGACGGCAATATGTTTCAGGTCCAGGCGATCGAAAAGACGCAACTTGAAGGCATCAGCAAGGTCGTGGTGTTTGTGGGAGACAGGACCGGTAAGCAGCAGCCTTATCGCTTCGCATTTTTCACGACCTCCGATGGCAAGCACATGATTGTCGGCGACAGGATCGTGGCGTTTGGCGAGCATCCATTTGCGGACTATCGCTCGATATTGCAGCAGCGCGCCAATGGACCGTATCGCGGCGCGGCGTCGAAGGATTTGGAACTGGTGGAATTTGCTGACTTCCAATGCCCGCACTGCAAGGCCGCGCAAGCCAACATGGACAAGCTGGCCGCGGATTTTCCCAAGGCGCGCATCGTCTTCCAGAATGATCCTATTGGAGCCATCCACCCTCAGTCGACGATTGCGGCCGCGTACGCAGACTGCGTGACCAAACAGGGCGGCAGTACTGTTTTCTTCCAATTTGCGGCGGCGGTTTTCGACGGCCAGGATGGCCTGAATACGGCCGATGGCGCCACGTTGACGTTGAACAGCGCGGTGACGAAAGCGGGTCTCGATCCGGCGAAGATCGCTGCCTGTGCGTCAACGGCTGAGACGAAAGCAGCCGTGGACGCCTCGGTGAAGCTGGCATCCGATGTCAACATTGCGTCTGTTCCCGCGCTTCTGATCAACGGGCGCCAGGTGCCTGCCAATACTCCTTACGACATGCTGAAGAAGATCATTGAATTTCAGGTCAAGCTGGACGGTGTAACGCAATAGCGGAAGTGCTCTAAAGAAATTGAAAGCCCCGATCCGAGCTGTTCTCCAATTTGTATGTGGCATTTTGAGTTCCGAATAAGGTGGCTTTTTCTTAATGAAGAAGCCACTTAGCTGAGGATCCTTTGCCCTACTGCAATTGGAGAACAGCTATAGCGGAGCCGCGACGAGGGCCGAGCTGAGTTGGGGCTTTGGTTTTGTTGCGGATCATTTTGTGGTGTTGCGATGGCAATGCTACTGATTTGTTTTCCCGTGCTCGACGCGCATCATCGGTGAGTGGCCAGCGGCTTGTGTTCCGCGAATCACATGCGGGGTAATGATGATGAGCAACGTGGCGAAGTTCCTTTGCACGTTTTTGTCGGTGACGTTGTTGAGTCCGGGGATCTCGCTGAGACCCGGCATACCGCTCAGAGCGCGGCTCTCTTCCTTGTCGACCTGACTGACGACGACCACACCCGCGCCATCTTTGAGCGTGACTACACCGGAGTAGCTGCGGTTGTTGAGTATGGGCACTCCGTTGAGCGAACTGCCGCCGAGCGCCGTGATTTTCATATCCATGGTGAGAGCGACTTCGCCGCTGCGGATGACCCTGGGGGTAGCTTTCAGGGTGAGGCCGAGATCCTGATACTCCACTTGCGGAATGTTGGTTGCAGCGCCGCTGAGCGAGGAGAGAAGGGAGGAAAGGCTGCTGGAACTGCCGGCGGTGGTAAGGCCGGGAATATTCAAACCACTGGTGCCGAGGTTGGAGAAGTTCGACGTCATGATTGGATAGCGCATTCCGGACTTGATTGTGCCTTCTTCGCCATCGCCGAGGTGGAGCTGGATCTGATCGAGTTCGCGGGAGTCGGAGGAGTTGAGGCTGAGATTGAGCGTAGCCGGGCCTCCGGGGGAAAGAGCCGATTGAGTCAAGCCGCCGCCGAAGAGGGCGATTCCGTTTTGGAAAAGCGAGCTTGAGACCTGGCCGGATGCGAGAAGGATGCCGAGGATTGCAAGTGTGTCCCCAGGGGCGGCGAGGCCGGACGAAATGATTTGCTGGACGAGGGCCTGGTTGGCGTTGAGGATGGATTGCTCTTCGGCGTAGACGTTGAATGCGGTGATTTGCTGGGGCGGCTGCACTCCGGTATCGCGCTGGTTGGTGTGTGCAAGCTGGATGAGCTTTACTTCGAGCAGAACCTGACTGCGGCCGTCGAGGAGTTCTTTCAATGTGGCGTTGAATGCGGTGAGGGTATTGCCGGGGGCGCGAATGGTGAGTGTGCCGGCGCTCGGCTGGACGACCACCTGCTGCGCCTGGAAGACATTCTTGGCGAGATTGCCGATGTCGGTCATTTCGGTTTGAGTGAGGCCGCCCAGGTAGATGGTTTCAAAATCCTCACGCATGAACTGCTGGCGGTTGTCGCGGGAATCCTTTGCAACCAGCACGCGGTGACCATCGAGGGGAACGATGAAGCTGTCGGTGAGCATGGACGCGGCGCGCACGGCTTGAGCAAATGTGGCGTCTTCCAAATCAATTCTCACGGGCGGGCCGGTGACTGACTGGTCTACGGAGGCTTCAATTCCATAGGAGCGGAATACGGTCTGGAGGACCTGGCGGCGATCGGCCTTCAGATGAAAACTTTGTGTGGAGGAAGATGGCAGGAGCGCGGGGGACTGACCGAGCGAGTTGGCAGCCTGGTCATAGAGGGGCCTCACCTGGCTGGCGGTTGCGTCTTCGGCCATCTCGTGGAGGTGCTCTGCGACCTGGATGTTGCGGGGATCGAGTTCGGCGGCGCGCTCGAGGGAAGTTCGCTCGGCAACGGAATCTCCGCGAATGCGGGCCTTGGCAGCGGTCTGAATCAGGCCGGTTACGGTGTGGCTGCGCGCGACCTGGGCGGCCATGATGTAGTTGGAGTTGCTCGGGTCGAGTTGGGCGGCTTGGTCGTAATTTTTGAGGGCTGCGTCGAATTGCTGCTTTTCGAATAGCTTGGTGGCGTCAAGAAAAAGCTTCGCGGCACGGCGGCGATCTTTTTGGCGTATGGGCTTAGTTTGGGCGGCGGTTTCAGGCTGGGTAGCTGGGGTGGGGGCATTCGTGGTCGCGCCCGGGACGGGATTTGGGTGGACCTGATCCTGATTCTGAGTCGGAGAGGCCGGCGGTGCGGGCGCGGGCTGTTGTGCTGAGGCGAGGCAAGCGGCAAGCCCTAGAAGCCATGCTGCAAGCGCGATGCTTCGGTCTGTGTGTGCTCGCCTCACGGCACGTCCTGAGTCGCGGTTAGCAGGTCTGCCAGAGATGTGGCGCAGACCTCGGGGGAGTGTTCGATTAGATCATCGAATGAAAAGTGGCCCGTAGCCACGGCAATCACCGGCAAGCCGTTGGCGTGAGCGGCCTCAATGTCGCGGGGAGTGTCGCCTACCACGCAGACACTGGCGGTCGCACCGGCCAACTCTCTTGCTTTGTGCGCGGCGTGCGAAACAAGCTCTGAGCGGATGGGGAATTGATCGCTGAAGCCGCCGAAGCGGAACCATTCGCGCAAGCCGGCCTGTTCAATCTTGATCCAACCGATCATTTCGAGGTTTCCGGTGGCCACGCCGAGCAGTGCGCCCTGCTTTGCGAGATGATCGAGGGTCTTCTTCACTCCCGGCATCAGAATCAAGTCCAGTTCGTGGCGTCTTCCTGCGACGTTGTTGCACATGCCTTCAAGGATTGCCGCAACCTGCGGTTCTAACACTTCGGCCGGAATTCCGGCCAGGTTGCACGCTTCACGGAGGATCGACGTATCGGTGTTTCCTGCCAAGGCAACCCCCGCAAGAGAGACCTCAAAGCCGGTGACGCGTTGCACGCTTGAAACGAAGGACTCGATGTGAATGCGATCGCGGCTGCGCAGAAGCGTTCCGTCGATATCGAACAGATAGGCGTCCTGGCGGTTCCAGGCAAACCCCGCTTTTACGGCCGTGCGTGCTTCATTGCTCTGCTGAATTGTTTGCATGCTGTGAGGAAGCTGATTACCCCTGGCGAATGCCTTGGCGCGCCGTTCCAAATACAGGACGCTCGCTGCGTGGCGGACGCTTGAGTCCTGCGCGAACTTCCGCAAGACTGAGGCCGAGCTCGGCCATGATGCGACTGAGCGTATTGCGGTGGATTCCCAATTCCTCGGCAGCCTTGCACTGGTTGCCCCGATTTGCCGCCAGCACTTCACGCAGGTATTGCTTTTTAAACTCCCGTACGGCATCGTCGTAGCGAATGCCGGTGGAATGCATCTGTGTCACCAGGCTGTCCAAGTCTCTTCTCACGTGAACCTCTTGCTCTACTAGATTGCCATAACCGGCAGGCTCAGGCCCGTCAAAAAAATTACTTGCGTTGATTTGAATGCATCCAAGCTGGGGATTCCGATTCTAGCGTCTTCAACTCATGCTTGACTCGGTCTGCGAGCCGGGCGGGGGTGACATGAGTGCTCACATTGAGGGCACCGAAGAAATACCTGGGTAACCTAGACTCTGTCAACCACTGTGTCTGGGGGAAGAACGCCACCGTGACCAGAATGCACACCGTGACAAAGAGGACTCCCTCAACCAGTCCGAACACAGCGCCCGCCAACCGATCGAGACATCCCAAGCCAACCTTCTGAAATACTTTTGCCAAGAGCGACCCAACAATTGCCGCCGCACCCATCACAACCAGGGCAATCAAAAGGAAGGCGACTGCGTTCGCTGCTTCAAACGAATGAATGAGCGGCTTGAAGATTGCCGCAAGGCGTCCGTAATTCCACGCGGCCAGCGCGAGGCCCAACAGCAAGCCGCCGAGTGAAAAGGCGGACCGGAAGAAGCCGCGCGCTATTCCGCCCACCACAGCCGCCGCCAAGACCGCGACGATAATCCAATCCACTAACGTCATGAATACCCCGGCTCAGTTGGACACATCGAGGTCGCGACCGGTCAAACGGCGGAAAGCCTCGAGGTATTTTGAAAGTGTACGCTCCACGACGTCGTCAGGGAGGCTGGGTGCAGGAGCCTGCTTGTTCCACTGGATGCTCTCAAGGTAATCGCGGACAAACTGCTTGTCGAAGGAGGGCTGCGCGCCTCCGGGTTTCCAAGTGGCCCCTTCCCAAAAACGGGAAGAATCCGGCGTGAGCACTTCATCGGCGAGCACGATGCCATCTGGGGTTGAGCCAAACTCAAACTTCGTATCCGCCAGGATCAGGCCCCGCGACTCAGCATGGCGCGCGGCCTTTTGGTAAATAGCCAGCGTGAGCCGCCGGAGCTCATGGGCTATATCCGCGCCGACGAGCTTTTCTACTGCGGCAAGTGAAATATTTTCGTCATGCGATCCCTCCAGGCCCTTTGTAGAGGGCGTAAAGAGCGGCTCGGGCAGGCGCGATCCATCGAGCAGCCCTGCGGGGAGCGGGATTCCGCATACCGTTCCGCCGGCTTTGTATTCCTTCCACCCGGACCCGGCGAGATAGCCCCTTGTGACACATTCGACAGGGAACATCTGAGCGCGCTTCACGAGCATGGAGCGGCCTTCCAACTGATCCGCATAGGGTCGCAGCGAGGCAGGGAACTCCGCAACGTTTGCGGTGATCAGGTGATTCGGAACGAGATCTGACAGCAGGTCGAACCAGAAGAGAGACATCTGGGTGAGGATCTTGCCTTTGCCGGGAATGCCCGTCGCCAGCACATGGTCAAATGCGGAAAGGCGGTCAGTGGCAACCAGCAGCAGCGCATCGTCTACGGCAAACAAATCACGCACCTTGCCGCGGCCAAGCAGGGGCGTTGCGCCCAGGTTCGTTGTCAAGAGAGTTGTCATTGGAAGGTTGTACCTCGGCGTAACTGAATCTCCGATTTTCCGGCCCGAGCCGCGGTTTGTCAAACTGCGGTTTGGGTAGCGGCTCGATGAGCAGTTGGGGAGGTTAAACGGCTTCGAATCAGTTTCCACAAACCACTGTGACGGCCGTCACGGTGAGCGCACGGAACATCGGCGAAACTCCAATTGTCAACATGGTTCGGGAGTGAGTAAGAAGAACTCCTTTGAGCCGGGCGACACGAGGCAGCAGTGGAAAGGGGAAGCCGCAGCTAGTCTCGTATGTATAGGGATCGCCAGTAGCCGCGTACTACCGACCTCCAGTACCGGCTACTGGTCCCCGTCTTGACTTGTGAAAAGGCAAGCGCCTCCGGAGAGAAGTTATCCTTCGGGGGCGATTTTTACGTCTCCCCGACTTTAATCATCAGACAGTGTCATCGCAAGCGAGGGTCGCCGCAGCGGCATTTAATATTGAACGATCCGCCGTGAAAACTCCCAATGGGTGAAAAGTTCACCCGCAGGAACTATGCGACACCTCGATGCTTCTTGCCGGCCATCGAGCCGAGATCGGCGGAGGGCAGGGCCGAGTTCATGTTGCTTCCTAGCGTAGGCCGCCGCAAATAGGGTCATTTACCGATGCCCGCGAACTGGATGAATTCGTAGAAGAGACTCCCTTCGGGGGCTAAAGCCCAGGTCATTGTGGACCGTTTACGGCACGACTGAAGTCGCGCCCTTTCAAAACATAAACGACCATCTGTGTGGCGGACACCACTAGATGTGCAATGCGACGGTTCGGTTGAGCAATGCAGCGAAGGCGTGCCAGACGGGGGTCATTCCAATAGGGACTGCGAGGGCGACAGACGCGAAGACAAGCGGCGCGGCCCACATGGTGGAGCGGTGGATGCGGCGGATAGAGACGAGTTCGTAGACGATGAAGATGAGAAGCAGGATGCCGAGGCCAGTGACGGCTCCAGCGGCGGGTGGAAGCCCGATGCGTGTCCAGGGAAAACGGCCGAAGGCTGCGGCAACGAGACCCATTGTGGCGATCAGAATAAGACGCTTGTGCGCGTCGGGTCTGCGCCTGGCGCGCCAGGAAGCATAGATGACGATGGTGAAGCCGACGATCCCGATCAGTGGGATGGCAGCGGAAACGGCGGGGTCGAGCGGGCCAATCTGTACTCCACGATGAAGCGCGTCGATAGCCGCGATCACACCGAGGACGATCATGATCGGAGGAAGGCAGAAGGCGACGGTGCCGAAGGAACGATGCCATTTGACGCGGCGAGCGGAGATGAAGGCGGCCTGCACGGCGAACAGCAGCATCCAGAGAGTGAAGACCGCTCCGTGGATGTGAAGGATGGGGCTGGGAAGCGGCGCGCGCATCATGCCGGCCTGGAAGTAAGTTGGCGAGAAGCCGATGTAGAC
>WNGL01000853.1_pt1 | contig 36695 bp, 36 predicted proteins | sample 5400591 | NCBI WGS metagenome assembly WNGL01 (sample SAMN13153377, study PRJNA577476) | soil metagenome | isolation source: 80 cm soil or saprolite under Garry oak tree replicate 1 | place: USA:California | collected 2016-06-15
CGGAACAAGCGAAAGCAGAAACTGATCCTCGACGATCAAGCACATCAATCGGAGCCGCGCCCTCAGCGCAGACGCAAGACTGCGGAGGCCTGAACTGTGGCAAAGAGGCGATCAGAGCCGAGTGGCCCGGCCGTGTACCGCTTCGTCTGTCCGGATGGCCGCAGCTACATTGGATCGCGGAAGAACATTCGGGGTCGCGAGAGGCAAGGTATCGGATGTTATGCCACCCCGCGACTGCTCGAAGCCTTCGAGCAGCATCCTCCGGAGACATGGAAGTTCGAGATCCTAGAGATGCTAACGAACGAGGGCGATCAGCGCGCAGCCGAGCAGCGACACATCGAGCGTCTTCACGCGCTTGATCCAGCTCACGGCTTCAACATGATAGCTGCGCATAACCTCAACTATAGACGTAACACCGGTGCCGTAAGAGCGGCGCACCCATCGATCTCTAGGTTTCTGACTCGCGATGAAGTCTTCAGTCTCGTTGGAGAGAGCTATCCGGCTCTGTGGAGCTGGATGAAGTCAGGCCAATTCCCGTTGCCGCGTGTGATTGGCAAAGGGGAACGGCGCAGCCCCGTGCGCTGGCTCGAGAGCGAGGTCGCGGAGTGGATGGCAAGCCGCGCCGTGCGGAGGCCCAAGGGCATGCGCGCCGAGTACAAACCGAAGGGGAAATGACAATGACCGCATGCTGGAACCCCATCCGCTCTCCTTAATTGTTTCGCCCGTTCACGGACGAAGAATAAAAGGACCTTGTCGCGGACGTTCGAGGGGTAGCATCACTACCGCACCTGCCTAGACGCAGAAGTCGAAACCTCGCTTCGAGCAATATACCGGAACCGAGCCGGGCAGGTTCGTTATCAGCGCGAACCTGCACCGCAGGCATCTGAACTTCACGAGCGAGCAGAAACGTGCTTTGATTGCCAAGGTAGTACTGGCGGAAAATCCAGAACTTTCGGACGGACAAATCGGCAAAATTACCCAGACGGACCACAAAACCGTTGGTGCCGAGCGAACGGAACAGGAGCAACGTCGGGAAATCCCCACGTCAAAAACCCCAAAAGACACTAAGGGTCGCAGGCAGCCCGCGCGCAGGAAGGGGGAAATTCTGCCCGCGGTGTCAAAGGAGACACGCGGGAGGGTCGAAGAAGAAGTCCAGGAATTCTTCTGCAACAGCAAATGAAGTGTGAACCATCTCACACCTGAAAGCCTTTTCCTCGAATATAATCACCAGCAGTCCGATTCCAGCAGACGCTCGGGCGTGCGCCTGCGGCCAGTCTGAAAGGCAGTCGAATGTCGCAAAAGTATTGTTATCAGATCGGAGAATGGGTTGAGGACCACGTCTCTCAGCAAATTGAAAAGTGCGTGGAGCAAGATTGTAACTAGTGGTGCGTTTGCTGCAACAAATGGCTGTGCAGCCTTATCTGGGTTGTTGTGACGGTGATGAAATGGGTGGTGCAAACCGCATGTGAAATCCTTGGCGATGTCTTCGATTTGATTGTTGCGACTATCACAGGCGGTTGGGACATCATTAAGGGCCTTTTTACCGGCAATTGGTCTCTCGTCTGGGACGGCCTCATGGAGATTGTAGGAGCAGCCGGCGGCTTGTTAGGAGACGGCATTCGGATTGTCACGCTTTGTGGCCTCGTCGGTGGGTTCCGGGAAAGCATCAATAAGTGGCAACTGCGCGACTACGTGGAAGGTCTCATCGACGACAATGAACGTTTCGGTGATCAAGACCGCGAGCAGATCAAGGAGGCACTCGGCATCAATGGTGGCGGGTTTGGCTTGCGTTTAATCGTGCAGAGTTGTCGTGGCTACGTGCGGTCTGACTACATAAAGCCTGGCGATACCCTTCCCGCCCTGGTTCAGTGGAACAACGACCCCAATCCTGACACAAAGGTGGACCTCAAGATCCTGGCAGGTTTTAAATGGAGCCATTTCTTTGAAAGAGGGCGTCCTGATGTCCGCGGCGATCAAGGCAATATCTCAGAATCCGATATCGATGCATATCTGGCCAACCCGAGCAGCAAAAGTTTTTCGATCTATGCCATGAGTGATTCGGTGCAGCTCGAAAAGATACATGCCGTGCAAATCAAGGGAGATACAATTGGCCTGAAACTCGAGATTAATCTGCAAGATGTCCAGTTTACCGAACCGACCCAGGTCCGCGCTATTCCAAGCGGCAGCGGGGTGGTCAACAACCTGGCCGCTCCCCCTTTCAATCGGCCGGGCTCAATAGCACCCGACGACAAAAAAGTGGAGGTGTTGTGTAAACCCATCATCGTGGGAACGTTCCTTTTTCAAGACAACAGTTACAGCGGCTACTCCGCTCATCTTCGCACATGCACTTGCGTGGATGGCAGCTCTTTTGCTTCAGATGGTGGCACGGGCGCTGAATATAGAGACAGACTACCTGGTTGGACATCTACATATGTTGCGATTCACGAACTAGGGCATACTTTCGGGCTCTGCCATGTAGATGGACTTGACCGGATCATGGTCAGCCCTAGAGATCATAGCTGGTGGAGTTGGTGGCTCTTGCCAGAGTACATCTGCTTTAGCGGCGAACCACAATTCGTGTACGACGAAGCCAAGAAGGTATGGGACTACATCATCGCGAACTTTTCAACGGACTGCCTTGCTAAAAGGCAGTTCGATTTGGCGTAACGACGATGATTGGTGATCAAAGGTTGCAAGGGTATTTAAGATCTCTGCCCATCCACGAGGCAGCCGCTTGGAAGCAAAGGCTGGAACATCACCGGACAGACTGCGGGTGCCGAGTTGGTGCGATGGTGATGCTAGCTGGCACCGCAACCTGGATCGTTTATTCGGCCTTGGCGGGGCTCTCCTGGCAGCGCACGACAGTTAGCGGGCTTATTGTGTTGTCAGTCAGCGGTCTGATTGGCAAGCTGATGGGACTTATCCTGGCACGAATGCGCGTCCATTTCATGGTCCGCAGCCTTCGTCGCCGGGCATGCGGGGGTAGCGCGGTGTAAGTGGCAGTGGCCCAGGGTTGATCAGTCGATGAGGACGTGAGCCGCCAAAAACTTTACGGGGAAGTCGTTGTAGTGTCAGATATAGGGTTTTGTTGATAAACGTACCGCTGCTCTCCCGGAAATAATTTCTTTCTCTTTTTACTTCTACTCGACACGTCAAAGTACGCTTTTTGGTGAGGGTGGTGCTTATCGTAGGGCCAGAACGTGAAGACCTCGGTCGATTTGGCACGAATGGTGTAACTACCTGTCCTGTGAAAAACGTACAATTCTGAGCTGAATTGATTGCGCTGGCTCCACCTGGGCACACGATCCGAACAAAGAAAAAGCGGTGGCTGACGAACCGCTCGGCAAAGCCGTCCGCGACCAGCCCGATCCCCGATGCCCGCCAGATAATCCTGGCTTTGACGTACGGTCTTCCCGTGCCGGCTGCCTCGCGGCATGGCTTCTCGCGGACCCATTGTTGACGCGTCAGCTGCAGCCCAGGGAAAGCTCGCGCAGACGGGATCGAAGCGGCCCGGCAAGGTGGTGTGTCGCACCCCGCCGGGCCTGACCCGTGCCAAAGACCACGGCACAGGCTGACTGCAAGCGCTATGGCGATATCAGGCGAAACGGGGCGAGCGACGCTCGGCCGCGGTTGTAATGCCCATTACGGCCTTGGGCGCAGCGCCACCATGCCGTTGTACCGAGACTGCGGTTTCAGTTAGGCCTTAGCGGGCCGCCCGCCCCGTCCCTTGCGATTCCAGGAATTGCATGAACTGTGCGAACAGCACCTCCCGCTCACGGGTCGACAGCGTCTTGCGACCGGACGACGCAGTGTAGTTTTCAAGGAACTGCTCGAACGCCGATCGCAAGTCGGCGGCAGATTGGCCGGCCGGATTGCCTTGATTTCGCGACATAGCCACGGTTCGATGTGCCGCGAGCCAGTCGGCTGCGGGCTTGAAGCGGGTCCAGCCGGGGATGTCAGCCGAAAGATTGACTTCCTTCCACTTGGGATGCCGCGCGCTGCTGTGGAACTGATCGATTTTTCCGAAGAACTCCTGGACGAATTTGCCCAGCCGCTTATAGCGCACGGACTCCTCCGGCCACGCGTACGCGACGAGCAACGCCCTGTTCGCAACAGTCGGAACAGACGTCCCTTCGGCAATCAGATTCGGATAATGTTCGTGGGTAATTTCCGCAGGCAAGTAATCGGAGAAAATCGAGTGCAGATCGTGAGCGGGCAAGCTGTCCCGGTCGAGCGCCAAAAAATGAGCCCCATCCTCTTTTTTTATCTTGGCCAAAGCCGCCTGTGGAGCGCCCGAGAGGACGATCATTGCGGCAATTTCACCGTCCTTCAGTTTCTTGACCGCCTCGTCGTTATCGTAGTTCACGCGCTGCACATCAATTCCCAACGCATTGAAGATAGTATCGGCAGTGACTTCCGTCTGACTATCCTTCAGATTGAAGCTGACCTTTTTGCCGCGCAAGTCGTCGTAGGTCCTGATCTCGTTCCTTGCGAGAACGTGAAATTCCGAGTTGTAGAGCTTGGTGATGTACTGAATGCGCTGCTCCAGGTTGGCATAGAGATGGGGATCTCGCTTCTTGAGGAGCCTGAGGTTGTCCTCATCGGCAACGCCCATGTCGATACCCTTCATGAATAGCACGTCGTTCACGTTTTGAAGGCCACCGACGCCCAGGACCGGGAGGACACGCAAACCGTCCGGCCGCAGATCATTCACGACATTTCGCATATCTTCGGCAAACCGAGCGCACGTGCAGGAAAGTCCCGATGTGACAATGGTCACCGCAATATCATTTGTCTGGCGCTTCTTTTCTTCGTAGCCGACCGAGGCTTTCTGCGCTCGAGCTTGCGCAATCTGAAAGGGCATGACCAGCAGGGATGAAAACAACAGCACGATGGCACTTCTGGCGACTGAGCTGGAGATCTTCATGACATCTACCTCTTGATTCCGAGTGGATGGGACCGACCGAACGATCGGATTCTCGAACCTGATCTGTTTCGCCGGCATGGGGCGAGCGGCCGATGCAGCGATATTCACTCTCTCCTGCTCGCCAGCATCTCCAGTCGTCGCGGCGCATCCGCCGATCCGAATTGCCTGGCTTTCTCATACCAGCTTCGCGCCATCGCGATATTCGGAGCGAAGCCGTGAACGGGGAGCTTCTCGAGCACCATCGGATCGTAGGTTCCGGCAAGCGTCAGCGCCCCACGCGCATCTCCGGCCTCGGCCGCGCGCTGCAGCACCAGCCGGGCCGCAGCGAGATCGCCGCTGGCGATCAATTCATCTCCACGCTTCAGCAGCGCGGCGATCTCATCGGGATCGAGTTGGTGGATCGCAAACTCTTTCGGCTTGTCCTGCGCGATCGCCGGAGCTGCCCACTCGAAGCGCAGCGACCTGCGATCGGCAGGGGTGTCGTCGGCAAGCCGCAATTCGATCGCGAGGTCCATGGCGCCGACAAAGTCCCGCGGCGGCTGGATCGTGGCATCGTCGAGATCTGCGGTCGACACCCGCCAGCTATTGTCGCCTGCCGGGTGGCCCGCCGACAACGTTGCGCCGTTCGTCAGGCCACCGATGAGCAACAGCGCGCCCTCGCGCGGACCGCGAACCGACACGCCGAGCGGAAACGCCTCGCCGGTACGGCGCGGGGCTGCCTGACCGGCAACCAGCTTGGGAGCCGGCCGGCTCGGACGCTCCGCACTCGCCGACGTTTGTCCCACGAAGCGCGGCAGAAACGAGTTCGGGTCGTCGCCGATCTTGGCGACCCCGCTCGTCCACGGCTTCCCTACGATAACCAATGCAGCCACGGCCGCGACTGCGATCGCCAGCGCCAGACTGCCCAGCAGTCTGGCAAGCGAGCGAGATTCCGCGTCGGGCGCCTGAACCAACGTCGGCTCGAGCGAGCGGGGCAAGCGGAAGCGTTCGATGACCACACCCCCGTCCGGACCTGTAGCCGGAGCGCCGGATGGGGAAACCGGTTTGTCCTCGAACTTCTCGAAACCCGTTGCAGCCGTCTTCCGTTTCGCCGCATAGGCGTCACGGACCCATTTTGGTGCGTAAGGCGATGGCTCGTCAGGATTAACCGCTCGATCCAACGGACTCGTCATGGATCGCCTCCCGATTGTTCGACCTGGATCACCGCGTCAAATTGCCTGGCTCCTGGTTTAGCGGGGGCAGGAAGCCCCTTGCGCCATCGCGTCGCAAACCCTCGCCGCGGCGCCGCGCGCGGACACACCGACCGCCGGCGTGCCGCTTCCCGCTGCGCCGTCGCGATGGCGAGGTCCTACAGATTTTGCTTGGGTCTTTTTGCCGCGAAGGAAGTCTGATCGGTGTTGCCAAGCCCCGCGCAGAGCCTCTCTTGGGGACCGCGCGTCTCTCAGCCGTCGATCGGGTGGGACCCCAGCAAGGTATCGACATGCCTCCCCTGAACGCACCGGCTGTTCACACGAACACAGACAGCTACCGGCTCACTTGAATCTCGTCCTGGTTGGACCGGGTTCAGCGTTTTTTGCAAGCGAGCCGATTATCACTTTCAATATGACTTCAGTAAGGCCGGCGCCATCGGTCCAGCATCACGGGGCAATTACTTGTCGGGTCACGAGATTTTTGCGCAAGCTCCCGAGCTTCGAAAATTTGTCACGACATTTAGACACATTTGCCGCATACCGTGGCACGCTAGACACATTTGCTACATACCGAGGTCATGATTAGGATGAGATCTTGCCATTCGCATCATGCCGATTCCCGCCGATCCTGATGGGAGGACACGATGATAACACGACGCCGCCTGCTCGAAGCGGCAGGCACGAGCGCAGCACTCGCCGGCACTGGCTTGCTATTGCCGCGAGTGGTCTGCTCCCAAGCTCAGGCTGCCCTGAAGCTTTCGCCGCTGCTGTCCGAAGGCACGCGGGCCGAAGCGGTTCTCGACGCGTTGCGCGACAAGCAGCCGCTCATCAAGCTGAGCTACCGGCCTCCGAACTACGAGACTCCGATCGAGCATTTCCAGACGGCGATCACGCCGAATGACGTTTTCTTCGTGCGTTATCATTTGCCGGACATTCCCGAAATCGATGCCAAAACCTGGAAGCTTGCCGTCGGCGGCGAGGGGGCGAACAGCCGAGCCGAGCTCACGCTCGACGATCTGAGGAGCATGCCGGCCTTCGAAGTGACCGCGGTCAACCAGTGCTCGGGCAATCGGCGTGGTCTGTTCCAGCCGCACGTGGCGGGTGTCGAGTGGGGCTACGGGGCGATGGGCTGTGCACGCTGGAGGGGCGCGCGCCTCAAGGACGTGCTCGACAGGGTGGGCCTCAAAAAGGAGGCGCTCGAGATCGTCATGGATGGAGCGGACGGGCCCATCGTCGAAAAAACACCGGACTTCATCAAGAGCCTCCCGATATGGAAGGCCGTCGACGAGACGACGCTGGTCGCGTACGAGATGAATGGGGCGCCGCTGCCGCACTGGAACGGGTTCCCGGCACGCATCGTGGTTCCGGGTTGGACCGGCACCTACTGGGTCAAGCACGTAACCTCGATCATGGCCGCGACCCGGCCGTTCGACGGCTTCTGGATGAAATCCGCCTATCGCATCCCGGTCGGGAAGTTTCCGGTCGTGGCGCGGTTCATCTCCCAGGAGACCCCGGCGAACACACCCATCACCGAGATGGTGGTGAATTCGCTGATCACTAGCCCCTCGGATGGAACTTCGGTGAAGGTGCGTTCTCCGGTCACCGTTTCCGGCATCGCCTGGGATGGTGGCTACGGCATCCGATCCGTCGAGGTGTCAGTCGACGGAGGAAAGTCCTGGACCGACGCGGCGCTCGGGGAGGATCTCGGCAAATATGCCTTCCGCCCCTGGAGCTACCGGTTCTCGCTCAAGAAACGCGGCAAGCGCGTGGTGATGGCGCGTGCGACCAACAGAATCGGCCAGACGCAAACCACGGAGTTGATCCTCAATCCGGCAGGCTATCATCACAACGTCGTTCAATCCGTGACCTTGGTTGCAGTGTGAGGACCCCGATGCGCGCGATGATTGTTGTTGCTGCAGCGATGCTCCTGCTTGCCGTCCCGGCTGTCGCAGACGAGAAACCGGTTCGGCTCAAGCAGGCGCCGGGCCTGGAAAAGGTCGAAGCCAATTGCGCTGCTTGTCACAGCCTGGACTACGTCACGATGAATTCGCCATTCCTCAGTTCGGCGCAATGGGACGCCGAAGTCACCAAGATGATCAATGCCATGGGCGCTCCGATCGACGCGACCGATGCCAAGATCATCGCCGACTACCTGAAAAAGAATTACGGCGACTGAGCCGGTTGTTCGCAGGCCGACAACAATACGGGATCGAGTCCTGTCGCCGTCACGTTGGTACCGTCATTTAAGCTATGACAAAGGGCAGCGGCGCACAGGTCCGCTGCCCTGCGTCGGCGAGCGAGGCGCTCGGGCTCGCTTCACATTCGCGCGCTGAAATGGCTGTTGTGCACGTCGAACGTCGTCACGCGCGGTTGCGGCAGTCCGCCGGCCGCCTGGAACGCCGGCTTCAGGCGCGTGTCCATGAAGGTGTCGAACTCCTGCTTTGAGTTCCAGACGTCCACGACGCAGAAGCCCTCGTTCGTCACGCCCGCCACGTGGCTGACGATGCCCTTCGGCCAGCTCGTCTTGCCGTTTTTGAGCCCGAGCTCCTTCATCACGCCTTCGTACTTCTTCTCGTCGATACCGGGAAACTGCAGGATCAAGCACACCGACATGACATCACCCTTTGTTCGTGTTGTTGTTTCGTGGGCATTCGTTGCCCCGCCGCCGATCGGCGGCACCCCGCCGATCGGGCCGGAACCATATCGAGCGCTTAGGCGACACTATGGCGCCGATGCGTCATCGGAGTGTCACGCGCAGTTCGGCGCACGGCGCGCATGGAAGCATTTGCGCTTTCCTTGGCTCAACGAACACGCGCGGCAAGCTAGCGTCTGGCCCGCCCGCGCACGCATTGATCGACCTGCGGCGAGCGCAGCGCGCGCATCTCGTAGAGCGCGGCGAGGCGCAGCAGCACCGGGCGGGGGCGGAGGACGCTGCGGCGGATCGGATTGGGCAGGATCGCGGCGAGCAGCGCGGCCTGGTGCAGCGACAGCTCGCGCGCCGGACGCCCGAACGCGCGGCGTGCGCCGGCTTCCGCGCCGAACTCGCCGTTCGGCCCCCATTCCGCGATGTTGAGATAGATCTCGAGCGTGCGGCGCTTGCCGAGCACGAAATCGAGCCAGTACGCGAGCGGCACTTCGAGCGCCTTGCGCACATAGCTGCGCCCCGGCCACAGGAACAGGTTCTTGGCGACCTGCTGGGGAATGCCCGAGGCGCCGCGGACCTCGCCGTCCTCGGCATCCTCGATCGCCGCCTGCACGCCTTGCCAATCGACGCCGGCATGCTGGCAGAAGCGGGCGTCCTCGGCGATCAGCACCGCGAGCGGCAGCGCAGGCGAGATATTCTCGATTTCCGTCCAGATCCGCTCGACCCGCTCGCCGCGCGCCCACCGCCACAGCATCGGCGCCGACACCGGATTGACGAACGAATAGAGCAGCGTGAGCCCATAGGGCAGCAGCAGCAGGCAGGCGAGGACGATCGCCAGCACTCGCAGCAGCGTTGTGGCGGAGTTGCGCGGCATACCGGGAATCAGAGCTCAGAGGTCAGTGATCAGGTCGACCGAGGCAGAGTACAAGGGCTCGCGGTCGGAACTGAGGATTGAGAGCCCTTGAGCCTGACCGCTGACCTCTGATCCTGGTAGGATCGCCCCCATGGTATCCATGCCGGAACGCCGCCCGTGGCGCCGCGTCCTTGTCCTGGTCGCGCGGGGCCATCCTCGCTTGCTGCTGTCGATCGCGATCGGGCTCATCGTGATGGCGGCGCTTCCGGGCGCATGGCGGATCGCGACGCGGCTGCTCATCGGCTGGGACGTGGGCATCGGGCTCTACCTGCTGGCCGCCTACGAGCTGATCTGGCGCTCCGACGTCACCCGAATGCGCCGGCGCGCCGCGCTCTACGACGAAGGCGCGCTTACCATCCTGGTGCTCACGGTGGGCGCGGCGCTGGCGAGCCTCGGCGCGATCATCGCGGAGCTCGGCGTATCCCATGGGGTTTCCGGCCGGCCGCCGGCCCAGCTTGCGCTCGCGGCCGCGACCATCGGGCTCTCCTGGGCGTTCATCCACACCATCTTCGCGCTGCATTATGCCCACGAGTTCTACGGCGACCGTCCCGGCGCGGCCTGCGGGCTCGCGTTTCCGGGCGGCGAGGAGCCGGACTATTGGGACTTCGTTTATTTCTCCCTCGTGGTCGGCATGACCTCGCAGGTCTCCGACGTGGCGGTGACGTCGAGGCGCATCCGCCGCACGGTGTCGGCGCACGGCACCGTGTCGTTCCTGTTCAACGTCGCGTTCCTGGCGCTCACGGTGAACATCGTGGCCAGCGCGATTTAACGCGTCACCGCGAGGTGGCCGCGCGTAGAGCGGCCCTCTCGAAGTCGGAAACATCCGACTTAGGGGCGGTGGTAGCGAGCCGCGGAGCGCCGGGCGATCGGATCGGAACCTGAGGCCCAGCTGCCCCCTCGCACGCTCCGCGCGCCGGGAAGGGGAGCCCGCAGCGTCCCCGCTATGCGCCGATGTGACCGCTTGCAAATTCCTTGTTGCAGTGCAACAAAACCGCGTCGGTCGCGTTGGGGCAACGTAGCACCCTCCGCCGCCGACCATCACGCGGCTTCTCGGCAAAAAGGTGCTCCATGGCCAAGGCAAAAGCTGCCGTCGTCACCGGCTCGACCTCCGGCATCGGGCTCGCGATTGCGCGGGCGCTCGCGCGTGGCGGCGCCAACGTGATGATCAACGGCTTCGGCGATGCCGGCGAGATCGAACAGACCCGGGCCGAGGTCGAGCGGCAATGCGGGGTGCGGGCGCTCTATTCGGCGGCCGACATGAGCAAGCCGGTCGAGATCGCCGAGATGATCCGCACAGCCGAGCAGGCGTTCGGCGGCGTCGATATTCTGGTCAACAACGCCGGGATTCAGCACGTTTCTCCGATCGAGGAGTTCCCGATCGAGAAGTGGGACCAGATCATCGCCATCAATCTGTCGTCGGCGTTCCACACCATCCGCGCCGCGGTGCCGGGCATGAAGGCGCGCAAATGGGGGCGGATCATCAATACCGCCTCGGCGCATTCGCTGGTCGCCTCGCCGTTCAAGTCCGCCTATGTGACGGCAAAGCACGGCCTTGCCGGCCTGACCAAGACCGTGGCGCTCGAAGTCGCCACCTTCGGGATCACGGTCAATTGCTTCAGCCCTGGCTACGTGTGGACGCCGCTGGTCGAGCGGCAGATCCCCGACACCATGAAGGCGCGCAACCTGACCAAGGAGCAGGTGATCAACGACGTGCTGCTCGCCGCGCAGCCGACCAAGCAGTTCGTCACCGTCGACCAGGTCGCCGCACTTGTGGTGTTCCTGTGCTCGGATGCCGCCGCGCAAATCACCGGCGCCAATCTGTCGATCGACGGCGGCTGGACGGCTCAGTAGGCGGAAGCCGGAGTGCAGAGAGCGGATCGAACCCAGCCGTGATCCCGTCGATCATCCGTCGCCTGTCCTCCGTCGTCCGTCGTCCGCCGCGCAGCGACAAGAAGCGCATCAATCTGGCGCTCCAAGGCGGCGGAGCGCACGGCGCCTTCACCTGGGGCGTGCTCGACCATCTGCTCGAAGACGGGCGCTTCGTCATTTCGGGAATCTCGGGGACTTCGGCCGGCGCCATGAACGCCGTCATGCTCGCCGACGGGCTTGCCCGCGGCGGGCCGGAAGAGGCGCGCAAGCGATTGGCGGAATTCTGGCGCGCCGCCAGTCTTTCCGGCGATTTGCCCGGCGTGCAGCGCACCGTTATCGACCGGCTGTTTTCGTTCCTGCCTTACGAGACCTCGCCCGCGCAGCTGTGGTTCAACGCGCTCTCGCGGTTCCTCTCGCCGTACGACCTCAATCCGCTCAATATCAATCCGCTGAAGCAACTGATCGAGCGCTTCGTCGATTTCGACGCGATCCGCACCTGTCAGCGCCCAAAACTGTTCATCTCCGCGACCAACGTCCACACCGGCCACCTGCGGATGTTCCCGCCGGAGAAGATCAACGCCGACGTGGTGATGGCCTCGGCCTGCCTGCCGTTCCTGTTCCGCGCGGTCGAGCTCGACGGGGTGCCCTATTGGGACGGCGGCTACATGGGCAATCCGGCGATCTTTCCGCTGTTCGGCATCAAGGAAACCGAGGACGTACTGATCGTCCAGATCAATCCGATCGAGCGGCGGATGACGCCGACTTCGTCGCAGGAGATCATGAACCGGATCAACGAAATCACCTTCAACTCCTCGCTGATCGGCGAGCTGCGCGCGATCGAGTTCGTGTCCCGGCTGATCGATGAGGGTCGCCTGCCGCACGGCACCGGACCCGACGAGTACCGCCGCATCAAGCTGCATCGCATCTCGCTCGACGACGCGTTCCGCAAGCTCTCGGCCGACAGCAAACTGAACTCCGACTACGATTTCTTCGTGATGCTGCGCAACGGCGGCCGGCGCGCGGCGCGCAATTTCCTCGATACGCATTTCGACGATATCGGGGTCAAGAGCACCGTCGATCTGATGGCCGAGACGCGGGCCGAATGGGCGTGAAGACGCCGGGACCTCGTGTCCCGGGCGCAACGCAGCGCGAAGCGGTGCGTTGCACGAACCGGGACCCATCTTGTTGGTTAAAGCACCATGCCGCCGCCAAAGTCCAAGCAAGTCGCAGCGCCGCTGATCTCCGCCGAGGTCGGGCCGGCGCGGCTCGACGTCGTGGTCGGCGACATCACCACGCTCGCGCTCGACGCCATCGTCAATGCCGCGAACCGCTCGCTGCTCGGCGGCGGCGGCGTCGACGGCGCGATCCACCGCGCCGCCGGCCCGGACCTTCTCGCTGAATGCCGCACGCTCGCCGGCTGCGACACCGGCCAGGCGAAGATCACCAAAGGCTATCGCCTGCCGGCGAAGCACGTCATCCATGCGGTCGGACCGGTCTGGAAGGGCGGCAAGGCGGACGAGGAAAGGCTGCTCGCGTCTTGCTACCGCACGGCGCTCGAGATCGCGCGCAATCATGGTCTCGTCTCCATCGCGTTTCCGGCGATCTCGACCGGCGTCTATGCGTTCCCGGCGGATCGGGCGGCGCTGATCGCGGTCGGCGCCGTGGTATCCGAAGTCGCGGCCGATGCCGGCTCGCTCGAGCGCGTGGTGTTCTGCTGCTTTTCCGAAGAATCGGCGCGATACCACGTCACCGCCTTCACCGAGCTCGGCATCGGGTGAGTTACCGTTCCGCAGCCACCGGCATGAACTCCGCGCGGATGTTTTCCGTGTGCTCGCCCAGCGCTGGCACCGGGCCGTAGCGCCGGGTCTCGCCCTCGCGCCGGCGCGCCGCCGGGGCCGGATAGCGGACCGCGCCGCTCGGCGTCTCGACCGAGATGCGCCGCAGATGCGGGTGGCGCGCGAGCTCACCCATGTCGCTCACCCGGGCGAACGCGACGTCGGCAGCGATGAGCTTTTCGATCAACGCTTCCACGTCCATCGTCGCGAGTACCGCGGCGACGCGGCCGTCGGTTTCGCCGCGCCGCTCCACGCGTTCCACATTGGTGGCGAATCGAGGATCCGCGGCGAGCGCCGCATCGCCGAGCACGTCGCGCGCGAGCATCCGCCACTCGCGGTCGTTCTGGATGGCGATGAGAATGTCGGCGCCGTCCCGGGTGCGGAACACACCGTAAGGCGCGATCGAAGCATGCGCCAATCCCATGCGCCGCGGCGGCTTGCCGCCCTCGTGCTGCAGCAGCGGCACCGTGACCAGATCCGCCACGGTATCGAACATGGAAACCGCGAGCGCCGCGCCCTCGCCGGTGCGCCCGCGCGCGATCAGCGCCTCGAGAATCGCCTCGTAGGCGTTGAGCCCGGTGGCGACGTCGACGATCGACACGCCGACCCGCGCCGGCGCTTCCGGCCCGCCCGTCACCGACGCCAAGCCTGCCTCCGCCTGAATGAGAAGGTCGTAAGCCTTGCGTCCGGCATAGGGCCCGGTTTCGCCGTAGCCCGAGATCGAGCAGACGATCAGCCGCGGATGATCGCGCCGCAGGCGCGGCAGCGCGAACCCGAGCTTTGCGAGCGCGCCCGGCTTGAGGTTCTGCACGAACACGTCGGCACGCGCGAGCAATGCTTCGAGCAAGGCCATGTCCTGATCCTTGGTCAGGTCGAGGACGGCCGATTCCTTGCCGCGGTTGAGCCAGACGAAATAGCTGCACTCGCCGCCGGCGAGCGTGTCGTAGGTGCGGGCGAAATCGCCTTCCGGCCGCTCGATCTTGATCACCCGCGCGCCGGCGTCGGCGAGCCGGCAGGTGCACATCGGCGCGGCGACCGCTTGCTCGAGCGAAACCACGAGCAGCCCTTCCAGTGGGAGGGTCATTGTGTTCGCGAGCTCGGCTCGAGTGATGAGGATCGCTCCGAAACCCTCTCCCCTTGTGGGAGAGGGTGCCGAGCTGCCGCAGGCAGCGAGACGGGTGATGAGGGGTTCCGGCCCCGGAAATACCCCTCACCCGGCGCCTCACTTCGTTCGGCGCCACCCTCTCCCACAAGGGGAGAGGGGAAGCGCGATGCCGGCTCGCTTTGGATTTGGTCTGCCTGCAACATGAGCCTCAATACGATCGCGGCAGGCCGAGCACGTGCTCGGCGAGATACGCCAGGATCAGATTGGTCGAGATCGGCGCCACCTGGTAGAGCCGCGTCTCGCGGAACTTGCGCTCGATGTCGAATTCCTCGGCGAAGCCGAAGCCACCGTGGGTCTGGACGCACATGTCGGCCGCGGCCCAGGATGCGTCCGCCGCGAGCAACTTCGCCATGTTGGCTTCGGCGCCGCAGTCGCGGTCCGCCTCGTAGAGCGCCGCGGCCTCCCGCACCATCAGCTCGGCGGCGCGCATCTGCGCATAGGCGCGCGCGATCGGGAATTGCACGCCCTGATTCTGTCCGATCGGCCGTCCGAACACCTTGCGCTCGCCGGCATAGCGGCTCGCCCGTTGGATGAACCATTTGGCGTCGCCGATGCATTCGGCCCCGATCAGGATACGCTCGGCATTCATGCCGGACAGGATGTAGCGGAAACCCTGCCCTTCCCGGCCGATCAGATTTTCGGCCGGCACGCGCAGATCGTCGAAGAACACTTCCGTGGTGGCGTGGTTCATCATGGTGCGGATTGCCCGGACCGTGAGGCCCTTGCCCTTGGCCTCGCGCATGTCGACCAGGAACACCGAAAGCCCTTCGGTGCGTTTTGCGGCCTGCTCGCGCGGGGTGGTGCGGGCGAGCAGCAGCATCAGATCCGAATGTTCGACCCGCGACGTCCAGATCTTTTGGCCGTTGACGACGTAATGGTTTTCGTTTTCGTCGCGCACCGCCGTGGTGCGTAGATTGAGCGTGTCGGTACCGGAGGTCGGCTCGGTGACGCCGAACGCCTGCAGCCGCAGTTCGCCGCGCGCGATCGCCGGCAGGAATTTCTGCTTCTGCTCGGGGCTGCCGTGGCGCAGGACCGTGCCCATCACGTACATCTGGGCATGGCAGGCGGCCCCGTTGCAGCCGTTCGCCTGGATTTCCTCCATGATGGCGATCGCCGCGCTCATGGTGAGCCCGCTGCCGCCGTATTGCTCGGGGATCAGCGCGGCCAGAAAACCGGCCTGGGTCAGCGCCTCGACGAACTCCGTCGGATACGCGCGCTCGCGATCGAGCGCGCGCCAATATTCGCCCGGGAATTTTTCGCACAGCGCCCGCACCGCCTGGCGGATCGCGGCGATCTCGTCGGGCTCGTAATGCCAGTGAGTCGTCGCCGTGGTGATCATTCTCAGCCTGTCATGGCCCGCGCATGCGGGCCACCCAGTATCCGCTTTCGTTGCCGCCAAAGCACCAAGCATTCTCCGAGCTCGGAGGATTATGGATCGCCCGCATGCGCGGGTGATGACACGTCCTGGGATTCCTCATCCCCACACTTCCTCGGCGAGCTCGACGATCATGCCGAGCTTTGCCCATTGCTCGTCCTCCGCCAAAATATTGCCCTCCTCGGTCGAGGCAAAGCCGCATTGCGGCGACAGGCAGAGCTGGTCGAGGTCGACGTATTTGGTCGCTTCCTCGATTCGCCGCTTGACGTCGTCCTTCTGCTCGAGCGTGCCGGTCTTCGAGGTCACGAGGCCGAGCACCGCGATCTTGTTGCCCTTCGGCAGGAAGCGCAGCGGCTCGAAGCCGCCGGCCCGCTCGGTGTCGTATTCGAGAAAATAGCCGTCGTAATTCACCTGTCCCAGCAGCATTTCGGCGACCGGCTCGTACCCGCCCTCCGCGATCCAGGTCGAGCGGAAATTGCCCCGGCACGAATGGGTGGTGATCACCATGTCGCTCGGCCTGCCGGCGATCGCCTGATTGATGACACGGGCATAGCTCGCCGGCAGACTTCGCGGATCGTCGCCGCGCTGACGCGCCTCCTCGCGCTGCTGGGCGGAGCACAGATAGGCCCACACGGTATCGTCGAGCTGAAGATAGCGGCAGCCGGCGTCCGCGAACGCGCGCACCGCCTTGCGATAGGTCTCGGCGAGATCGTCGAAGAATTGCTCGATATCGGGGTAGATCTTCTTGCTGATGCCGTTCCGGCCGCTGCGGAAGTGCAGCACGCTCGGGCTAGGAATCGTCATCTTCGGTTGGACGTGCGTACGCGCTTTCAGGAACCGGAAATGCTCGAGCATGGGATGATCGGAAAATCCGATCTTGCCGACGACGCGCACGGCCTTGGGCTTGGTCTCGAGCCCGTGAAACTGAATGCCGTGCTCGGGCACGAAGCCCTCGATGCCGTCTAGCTTTTCCAGGAAATCGAAATGCCACCACGACCGGCGGTATTCGCCGTCGGTCGCGAGCTTCAACCCGATCTGCTCCTGCCTGCGGACGATGTTCTCGATTTCGCGATCCTCGATCTCGCGCAGCGCGCCGGCGGGAATCTCGCCGCGCTCGCGTTTGGCGCGGGCCTGTTTGAGCGGCGCGGAACGCAGCAGGCTGCCGACGTGATCGGCGCGGTAGGGCGGCCTGGTTCTGCGCATGGCTTGTTCCTCCGGACTCGCGGTCACTGCAGCGGCGTGCGGCGCGCCTGCGATTTGCCGGCCACGCCCAGATAGGTCTCCAGCAATTGGCGGTCCGCAGCCAGTGCCGGGCTCGGTCCTTCGTGGATGATCGCGCCTCGCTCCATGATCGCCGCGCGATCGGTCGCATTCAAAATCTTTTTCGCATTCTGCTCGACGATGATGGCCGATACGCCTTCCCGGAAGATGCGGCGCAAGGCGCCGAGCAGCTCCTCGACCAGGATCGGTGCCAGACCTTCGAGCGGCTCATCGAGCAGCAGGATTTTCGGGTTGAGCACGAGCGCGCGGCCGACCGCAAGCATCTGCTGCTCGCCGCCCGAAAGCTGGTCGCCCAGATTGCGGCGCCGCTCGGACAGCCGCGGGAACAACTCGTAGATCCGTCGCAGTGTCCAGTCACCGGGACGCGCCACCGCGGTCAAATTTTCTTCCACAGTCAGCGAGCGGAAGATGTTGCGCTCCTGCGGGACCCAGCCGATGCCGGCGTGCGCCCGCCGGTCCGGCCGCAGCGGCGTGATATCCCGGCCATCGAGCCGGATCGTGCCGCCGAAGCGGCGCGTCACGCCGATCACCGAATTGACCAGGGTCGTCTTGCCCATGCCGTTGCGGCCGAGCAGCGCCATCGCACTGCCTTCGGCGATCGTGAGCGATACGCCCGAGAGCACGAGCGCCTCGCCGTAACCGGCGGAAAGTCCCTCGATCTCCAGCACGTCAGGCATGCGCGGCCTCGCCCAGATAGGCGGTTTTCACGCGCGGATCGCTTGCGACCTCGCCCGGCGTTCCCTCGACCAGCACCGCGCCATTGACCAGCACCGAGATGCGATGGGCAAAACCGAACACGAGGTCCATGTCGTGCTCGATCAGCAGCACGGTCACATCGCCGGGAAGCGCGGCGATCGTGGTCAAAAGCTCGCGGCGATCGTTCTCGGTGACGCCAGCGGCCGGCTCATCGAGCAGCAGCAGTCTCGGCCGGCACCCGATCGCGAGCGCGATCTCCAGCAGCCGCTGTTTGCCGTACGGCAGCGTCGCGGTGCGCTGGTCCATGACGTCGGCGAGCTGGAAGCGATCCGCCAACGCGGCGACCTCCTCGACGATCGTCCGCTTTCTTCCCGCCACGCGCCACCAATTGCTGCCTACGCCGGCGCGCTCCGACACCACGAGGCCGAGCGACTCCAACGGCGTGAGCTCGGCGAAGAGCTGGTTGATCTGGAACGTGCGGGCGATGCCGAGCCGCGCTCGTTCATGCGCCTTGAGATCGGTGATGTCGCGGCCATCGAGCCGGATGCGCCCCGCGGTCGGCGCCAGGACGCCGCTGATCAGATTGACCACCGTGGTCTTGCCGGCGCCATTCGGGCCGATCAACGCGTGGCGCGCGCCTTGCACGAGCTCGAGCGAAACATCCCGGGCTGCGGTGATGCCGCCGAAACGCATTTGCAGCCCCAATGTCTGGAGGACGATGTTCATGGTGTCTCCGCATCGACCTTCGCGCGGCGCCAGGGGCGGCGGGCGATCCGCCCGGCGGCTGCGGCCGACAGCCGCTTTGCCCGTTCTCCCCCGAGCACGATCAGCACCAGCACCAATCCGATCCAGAATTGCCAATATTGCGCCGTGAAATCGATCAGCGCGTCCTGCATCAGCTTGAAGACCGCGGCCCCGATCAGCCCGCCATAGAGATAGCCGGTCCCGCCCAGGATCAGCACGAGCAGCACGTCGGCCGATCGTTCGAACGAGAGCACGTCGAGCGAGGCGAACTCCGTAGTCTGCGTGAGCAGCGCGCCGGCGATGCCCGCGTATCCGGCGGCGATGGTGTAAATCGCGACGAGCCGCGCATCGACGCCGATGCCGACGGCGGAAGCGCGCAGAGGATTGCCTTTGATCGCACGCAGCGACAGCCCGAAGGGCGAATTCATGAGACGCCGCGCCGCAAGAAACGCCAGAAACAGCACTGCCAGGCTGTAGACATAGGCGACATGCCCGGTGATATCCAACGGGAAGATGCCCAGCACGGGCCCGATCACGATGCCCTGCAAGCCGTCGGCGCCGCCGGTCAGCCAGTCGAACCGGTTGGCGATCTCCCGCAGAATCAAAGCGACGCCGAGCGTCACCATCAGCCGGGTCAGGTCGGAACCGCGCAGCAGCAGAAAGCTCGTCACGAATCCGAGCGCCGCGGCGGCGAGCCCGGCGGCGAGCAGCGCCAGCACGGGTTCGGTGACGAGCGCATAGGTGGACAGCAACCCGGCCGCGTAGGCTCCCAGGCCGAAGAACGCCGCATGGCCGAGCGACAAGATCCCGGCGTATCCCAGAATGAGATCGAGCGAGAGCGCGAACAATCCCAGGATGGCGATTTCGGTGAGGATCAGATGCCGGCTCGGCAACAGAAAGACGCTCGCCAGCGCGGCGAGCCAGAACACGATTTCGAGCAGGCGCCAGCGCGCGCGCGCCGCAAGCTGCCGGGCGACTTGCGAGGCGAGCGTCATGGCCGGCGCGCCTTTTCCCTCCCCCCGCGAAGCGGTGGGCAGGGTGGCGAGGTGCGAAGCACCGAGCCGGGCGGGGGGGCGATGAGATCTGATTCCAAAGCGCCCCCCACCCCTAACCCCTCCCCACCACTCGCTTCGCTCGCGGGGGGAGGGGACCCCAGCTGCCGCGATACAGTCGCTCCGCGTATCATCTTACGGTCACGCGGCCGAACAGGCCCTGCGGCCGCCAGATCAGCACCGCGATCATGATGGTGTAGATCACGAAGGCGCCGAGCTTCGGCACATAATACTTGCCGGCCACGTCGGCGATGCCGAGCAGCAAGGAGGCAAGGAACGGTCCGGTGATGCTGGAAGTGCCGCCGACTGTGACGACGATCAGGAAATAGATCAGGAACTTGAGCGGAAAGATCGGATCGAGCCCGAGAATCTCGGCGCCGAGCGCGCCGCCGAGCCCCGCCAGGCCTGAGCCGACCGCGAACGTCACCGTGAACACCGCGTCGACGTTGATCCCGAGGCCGCGCGCCACCCGCGGATCATCCACCGCCGCGCGCAGCCGGGTGCCGAACCGGGTGCCGACCAGGATCCGCTGGAGCGCCGCCGTCAACGTGCCGCAGACCACGATGATCAGCAGTCGGTATTTGCCCACCCCGACCCCGAGCACGTCGTAGCGGCCCTGCAAGGCGGCGGGAATTCCCACGAATTGCTGCTGCGAGCCCATCACGTAGTCGACGGCGGCAACCGACATGAACACCAAGCCGATCGTGAACAGCACCTGATCGAGATGGCTTTTGGCATACACGTGGACATAGAGCGTGCGCTCCAACACGGCCCCGAGCACGAGGCTGACCAGAAACGCCAACGGCAAGGCGGCGAAGAACGGCACGCCGAGGCGATTCACCAGAACCACGGTGACATAGCCGCCCGCCATCGCGAACGCGCCGTGGGCGAGATTGACGAAATTCATCAGGCCGAGCGTGACGGCGAGCCCGCAGGCGAGCACGAACAGCAGCATGCCGTAGGCGATTCCGTCGAACAGGATGGTCAACATGCGCATCCCTCCCCTGAGGGCTGTTCGACGGCCGAGCAACGATCTCGGGTACCCTCTCCCCTTGTGGGAGAGGGTGGCGAGCATCGAGCGTAGCGAGATGCGAACCGGGTGAGGGGTTTCTTATCGATGGGTCCGGACCTCTCACCCGGTTCCGAGCTGCGCTCGGAACCACCCTCTCCCGCAAGGGGAGAGGGGGAGCGCGCAAGCGGCTTGACCTGGCGCAAACTATTTCTTCGCGGCTTTGGCCGGATCCTTGACGGCCTCGAAGGTCGCGAATTCGACGTTGTAAAGCTCGTTGCCGACCTTCTCGACCTTGCGGATGTAGATGTTCTGCACGATGTCGCGCGTCTGCGGATCGATGGAGATCGGCCCGCGCGGGCTCTCCCACGCCATGCCTTTCATGGCGCCGACGAGCGCGTCGCCTTCGATTGCGCCGTTGGTTTTCTTCAGCGCCGCGTAGATGAGATGCATGCCGTCATAGCCACCGACCGCCATGAAGTTCGGTCGCATTCCCGCATTGGCCTTCTTGAAGGCTTCCACGAACGCCTTGTTCATGTCCGAGGGATGCGCGGCGGAATAGAGATGCGCCGTGACGGTGCCGATCACCGCGTCACCCATGCCGTTGAGCAGATCGTCATCGGTGACATCGCCGGGACCGATCAGCTTGATGCCGCCCTTGTCGAGCCCGCGCTCGGCGAACTGTTTGACGAAGGCGCCGCCCTGGCCGGAAGGCACGAACACGAAGATCGCGTCGGGCTGGGCGTCGCGCGCGCGCTGCAGGAACGGCGCAAAATCCGGATTCTGGAACGGAACGCGGATCGCCTCGACGAGCTGACCGCCGGCCGCGGCGAGACGCTCCTTGAACGAATTTTCCGAATCGATGCCGGGCGCGTAGTCGGACACGATCGACACCACTTTCTTGATGCCGTTCTTCACCGCCCAATCGGCGATGATCACCGAGGACTGCGGCAGCGTGAAGCTCGTGCGCACGATGTAGGGCGAGCGCTCGGTGATGATCGAAGTGCCGGCCGCCATGATGACTTCGGGAACTTTTGCCTGAGTCGCAAGCGGGGCGGCCGCGAGCGCGGCCGGCGTGACCCCGAAGCCGGCAATGAAGGCGACCTTGTCATTGACGATCAGCTCCTGGGCGATGCGCTTGGTATTGTCGGGAACCGCGCCGTCATCTTTCAGGATGACCTCGATCTTCTTGCCGGCGACGCTGGTGCCGTTCTGCTGCTGATAGAGCCGGACCGCAGCATCGATCTGCCGGCCGGTGGAAGCCTGCTGGCCGGTCATCGGCAGGATCAGGCCGATCTTGACCGCGTCTTGCGCGGGCACGCGATCGACGGCCGACAGCGAAAGCACGATGGCCGCCGATGCGGCGACGAGCCCGTTGCGCGACATGAGATTTCCTCCGAATGGTTTGTTGTTCGCGGTGAACCTTAAACGTCGAAGAACACGGTCTCGCTCTCGCCCTGCAGGCGGATATCGAAACGATAGACGGCGCGCCCGCCGGCATTCTGCCGCTGCGCGATGAGCGTCGCGCGACGTTCCTGCGGCACCAAGCCGAGGATCGGATCGGCGCTATTCGCCTTTTCATCGGAAAAATACAGGCGCGTGTAGCATTGCCGCAGCATGCCGCGCGCGAACACGGCGAAGACGACGTGAGGCGCCTGCGGTCCGTTCGGTCCGGCAACGGCGCCCGGCTTGACGGTCTCGAAGCTATAGGACCCGCCCGTGTCGGTTCCGGCGCGGCCGAAGCCCCTGAAGGCGGCATTGGGATTCGCCCGCTTGTCGGCCGGATGCGCATAGCGGCCGGCGGCATCGGCCTGCCAGATCTCGATCATGGCATCGTTGACCGGGCCGCCGTCGCCGTCGAGCACGCGGCCCTCGATGCGGACGCGTTCCCCGGACGCGTCCGGCGTCACCAGATTGTTGCCGACGGTGGGGGTCCACTCATCGCCGCCGGGGGTGAGCGCGATGGCGAAATACGGCCCGACCGTTTGCGAAGGGGTGATGCCGGACATGTCAGGACTGGGCCGGTGTCTGGTTGCGCCCGCGCAGCACGATGTCGAATTCGTACGCCAGCGCCCAATCCGGCTCGGTGGTGGCGAGATCGAAGCGCGAGACCATCCGCGCGCGCGCTTTCTCGTCCCCGACCGAGTTGAAGATCGGATCGTAGGCCATCAGCGGGTCGCCCGGGAAATACATCTGGGTGACGAGCCGGGACAGGAACGAGTGGCCGAACAATGAAAAATGGATATGCGCGGGCCGCCACGCGTTGGGGTGATTGCCCCACGGATAGGCGCCGGGCTTCACCGTGACGAATTTGTAACGGCCCTCGGCATCGGTCGCGGTCCGGCCGGCGCCGGTGAAATTCGGATCGAGCGGCGCGGAATGCTGGTCGCGCTTATGGATATAGCGGCCGCAGGCGTTGGCCTGCCAGATTTCGACCAGCGTGTCGGGCACGCCCCGGCCGTCTTCGTCGAGCACGCGGCCGTGCACGACGATGCGCTCGCCGAGCGGCTCGCCGGTATGCTGCTTCGTCAAGTCCTCATCGCCCGGCCGGATGCTGTCATGGCCGTAGACCGGGCCGGTAAGCTCGGAAAGCGTGTGCGGCGTCACAACGAGCGGCCGCTTGGGCGCGCGCTTGACCGTACTCTTGTAGTCGGGATGCAGCGAAGGCGGAAATGCGCGCAGGCTCTCCCGCGGAAACACAAACGTCATCGAACGATCTCCCTTCATGCGACTCGTTCGAGCGCCAGCGATGCGCCCTGCCCTACTCCCACGCAGAGCGTGGCGAGCCCGAGCCGGCCGCCCGATTTTTCCAGCTGGTGGGTCACCGTCAACGCGAGCCGCGCGCCCGACATGCCGAGCGGATGCCCGAGCGCGATGGCGCCGCCGTTGGGATTGACCTGCCCGGCATCATCGGGCAACCCGAGCTGTCGCAGCACGGCGAGCGACTGGGCGGCGAAGGCCTCGTTGAGCTCGATCACGGCGAAATCGCCGATCTTGAGTTTTTGGCGTTCCATCAGCTTGCGCGTGGCCGGCACCGGGCCGATGCCCATGATCCGCGGCGGCACGCCGGCCGAAGCCGCCCCGAGCACGCGCGCCCGCGGTTTGAGCCCATGGCGCCTCACGGCGGCCTCGGACGCGATGATCATCGCGGCAGCCCCGTCGTTGACCCCCGAGGCGTTGCCGGCCGTGACCGTGCCCGGGTTGCGAAACGGCGTCCTGAGCTTCGCCAGGCCTTCGAGCGTGGTCTCGGGCCGCGGATGCTCGTCCTTGTCGACCATGATCGGCCCGCCCTTGCCGCCGGGCGCCGCGACCGCGACGATCTCCTCGGCGAAATAGCCCGATGCGATCGCTTTTCCGGCGCGCTGCTGCGAGCGCAACGCGAAGGCATCCTGGTCGCCGCGCGTGACCTGGAATTCCTCGGCCACGTTCTCACCGGTCTCGGGCATGGAATCGATGCCGTACTGCGCCTTGAGCACCGGATTGACGAAACGCCAGCCGATCGTGGTGTCGTAGATCTCGGAGGATCGCTGGAATGCTTCCTGCGCCTTGCCCATGACGAACGGCGCGCGCGTCATCGACTCGACCCCGCCTGCGATCGCCATGTCGATGTCGCCGGCGCGCACCGCCCGCGCGGCGCTCGCGACTGCCTCGAGGCCGGACGCGCAAAGCCGGTTCAAGGTGACGCCCCCGACCGAGTCCGGCAGTCCAGCCAAGAGCAGCGCCATCCGGGCGACGTTACGGTTGTCCTCGCCGGCTTGGTTGGCGCAGCCGAGATAGACCTCGTCGAGCGCGGTCCAATCGACCTTGGGATTACGCGCCATTAGCGCCTTGATCGGCACCGCAGCGAGATCGTCGGCCCGCACCTTGGCGAGCGCGCCGGCATAGCGTCCGATCGGGGTCCTGGCGGCATCGCAGATGAACGCTTCGGCCATGAAAGCAGCCTTCTTCGGGGTTCAACGGGGCCGTTCCTCTCTAGCATGTTCCCGCCCGCGCGAGCAGCCCCGGGCTCGCTCCGCTCAGGCAGCGCTTTCGGCGGCGCCGGAGGTCAACCCGCGCAAGAGGTCGGGATGGCTCTCCAGCAACCGCACCCGCATGGCCTCGATCACGGCGGCGTCCGGATGCCGCGGCCGCGGCAGGTCGAGCGGAAGGTCGAGCGCGAGCCGCGCCGGCCCGGCGGTGAGGAACAGCACGCGGTCGCCGAGGCTCAGCGCCTCGCGCAAATCGTGGGTGACGAAAAGGATCGTCGGGCGCCGACGCGCCCACAGGGAGAGCAGAAGCTCGCGCAGGTGTTGGGCGGTCGGCGCATCGAGCGAGAGGAACGGCTCGTCGAGCAGCAGCAGGTCGGGATCATTGACGAAGGCGCGCGCCAGAGCAACGCGCCGCTGCTGGCCGCCGGACAATTGCCGCGGGAATGCGTCGAGGAACGGCTCGAGCTGCATCTCGGCCAGCATGGCCTCGGCACGGCCGGGTGCGCGCGGCGGCGGATCGAGCGCGAGCCGCACGTTCTGGCGCGCCGTGAGCCAAGGCATCAGCCGCGGCGTCTGGAATACCATGCCGAGATTGCGGCCGCTGCGGGCGACGACGCCTTCGTAATCGCGATCGAGCCCGGCGACGATCGACAGCAGGGTCGTCTTGCCGCAACCGGACGGGCCGAGGATGCAGGCGAATTGTCCTGCCGGCACGGTGAAGTCGAGCCCCTCGACGGCCACGAGCTCGCCACGCTCGCGCGGATACGCCTTGCGGGCGATCGACACTTCGAGCGCGTTCATGCGCGCCACCGGGTCAGCGATTGCTCGAGCGGACGGATGGCGAACGCTTCGACCACCATGACCACGGCCACGAAGCTGGCCGTATAGGCGAGGATGTTGGCGATGTCGAAGAACTGGAAATAGACGCCGAGCTGGAAGCCGACGCCGTTGCTTCGCCCGATCAGCTCCACCACCAGCACGATCTTCCAGATCAGCGACAATCCCGCCCGGGTCGCCGACATGAAATACGGATAGAGCTGCGGCAGGTATACGTTACGCATGCGCCGCCACCAGGAGAGGTGCAGCACGTCGGCGACCTGCAGCAGCTCGCGATCGATCGAGCGCGCGCCCTCGCGCAGGATCACCGCGCAGGTCGGAACCTTGTTGAGCGCGACCGCGGTCACGGCAGCGGCCTCGCCGAGCCCGATCCACACGTAGCACAACAGGATGATGACCAGCGCCGGTATGTTGAGACCGAGGATCAGCCACAGGTCGAACAGGCGGTCGACGCGGCGGCTGCGTCCCATCACGATGCCGATCGCGGAACCGACCGCCATGGCGAGCCCGAAGCTCGCCGCCACGCGGGCGAGGCTGATCCCGAGATCGGTTAGCAGCCGGCCATGCAATAGAAGCTTGACCAAAGCCTCCGTCACGACCGCGGGTCCGGGCAGCAACGGGCTTGCCGCCACCACGGCGGCGAGCTGCCAAAGCGCGAGGAGCGCCGCGGCGGACAGGCAGCGCAGCCAGAAATCGCGGTTGCGGACAGTTTGCAGAGTGCCGCTCACGACGGGGGAGCGGGAAAAAACGTGCCTTGCGGCACCCGACCGGCCGGGGGTGCCTCATCGATGCCGCCGAACGCGGTCAGAAGCTCCAGCAGCCGCTGCGCCGCGTCGGCGGGATCGCCCGCGCGCGCGTCCGCTTGCGCATCTGCGATGCCGCGCCGGTAGGCCTGGCGCAGGCGCTCGAGCATCGACGGATCGTCGGCACGCACGAGCGGCGCGATCGATTGCCACTCCTGCGGCGACGCGGCGAGCCTTTCGCGCGCCGCCTTCGCGGCCGCGAGAAAACCGCGAAGGAGCGCCGGATTCTTGCCGGCCCAAGCTTCACTGAACACCCATCCGAGCAGCGGCGTTTGCGCCGGAACCCCGAGCGCGGGAAGCATGTCCTCGACGCGCACCAGCTCGAGATAGTCCGTTTCGGACAGTCGGGCGTTGTATTGCCAGAAATTGATCGCAGCCGGGATGTCGGCATTTTTGAGAACTTCATTGAGGAGCGGCGGCGCGGCAAACAGCGGCTCGGCATCGCGCGTCAGATCGAGGCCGGAGAGTTTTTTCGCGTAGGCGCGCAATACGAGCCAGCTCTTGTCGACCGGGCCGCCAGCGATCCCGATCTTTCGTCCTTTGAGATCGGCAATGCCGTTGATGCCGGCGTCGCGGCGGACCATCAGCCCGCCGGTTGCGTGCGAGTGCGGCGCGAAGGTGAAATCCCCGCCGAGCGAGCGGCGCTTGGCGACCCAGAGCCAATCGGTGAGGATCACGTCGACGGCGCCGCCCTGCAGCGCTACCGCGGCGCCGTCCTTGCCGGCGAGCTCGGTCGGCTCGATTGCAAAGCCGTGGGCGCGATCGAGCCCGTGGCGCCGGATGACGTCGAGCTCCCAGTTCACGGTGCCGAACTTGAGAACGCCGATCCGAACGACCGGCAGCGGTTCGGCGCGCGTCGGGACAGCGCCGAGGGATCCCAGAACAAGCAACAGGCAGGCCCATGGTGTCGTCCGGCGCAAGAAGCCGCGCGTTTGTCGCGGTGGGCGGACGGTTGATTTGTACGGCATGGTTCTTTGTAACGCAGCTCCGACCGAGCGGGAAGGCAGACAGCAGGCGCAGCGCTCATCCGGAGCGAGCCGCGACTGCGGCATAATGCTCATGGATCTTTTCCATGAGCCAACCCCAGGCTTCCTGCTCGGCCGCGCCGGCGGTCTTTTCCACCGCGATCCTTAGATATTCGATCTCGCGCTCGATCTTCTCCCGAGGCAGGAAATCGAGCCGGCTCACCAGGATCGCCGCTTCGATCACCGCGGCCTTCGCGCGATTGAGACCTTCGAACGGCGCATGCGAGACGCGATGCACCACGCGACAGTGGAAGCGCGGGCGCTGCTCGTCCTCGATCACGCCCGTGACCGCAAGCTCGGCATGCGCCAGCGCGCCGGCGAGCCGCGCAACCGGAATTTTCACCGACGCCGTGACCAGCCAATCCCGGCGCCCGGTCAGGCATCCGGCGAAGATCCGCACGTCGTCGGTGTAATTGGCTACCGCAAACGGCACCACGCGAAGATTTTCCAGCGTCGTCGACGGGCGGAACGGGGCCAGGATGAAGCCCTCGCCTTCGGCGATGATGCCGAGCGGCGCAAGATGCACCCGCCCCTCGCGGCCGACCGTCGTGACGATGGTCTCGCGGATGATCGGCATCGAGCTAGCTCTCCGGCTTCGAGCCACGCAGCGTGTGTCCGGCCTCGCGCAACCGGGTCAGATCCTCCGGCTCGCGGTCGACCGCGCAGCCCCAGTCGAGCGGCTCGTCCTGGGCGTAGCGTTTTGCCAGCCGCCAGGCGATCTCGGCCTTGGCCAGTTCCGTGCCGAGATAGAACGCATGCGGAGCGTCGCGCTCGATCCCGAGCTTGGGAAACACCGAGACCGCATCCTGGGTCACGTAGTGTCCATCGCGGCTGTAGATGTGGATGCCGTCCTCCGCGATCTCGATGCGGAAATTTGCATCCTTTACCTCGCGGGCAAGGTCGGAAATCTCCTGCGGATTGTTCGGGAACGGCTTGCGGGCATGGAGCTGCAGCAGCGCATCGCTGATGTCCTTGGGCAGGCTGCTGTCCGCGCGCGCCGCGAACATCAGGCGCCGCGCGGCATCGTGTTCCTGGATGGTGCGGCGCGTGTGCGGGCTGACCTGCACGACCAGGACGTTGCGGATCGCGAGCTCCGAGCAGATCCCCATCAGGGCTGCGGTCATGCCGCCAGAATCCGCATCGGTGAGCTCGGTCAGATTGCCGGTGCCCATCAGGATCTCGGCTTCCGGCCGCCGGTGCCGCAGCTTGGCATAACGCGCGAGCGAGGCCATGAACCCGAAATGGATCGGATCGAGCACCGGATCGAGAATGGCGCCAATGCCGCGCTTCTCGGCCAATTCGGCCGCGCGCAGCAGCGAGGCGAGATCGCCGTGGCTCGCCGGAACCAGCACCGGGGACGCGCCGGTCGCGGCGGCGACGTCCAGGGTTTTTTCCGTGAGGCTGAGCAGGAAATCCGCGCCGGCGCGCCCGCCGCGCCGCAGCTCTTCGGTGTTGCCCGAATCGACGCTGACGGAAAGACCGGCGCGCTTGAGCTCGCCGACTGCATCCTCGAGATGCGGGAAAGGAGTGTCGGGCAGGCAGCCGAGATCGATGACGTCGGCGCCGGCGTCGCGCATGCGCATGGCGCGGGCACAGATGACATCGACGCTCAGGGCCGAGGCATCGACGATCTCGGCGAAGATGCGCACGTCGTACCGGGAGAGATCCGGCGGATGACCGCCCTTGCCGAAAAACGCCGGAATGTCCTTGAGCTCTTCGGGACCGCGCTCGAACGGCACTGCGAATTGCGCGCTCAATCGCTCGAGATCCGCGCGGCAGCGGCCCGGCAGCAGGATGCGATTGGCCTGCACCGGCCGCGGCAGCCGGCGGGAAATAATGGTCTCGGTCATCAGCGCGGCGACCTTCACGCCGATATCCTGGATCGACCAGTCGAAGCGCGGATCGGCAAGCTCGGACAGCACTTTCTCGAGCCGTGGTCGCGCCAGATGTCCGGTCAGGAACAGGATACGCTCGGGCATTGCTTCGCGCTCGCGTTCGGTCGTCCCCGCCCTTCACCGGCGGCTAGGGCAGAGCGATCCGCGATCCCGGCGACCCAGCGCGGCGGATCGCGGCCGCCGCCGCCGCATGATCGGCAGGACCGGCAATGTAGGCCGTAGCACCGCTTGCTCCAAGAAACTGCGGGAACAAGGAGTCCACGACACCCCTTGCGGCGAGATCCGCGGCCGAGAGACCCGCCTGCGATCCCGCAATCCGCTTGACCAGCAGCAACCGGCTCACGCCCAGGACGCCCGCGAGCCAGGCCGCCAGGCTGTCGGAGCTGAGCTCCCAGCATTCCGGCAGATTTTTCGCGGCAAGCACCATGCGCGCAGGCGCCCAGACCGGCAGGCCGCTCTCGGCCAGCGCGCCGCGGATCTCCTCGACCGAGCTCGCGAGTTTCCAGCGCGGGCGCAGGCTTGCGAGCGCGCACCCATATTGTTCCATGGCGAGCAGTGCCATGTGGTGGGCTGCGCGGTTGTCATATCCCATCTCACGCTGGGCGGTGCGGACCGCATCCGCAAAGGGCCCGCCTCCCGGCACCAGAATCGCCTGGCCGGCGCAGTCGTCGATGGCGTCGAGCCAGTCGTCGCGCTCAGCCGATGATGCGTAGCTGCCGCCGAGCTTGATAACCACGGGGTTGGTCACGTGACCCTCGTTTGGGCGGCAACAAAAGCGGCGCCGCTGAGGTTGTGCGCGGCCAAGAGCACAGGCTCCCCGTTGGGGAGAGGTGGAGAATGCCTCTCTGCTCAACGTCTCTACGACTCCCGGTCATCCGCGTCACTCCGCGGCGTTCGGGTCGCTCTTAGCGGCAGGGTAGAGCTGATGCACCTTGGCGATTTCGGCGGCACGTTCGCGCTCGATCGTCACCCCGACAGCTCCCGGGCCGAGATCGAGCTTTTCCAGGCGCACCGTGACGCGGACCACGCGCGGATGCTCGAGCAGGAGCGCCGCGATGCGCTCGGCCAGCGTTTCCGCCAACGTGACGTGGCCCCGGGCAACGATCATGGAGATGCCGTCGGTGATGACGTCGTAGGAGAACACGTCGCGCATGTCCTCGGCTTCGTGAGGCGGACGCAGCACCTGGACGTCGACGTTGAAGCCGACCCGTTGCGGCTTCTCGTGCTCGCTCGCATAGGCGCCGATGCGCACCGGCAGCACGATATCGTGGACGAACACGTGATCGGTGGGCGCATCCTTGGTCGGATCGAAGGAATAGCCGCGCGCGGCCAGCAGGCGGTAGTCGACCGGCGCGCGCTGATGTTGATAAAGCGTGCTGCGCTCGTCGAGAGGGATGAGCTCGCGAACCATTTCGACGCAGGCGGCGTCGATCGGCGCGGTGCGATTCCGATCGGCGCAAAGTGCCGCGCGGAAGCCCAGCACATCCGGTTGCAGCAGCAGCAGCCTGGGCACGTCCGGCGTCTCCAGCGAGCCCGCGAGCCCGGCCATGATCCCATGGGATCGGCATGCGGCGACGAATTCCCGCAGTGCGGGGAGGTCCATATGATCGAGCAGGCGGCGGCCGTCCTTGCGGGCGGTGTCGAGCATCGCACCGGCGAAGCCCGCGTCCGCCATGGTCGGGATGAGCGCCGGGTCGGGGCCCAGATCGGCGAACATCACACCGATGATCTTCGTCTTTCGCGCGAGCGACTGGAGCGTGCGAATGCACTCGGCCCGGGTCGGATCCGGAAACAATCCGACCTTGACGAAATCGATTCCGGTGCCGACCATCGCCGTCGCGGCGCTCAAGATCGCTTCGCGCTGCATCGGCAGATCGCCGATGACGGCGCTGACCGGCCGCTTCCCGGCGATGCCGGCGACCGCCGATCGCACCTCGCGTTCGGAGAGCGCACCGAGCGCGCCTTTTGCCGGGTCCTTCAGGTCGATGATGTCGGCGCCACGCGCGACCGCGATCTCGGCCTCTTCGGTGCCGGTCACGCTGGCCAGGAACAACGTCATGGCACGGCTCCGCTGCGTGCGGCCAGCATTCGATTGCGCACGAGCCAGTCGAGCGCGCGCGACCAGGACTCGTCGGTATTGCCGCGGAAGTCGGCGCTCATCTGGTTCCTCAGATCGCCAGTTGTAGCATCTCGGAGGTAGATGTTCATGTTGAGAATCAAATTGGATATTTTCTGAACCGTGCCCGTGACGGCAAGTTCCGCGCCTGCCCGCCTGGCGAGTTTTGCATCGCAACCGCCGCAGGCCTGCAGGTTGCTTGCGCGCGCCTCCTCCGCGACCGGCGAAATATCCACGGGAACGTATCTGCCGGAGGCCGCGAGTTGCCGCAATTCCTCCGCGAGCCGCAATAGCCGCCGCTGCTCGTCGGCGCGCGGACCGTTCATCGCGCCCTCGAGGCTGGTGTCGATCAGCTCGAAATCGAATACGGCAACCCGCGTTTGCGCGCCGAGCGCCGGCATCCAAACCGACAGCAGCATCGCCACCATCACGATCAACCGCAATCCGCGCATTGCTAGATCCGCCCCTGTGGTTCTTCCGCGCAGGCGTCAATCTTCTCTGGCCAGACTATGGAGGATCGACCATGATTGAAACAAAAAATGCTGATCTGGCGTGCAGCTAGGTAGTTGGGACCGGTGTTTTCGCTGATCCGAGTTCTCTTTGCGGCGGGCCTCGTGCTCGCCCCGATGCCCATCGCGGCCGCCGCCGATACGGTCGAGCTCCAGATCGGCTATCTGCATCGAACCGAGCACAAGGACACGATTTCATTGCTCGAAATGCCGGCCGGCAACGCCGGTCTGGCCGGCGCCCAACTCGGCATCGAGGACAACAATACGACCGGAAAATTCCTGAACCAGCGTTTCGATCTTCAGGAAGTGCAGCTCTCCGACAAGGACGACCCGGGTGCCGCGGCCGTGGACTTCGCCGGCCGGGGCGTTTCCTTCGTGCTCGCTGATCTGCCGGCGGACGCGCTGCTCAAGGCAGCCGATGCCGGGCGTGATCGAGGATTGCTGTTGTTCAACGTCGGGGCGAGCGACGACCGGCTGCGCGAGCAGGACTGCCGCGCCGATATGATCCACGTCGCGCCGACCCGCTCGATGCTCGCCGATGGCCTCGCCCAATACCTGGTGTGGAAGCAATGGCGCCGATGGCTGCTCGTGGTCGGCTCGCACGACAACGACAGGCTCTACGCGGACGCGCTGCGACGGGCGGCCGGGCGGTTCGGCGCGAAAATCGTCCAGGAGCGGGTGTTCGACGACACCGGTGGTGCACGCCGGACCGACAGCGGCATCGTGCAGATCCAGCGGCAGATTCCGGTTTTTACCCAGCAGGCCCCCGCCTATGATGTGCTCGTGGCTGCGGACGAGAGCGAAGTGTTCGCGGCTTATCTGCCCTACCGGACCTGGGATGCCCGGCCGGTCGCGGGCTCGGCCGGCCTCAAGCCTACCAGCTGGGACGCTTCGCACGATCAATGGGGCGCGGTGCAATTGCAGAACCGGTTCCTGAAATCATTCGCCCGCAGGATGACGGCGCTCGACATGCACGCCTGGTCGGCGGTGCGCATGATCGGCGAGAGCGCCTCGCGCGCGCAAGCGGGCGACGCGAAGGCCATCGGGGCTTTCCTCAAGGGCCCCGAGTTTGCGCTCGCCGCGTTCAAGGGGCGCAAGCTGACCTTGCGCGACTGGAACCTGCAGCTGCGCCAGCCCATCCTGCTGGCCGACGGACGGACCGTCGTGTCGGTCTCCCCGCAAGAGGGTTTTCTGCACCCGGTGACCGAGCTCGACACGCTCGGCTACGACCGCCCCGAGACGAAATGCCGGCTGCAGTGAACGCAATACGCAGCATGCCGCGCGGCCTCGCCCTCGTGGGCCTGCTATGGCTGCAATTCGCCCCGGGCGCCGGCGCGTTCACGGCCTATGTGTCGAACGAGAAGGGCAATACCGTCACGGTGATCGACACCGACAAGATGGCCGCGATCAAAACCATCAAGGTCGGACAAAGACCGCGCGGCATCGAGCTCACCAAGGACGGCGGCTTCGTGCTGGTCGCCGTCGGGGACGACGACACCATCCAGATGATCGACACCAAGACCGGCGAGATCGCCGGCACGCTGCCGTCCGGACCCGATCCCGAGCTGTTCGCTTTGGACCCGAGCGGGAAAATCCTCTACGTCGCCAACGAGAACGACAACACGGTCACCATCATCGACGTGGAGAAGCGCACGCGGCTCGGCGACGTGCAGGTCGGGGTCGAGCCCGAAGGCATGGGGCTCAGCCCCGACGGCAAGATCCTGGTGAACACCTCGGAAACCACCAACATGGCGCATTTCATCGACACGCAGACGCGCCGGATCGTGGCCAATGTGCTGGTCGATTCGCGTCCGCGCTTCGCGGAATTCAAGCGCGACGGCTCCGAGCTGTGGGTCTCCGCCGAGGTCGGCGGGACATTGAGCGTGATCGACCCGGCGAAGCATCAGGTGACGAAGAAGATCGGCTTCGAAATTGCAGGCCTGCGTCAGGAAGCGATTCAGCCGGTCGGCATCGCCATCACCAAGGACGGCAAGACCGGCTTCGTCGCGCTCGGTCCCGCCAATCGCGTTGCCGTCGTCGACGGCGCGACCCACGAGGTGAAAAAATATCTGCTGGTCGGACAGCGGGTCTGGCACATGGCGTTCACGCCCGACGAGAAATATCTGCTCACCACGAACGGCGTCTCCAACGACGTCTCCGTGATCGACGTCGCGGCCCTGAAGGTGATCAAGACCATTCAGGTCGGCGAGCTTCCCTGGGGCATCGCCATTTCCGCCCAATGATCCGGCCCGGACCGCGAGCGCGCAAATATGCACGACATGCAATCCGCAGAAGCCGCACTGGCGATCGAGGGGTTGAGCCATTGGTACGGCTCGCGCCAGGCGCTCGACGACGTGACCTTCTCGCTGCGGCCGGCGACGTTCACGGTGCTGCTCGGGCTCAACGGCGCGGGAAAAAGCACGTTGTTCTCGCTGGTAACCCGGCTTTATGCGGTGCGGCGCGGCCAGATCCGCGTCTTTGGCCATGACGTGGGCTCGAGCCCGGGCGAAGCGCTGCGGCGGCTCGGGGTGGTGTTCCAGCCGCGCACGCTCGATCTCGACCTCTCGGTCATGCAGAACCTGCGCTATCACGCGGCGCTGCACGGCATCGGCACACGCGAAGCGCGGACGCGTGCGCAAGCGATGCTGGCGCGCGTTCATCTGTCCGACCGGGCCGACGACAAGGTGCGTAATCTTTCCGGCGGGCAGATGCGGCGCGTCGAGATTGCCCGCGCGCTGCTGCATCGGCCGAAACTCCTCGTGCTCGACGAGCCGACCGTCGGGCTGGACATCAAGGCGCGCGCCGAGCTGTTGGGCCACGTCCACGGTCTCGTTGCCGAAGAAGGCGTGTGCGTGCTGTGGGCGACGCATCTCGTCGACGAAATCGACGAGGCGGACGACGTGATCGTGCTGCACCTGGGCAAAATCCTCGCGCACGGTCCGGCACCGGGACTCGTGGCGCAATCCGGGGCGGCGGATATTCGCGGCGCCTTCAGCGCGCTCATCAGCGCTGCCGCGCCGGGCGAGGCCGCATGAGCACGTTGTCGCAAACCCGGCCGAGCCCACTGTCGCTCGCCCGCTATTGGATCTGCCTCAAAGGCATCGTCTGGCGCGAGGCGTTGCGTTTCCTGCATCAGCGCGAACGCTTCGTCTCGGCCCTGGTCCGACCGCTGGTCTGGCTGTTCATTTTCGCCGCCGGCTTCCGGCAGGTGCTCGGCGTCTCGATCATTCCGCCCTATGAAGTCTACGTGCTCTACGAGGAATACATCACCCCCGGCCTGATGGTGATGATTCAACTCTTCAACGGCATGCAGTCCTCGCTCTCCATGGTGTACGACCGCGAGATGGGCAACATGCGAACCCTGCTGGTGAGCCCGCTTCCGCGCTGGTACCTGCTGTCCGCAAAACTCCTCGCCGGCACCGCCGTGTCGCTGCTGCAGGTCTATGCCTATTTGCTCATCGCGTGGTTCTGGGGGATCGAGCCGCCGCCGATCGGATATTTGACCGTGCTGCCTGCCCTGATCCTGTCCGGACTCATGCTGGGCGCGCTCGGCATGCTGATTTCCTCGCTGGTCAAACAGCTCGAGAATTTCGCCGGCGTGATGAATTTCGTGATCTTCCCGATGTTCTTCGCCTCCTCCGCACTTTATCCGCTGTGGCGCGTGCGGGAATCGAGCCCCCTGCTCTATTACGTGTGCGAGCTCAACCCGTTCACGCACGCGGTCGAGCTGACGCGATTTGCGCTGTATGGTCAGGTGAACTGGGTTTCGCTCGCGGTCGTGTGCGGCTGCACGTTGGCATTCATGTTCGCGGCGATCCTTGCCTACGATCCTGCGCGCGGGCTGCTGGCGCGCCGCGGCGCCGCCGGAGCCGAGGCATGAGCTTCGTCTATATTCAATCACCTCGCGCATGCAACGCGCTCTCACCCTCCCCTGGAGGGGGAGGGTCGCGCGCGCAGCGCGCGGGGTGGGGTGAATTCGTTTCACCCCCTCCCGGCTCGCCGCTCCGCGGCTTGCCGACCTCCCCGCTCCAGGGGGAGGTGGGAGCCCGCGGCAAGTGGATGAGCGTGGCAGCAAAGCTTTCGTTTGTTGCTTTGCTGATCGTCATCGCGGCGCCGGTCCGGAGCTTCGCCGCCGATCCCCGCTTCCCCGATTGGCCCTGCGTTCAGATCAAGGTGCCCGAAATCTCCGTGGCGGCGGTGTGGACCGGTCCGCCGATCGACGACGTGCGCACCCGATGGCAGGGCGACCCGAAGGTTGCGGAGCTCGTGCCGCGGCTTGCGGTGCGCCGTACCCCGCTCGAGGAAGCCGAGAAGCTGATCGCCGAATTCCTCGGCAATCCCGCCGAGCGGGAGCAAAAGGGAAAGCTGCTGTTCGCGGGTCTGTTCGAGACGCTGTCGCGAGAGCGTTCCGAGGTCATGGACGGCATCGAGCGCTTTTCCCGCAAGCAGAAGGGCGTCGTCGAGAAAATCCGCTCGAAGGCCGCCGAGCTGCATCGGCTGCAGGACACCCAGGCCGACCAGAGCAAGATCGACGACCTTGCCAACCAGCTCGATTGGGACATCCGGGTCTACGAGGACGAGAAGAAGACCGTGAGCTACGTCTGCGAAGTGCCGCAGCTCATCGAGCGGCGCCTGTTCGCACTCAGCCGCATGGTCCAGCAGTCGCTGGAATGAGCGGAGCGGGAACCCCTATTCGCCCGGCCTGCCCGGCGCCGGCACCGCCTTTTCCATCGGCAGCTCCGCCTCCTGCCAGCCGTCGGTTCCGTCCGGATACCAGGCGACGTTGCGATAGCCGAGCGCGAGCGCCCGCTTTCCCGCATTCCACGACATCCAGCAGTCCCG
>WNGL01000854.1_pt1 | contig 36663 bp, 36 predicted proteins | sample 5400591 | NCBI WGS metagenome assembly WNGL01 (sample SAMN13153377, study PRJNA577476) | soil metagenome | isolation source: 80 cm soil or saprolite under Garry oak tree replicate 1 | place: USA:California | collected 2016-06-15
ACGTAGAAGTCGAGGTTGCGCTGCGGGTCGCTCGCGATCGCGGTGACGTGATGGATGCCGAGGACGCCGGCCATGATCAATACTCTGCGAACGTGTCGTCCGGATAGCAGTACAGCCAGCGCTCACCCGGTTCCGCCGAGGCGATCACCGGATGGCCGCTCGCCTTAGCGTGCTTGTTCGCATGCCGGTTGGGAGAGTCGTCGCAGCACCGGGTCGTGCCGCACTGCTGACACGTCCGCAAGTGGACCCACTGCGCACCGATCTTCACGCACTCCTCGCACTCCCGGCGCTTCGCGTGCCGGACGGTCGTAATCGCGGCGATGTGAGCGCAGGCTCCGTCGGGCATGATGTCGACCTTCCTCGGCAGTATGTGGTGAGGTTACTCCGTCGCACCGTGGCCGGCAACCGACGTCGGATTGCCATCCGGACGACACGGGGCCACAATCAAGCCTAACATCGTCCTCGAGGCACCCATTCATGACCGCTCGAAGAGGTTGGCTGATGGGCCTGATCCTGACCGCGACGGCACTGACGACTCCGGTACTCGCGCAGCAGCCGGTGCCGGTGGATCCCGCAAAGGCGGCCATCATTCGGCGCCTGTTGGATCTCACCGGCGCAGCTCGGCTGGCGCTGAGCGGCATGGAGTCGATGGTGTCGGCACAACGGGCCGCCAACCCGCAAATCCCGGGCGCCTTCTGGGACGCGTTCCTCGCCCGAGCTCGACGCAGCCTGCCGCAGCTCGTTGACGCCATCGTCCCGGTTTACGCGTCTCATTTCAGTCAGGCGGAGCTGGAGCAGCTGGTGCGTTTCTACGAGAGCCCGCTCGGTAAGCACCTGAGCGAAGTCCAGCCGCTGATCCTCCAGGAGAGCATGCAGGCCGGCCAGACGTGGGGCGCCGCCATTGGGAGGGAAGTGGGCGAAAGCCTGTCGCGGAGCGGCGTCAAGCCCCCGAATCCAAACTAGGCTGGGAGATTCATGACGATCCGATGGCTGCTGGCCGCATTCCATTTGCTCGGGCTCGGGGTGGGCCTCGGCGCCGTCTGGGCTCGTGGTCGCGCGTTCCAGGCTCAGCTCGACGTTCTCGGATTGCGGCGCGTGTTCTACGCCGATGCCTGGTGGGGCATCGCCGCGATCGTATGGATTGGCACGGGTCTCGTCCGGGCGTTCGGCGGATTCGAGAAGGGCAGCTTCTATTACCTCCACAACCACGTCTTCTGGGCCAAGATGGGCCTGCTCGCGGCGATTCTAGTTCTCGAGGTGGGCCCGATGATTGCCCTGATTCGGTGGCGCGTGGCGGTGGCTCGCGGGAGCGTGCCCGACACTCGCGCCGCGACCCGCTTCGCGCGGATCAGCTTCGTCCAGGCGGTGCTCGTGGTCCTCATGGTCTTGGCGGCGACGGCGATGGCCCGCGGGTACGGCGTGCCGGCGCGATAAGGAGCAACGCATGGGCGTGTCTCTGCTGTACCGAGTCTCATCCGGTCTGCTGGTGCTGTTCGCGCTCGGACACCACTTCGGGTTCCGCCGGGTGGATCCCCGCTGGGGCGCGGACGCCGTCGTGGCAGCGATGCGTGGGACACGTTTTGAGGTTCAAGGGTTCTCTCGGACATACTGGGACTTCTTTACGGGGTTCGGGCTCTTTGTGACGGTCTTTCTCCTGTTCGCGGCGGTCCTCGCGTGGCAGCTCGGGGGGCTGCCTCGGGATCGCCTGATGCTCCTCCCCGTCCTCAGGTGGGCGCTGGCGATCTGCTCCGTCGGCGTCGCGATCCTGAGCTGGCAGTACTTTTTCATCGCGCCCGGGGTATTTTCGAGCGCCGTGGCCATGTGTCTCGTCCTGGCGGCGTGGCTCGGGGGGAAAACCTGACCGAACACCCCAGTAATTCACGAAAGGTCTGACATCATGTGCAGAAACATCAAGCGCCTGAGGCACCCGGATCATCCGCCGACCGACGCGGAGCTGCACGACGCGGCGCTGCAGTTCGTGCGCAAGATCAGCGGCTTCCACGCTCCCTCGAAGGCCAATGAGGCCGCGTTCGACACCGCGGTTCGGGATGTAGCCGCGGCGGGTCGGGTGCTGTTCCGCGCACTGCACGTTCGGGGGCATGCCGATGCTACGGCCTAGCCGTCTCTTCACGCTCGCTCTGGGCGCGACGCTGCTCGGCTGCAATCATGCCTCCACGCCCGCGTCCGCCGGCCCCGCCCCGTTCACCAGCGCGAACCCGTTCGCGAGCGCCAGTCCGCTCCTGTACCAGGCGCCGCCGTTCGACCGGATTCATGACGCCGACTACCAGCCGGCGGTGGAGGAGGGAATGCGCCGCCAGCTGGCGGAGGTCGCGGGTATCGCGTCCGATACCGCGGCGCCCAGTTTCGACAACACGATCGTCGCGCTGGAGCGCTCGGGCGCGCTGCTCACGCGTGCGTTCAAGGTGTTCATCGCCATGACGCAGGCCAACACCGACGACACGTTGCAGCGGGTGCAGACCGAGGAAGCGCCCCGGCTGGCCGCACATCTCGACGCGATTCACTTGAACGACACGCTGTTCCGCCGGATCAGGAGCGTGTATGAGCGCCGCGCCGATCTCGGGCTCGACTCGGTGCAGGCATTCCTGGTCGAGCGCTACTACCGCGACTTCGTGCGCGCCGGCGCGCTGCTCGCGGGGCCGGACAAGGCAGCGCTGCGCGCCCTGAACCAGGAGGAGTCGAAGCTCGCGACCGAGTTTCAGAACCGGCTGCTCGCGGCGACGAAGGCGGGGGCGATCGCCGTGGGCGACAAGAACGAGCTCGACGGCCTGAGCGACGCCGAGATCGCCGCCGCCGCGGAAGCGGCGCGCCAGCGCAAGCTCGACGGCAAATGGGTGCTGCCGCTGCAGAACACCACCCAGCAGCCGGCGCAGGCCTCGCTCAAGAACCGCGGTCTGCGGCAGCGCCTGTTCATCGCGTCCACGACCCGCGCCGAGCGCGGCGACTCGAACGACACACGGGAGATCGTCAAGCGGCTGGCTCGGCTCCGCGCCCAGCGCGCCCGGCTGCTCGGTTTCCCGAGCCTTGCCGCCTACGTCCTCGACGACCAGATGGCCAAGACGCCGGACGCGGCCATCAAGCTGTTGAGCGACCTCGTGCCGGCGGCGACCGCCCAGGCCCGCCGCGAAGCGGAGAAGCTGCAGGCGATGATCAACAAGCAGCACGGCGGCTTCAAGCTCGCCCCGTGGGACTGGCAATATTACGCCGAGCAGGTGCGCAAGGCGGACTACGCGCTGGACGAGGCGCAGCTCAAGCCCTACTTCGAGCTCGATCGCGTGCTCGAGGACGGCGTCTTCTTCGCCGCGAACCGGCTGTACGGCTTGACGTTCAAGCGCCGCACGGACCTCCCCGTATATCACCCCGATGTCCGGGTGTTCGAGGTGTTCGACGCCGGTACGTCCATCGCCCTCTGGTATTGCGACTATTTCAAGCGTGACAACAAGAGCGGCGGTGCGTGGGAAGATACGTTCGTGGACGGTACCGGCCTGTTGCACACCAAGCCCGTCGTCTTCAACGTCGCCAACTTCTCGAAGCCCGCCCCCGGCCAGCCGGCGCTGCTGCGCTTCGAAGACGTGAAGACGATGTTCCACGAGTTCGGGCACGCACTGCACGCAATGCTCACCAGCGTCGAGTATCCGCGGCTCGCCGGCACCAACGTGCCGACGGACTTCGTGGAGTTCCCGTCGCAGTTCAACGAGCATTGGGCGCTCGAGCCCAGCGTGCTCTCCCATTACGCGAAGCATTACCAAACGGGACGCCCGATGCCGCGCACGCTGGTCGACAAGATCAAGCGGGCCCGCACCTTCGACCAGGGATTCGCCACCACCGAGTACGTCGCGGCCGCCCTGCTCGACATGGCGTGGCACACGCTGCCGGTTGGGCCGGAGCAGCCGGACATCGGCGCCTTCGAGGCTCAGGCGCTCAAGCAGTTCGCCGTGGACGTGCCCGAGGTGCCGCCGCGCTACCGCAGCAGCTACTTCGCGCACATCTGGAGCGGTGGGTACTCCGCCGGCTATTACGCGTACCTGTGGAGCGAAGTGCTGGATGACGACGCCTACGCCTGGTTCACCGAGAACGGGGGCATGACGCGCGCCAACGGCCGGCGCTTCCGCGATATGATCCTGTCGCGGGGAGGGACGGGCGACATGGGTGCGCTGTATCGCGCCTTCCGGGGACGAGATCCCGAGGTAGGGCCGTTGCTCGAGGAGCGGGGACTCCAGACGGATCAAAAGTGATGACTGCCTGCGCGGAGCGCTCGTGGGGAGAAGTGAGCCGAGACCTCCTGGCCCTGACGTCGCCGCGGCACGGCCACTTCCACCTCGAATCGGGACACCACTCGAACCTCTGGCTCGATCTCGAAGGGCTGTTCGTCCAACCAGCCCGCGTTCGTCCGTTCGTCACTCACCTCGCCCGAGCGCTGCGGCCGCACAAGATCGCGGGCGTGTGCGGGCCGCTCGTGGGCGGCGCGTTCCTCGCCCAGATGCTCGCCTCGGCGCTCAAAGCGGAGTTCTTCTTCACGGAGCGCGTGATGCCCGGGGAAGGAGACGGGTTGTACCCGGCCCAGTATCATCTTCCACGGGCCGCCCGGAGCCGCGTGCGCGACAAGCGCCTCGCCGTCGTCGACGACGCGATCAGCGCCGGCTCGGCGGTCCGCGCTACCTACGCCGACGTGCAGGGGCACGGCGCCGAGCCCGTCGTCATCGGGGCGCTGCTGGTCATGGGCAGCGCGGCGTCGCCCTACTTCGCGGAGCGCGGGGTGTCGATCGAAGCCGTGACACGCGTCCCGTTCGACCTGTGGGTGCCGGCCGAATGCCCGTTGTGCGCCTCCGGAGAAGCGCTCGAGGATCCTTGATCGCGGCCGCCTGAGGCCGCACCTTAAGCGCCACCCAAAGGAGGTTTCATGACACCGCTCGCCTCGCTGTGGCTCCCGATCCTGCTGTCCGCCGTTGGTGTTTTCCTCGCGAGCTCCGTCCTTCACATGTTCACGGGCTGGCACAAGAGCGATTACCTCAAAGTCCCGAACGAGGACCGCGTGATGGACACGCTCCGTCCGCTCGCCATCCCACCCGGTGACTACATGATGCCGCGGCCGGAGAGCACCGAGCAGATGCGGTCGCCGGCGTTCGTCGAAAAGTTCAAGAAGGGCCCGGTCATGATGTTCACCGTCATGCCGGGTGGCTCCATGGCGATGGGGAAGAACCTCATCCAATGGTTCCTCTTCTCGGTGGTCGTCGGGATCTTCGCTGCGCTCGTCGCGGGAAGCGCGCTGTCCCGGGGCGCGAGCTCCCGCGGCGTTTTCCACTTCGCGGGCCTCACCACGTTCGTCGCGTACACCCTCGCGCTGTGGCCGATGTCGATCTGGTACCGTCGCTCCTGGATCACCACGATCAAAGCCACGGTGGACGGGCTGATCTACGCGCTCCTCACGGCTGGCGTCTTCGTATGGCTCTGGCCCCACTGATCTTTTCCCCCGACCCCGATTCCCTCGGCCCATCCCACCTGAAGGTCGCGGGCCTCGAGCTGTGGGTGCACGATCGCCGATCGCCGGAGGCCCAGGACTACTGGGAAGGCAACTGGCTCGTCGTTACCGTCCGCTGCGCGGCCGAAGGCGCGACCGTCTGGACGACGGGACCGATGCTTCGAGTCCCGGACTTGGCACGCTGGGCTGCCGCGCTCGAGCACCTGCACCAGCGGCCGGAGGGTGTGGCTACCCTCACCTCCGACGAGCCCAACCTCACCGCGGTCGTCCGCTCGACCGACCGCACCGGCGAGCTGCAGCTGGTGGTCGACATCACGCCCGATCCCCTGACGCAGGAGCATCGCCTCAGATTCGCAGTCGAGCGGTCTGCGCTTCCGGATCTCGTGCAACAATGCCGCGGCATCGTCAAAGCCTACCCGGTGCGCGATCCCGACGGCGCACATGATGCCTGAGTAGTTGCAGCGGGGCGTCCGGCGCGCATCTTTAGCCGCCACGGCTCGACCGGGAGGGGCCATGGCTCAGAACGGGAAGCACGCACTCATCACCGGAAGCTCGCGCGGCATCGGCCGGGGTATCGCGCTGAAGCTCGCCGGGCAGGGCGCGCAGGTTGCAATCAACTATCGCAAGAATGAAGCGGCCGCGAAGGACACGCTCGCCAAGGTGAAGCAGCGCGGCTCCGACGGCTTCGTCATCCAGGCCGACGTGTGCCGCCCCGACGACATCACCCGCATGTTCGGCCGCGTGAAGAGCGAGTTCGGGAAACTCGACATCTTCGTCAGCAACGCGCGACCCGAGGTGCCCGAGTTCTACCAGGGCCCCATGAACATCACCCTGGAGCAGTGGGACACCGCCATGAACTCCCAGGCGAGGGCGTTCCTGCTCGCGGTGCGCGCGGCGTGCCCGCTGATGGGCGAGGGCGGGAGAATCGTCGCGATCACGTACGCGCCGGGCGGGCGCACCGGCAGCTGGCAGCCGTGGGTGGGCATGGGCGCGGCCAAGAGCGCCATGGAATCGCTCTGTCGCTACTTCGCGGTAGCGCTCGCGAAGCGGGGCATCACCGTGAATGCCGTCAGTCCCGGGTGGATCGAGGACAGCGTGTTGAATACGCTGCCGGACGTCGCGCAGGACATGATTCGGAACTGGCATCAGGGCGAGAAGGGATGGACGCCCATGGGCCGGCTCGGCACGCCGGCGGACATCGGGAACGCCGTCTCGCTGCTGTGCTCGGCCGACGCCGGCTGGATCACGGGCCAGGTCATCGCGGTGGACGGCGGCTTGTCATTGATGGACGTGGGGCTGCCGCTCGACATCCAGCGAGGCTAGCGCGCCGCCGGTACGACGTCGTTCACGATCACGCCGAGCGCCTGCCCTGCGAGCTCCGTGGGCGTGATTTCAGTGAGCTGCACCCAGTCGGTCGTGGCCACCACTACGAGATCCCTGCTCGGCACGACATAGACGAACTGGCCGCCGTATCCCCAAGCGAAATAGGCTGCCGGACTGGCGTCGGACACCCACCAGAGCATGCCGTAGGTGACCTGGTGCAGCGGGCCGACGACGGTGCGCCACGCGAACTGCGGCCGGGTGACCGAGTCCACCCAGCTCTCGGGCACGACGCTCGCGTCGCCCGACCAGCCGCGTTGCAGGAACAGCTGCCCGAACTTCAACAGGTCCCGCGCACGCAGCGCGATCCCCGACCCGCCGTTCACCGTGCCGCGATCGAGCGGCTCCCACGCGACCGTGTCCACGCCGAGTGCTCCGAGCAGGTGGTCGGTGGCGTATCGGGGCAGCGGTGTCGCGGCGGCGTCCGCGAGCACGACGCCGAGCGTGTGGACCGCCGCGGAGTTGTAAGTGAAGGTCGCGCCGGCTGGAGACGCGTGGGCGCGGTCGAGCAGGTACTGCACGTGGTTGTCCGCGACGATCCAGGCGTTGTAGTCGGGGCCGGTGGTCTCATCCCACGCGTACCCCGACGTCATGGTGAGGAGGTGGCGTACCGTCACGGCGCTGTCGGCCGAGTCGAGCGTGTCCGCCGGGGCGAGATAGGAGGCGATCGGCGCCGCCGTGCCCGGCAATACGCCGTCGCGCAGGGCGATGCCGGTGAGGGCGCACACCACGCTCTTCGTGACGGAGCGCACGTCGAACAGGGTGGTCGAGTCGCTACCGCCGAAGTAGTACTCCGCCACGAGTCGGCCGTGGCGCGCCACGAGTAGGCTCTTGAAGCGGGGAATCCCCGACGCGGCGCCCGCGGCGCCGAGCAGAGCGGAGGCGCTCATCCCCACATCCCCGGGGCTCGCGCGCACCCAGCCGCTCGACAGGTCGACTCGGACGGGCGCGAGCGGGGCGGTGGGTGCGTCACTGCACGCGGTCGCGAGCGCCAGCGCGGCGAGCACCAGCCCGGCGCGCATCTCAGTTGCTCCCGCTCGCGGGCGGCGCCGGCAGCTGGCTCACCGTGAGCGGCACCGATGCCTTCTTGTCTCCATCGATCGTGATCTCGAAGCGATAAGCGCCGGGATGCGGAAACGGCACGTCGAACACGAGAATCGCCCCCGCCTCGATATCGGTGACGCCCGCGGGCGGCTCGGCGAAGTTGACGTTGCCGTTGCCGCCGAGGATCTCCACATCCTGTTCGTCCAGGAGCCGGATCTGCACCTGGTGCTCGCCGATCTCGGTGCGCTTTCCTTTGAGGCGCAGCACCAGGTGCAGGCGCGGGTGCATGGCGGGGAACTGCTGCACCCAGATGTGCTGGAAAATCCCCAGGACGGAGAGCTTGCCCGCCTGATCGACGATGGCGTAGTCGGCGACGACGGCGAAGTCGAGATGCAAGCTACTTCGTGGAGACTGGGACCGACGCGCGCGTCTTCTCCCATTCCAGCTTCAACACGCCTCCTTTGCCGCTGGGCTCGATCGCGATCGTGAACTGCTCCACCGGCTGCCGCAGCGGCTCCACCTTCATGTCGAGCCGGGCGAGGTCGTACTGCGCGTCGTAGTCGGTGCCCCACTGCCCGGTGTTCCTGTTGATGACGAGCTTCCAGCCCGCCGGACCGGGGATGGTCCAGAGACTGTACTTGCCCGCTGGCACCTTGGTGCCGGCCACGCTCAGCTCGGCGCTCGTCTCGAGCACTGTCGCCTCGTTGGCGCCGGTACGCCACACCTTGTTCCAGGGGACCACGTTTCCGAAGATCACGCGGCCGCGCATGGAAGGCCGGCTGTAGCGCACCGCCACGGCGGCGCCGGCAACGCTCGCCCGCACCGTGTCGGCGGGCGACAACGTGCCGAGCGAGCGTGGCGCAAACGACTCCCCGAGCGTCGCGAAATCCAGCCCCTGTACCCGCTCCACGGTGACCTGCATCGTGCTGCCGGCCCCGGAGATCCCCAGCAGCGTTCCCCGCTCGTCCACGCGCATCCGCAGGGGCCCGATGGGACCGAGCTGGATGGTCAGCGAATCGGCGCCGAGGCGATTCACCTCGACGTTCCACGGCTCGTCCGTCCCGAGCGGCAGCATGGTGAGGGTGTAGCGGTCGGTCCCGGCGGTGCGGGCCCGGTGGGCCACCTCCTCCACCAGGGAGTACACCTGGCCGACGTACGGCAGCGCGCCCGGACCGGTCTTCACGCGCATGGTCACGGTCGAGTCGCCGCGGGGGATGGTCATCATGGCGGTATCGCCTGAGAACGTCGCGGTGGCCTTGCGCTCCAGCGGGCCGGGTCCGCCCGAGACATTGTGAGTGACGAGCTCGAAGCGCTCGACGGCGCCGCCGGGGCCGAACGTCGCCGTGTAGAGGCGGTGTACAGTGCGCGGGCTGCGCACGACCTGTTCCCCCTCGAGCCGGTCGGCGGTACGGGTGTAGCGCTCGATAGCGAGCGTGTCGCGTCCCAGGCGGACGAGAAACTGGCCCGACTGGGCGGGCAGCCCGGTCGGGATGGCGAGCGTCGCGATCAGAAGGCTCCACAGTCTGCCGCTCATGGCTGTTTCCTCGTGAATGGAATCGAGATGCGCGTTTTATCCCAGTCCATCCGGATGACGCCGCCTTTGCCCTGTGGGAGCACGGCGATCGTGAACTGCTCCACCGGACGGGGCAGCGGCTCGGTCGTCGCGTCCACGCGGGCGAAGTCCGAGTCGGCCGCATAATCGGTGCCCCACAGCGGTGCGCGGGTCGGCACCGTGCAGGCTTCGCCCTCGCACGGGGCCTTGGTCTGCTTGTTGAAGATGAGCTTCCAACCCGTCGGTGCGGGCAGGGTCCAGAGGGTGTAGGTGCCCTTGGGGATCGTAGTGCCGGCCATCACGAGGTCGGCGGACGTGGTGAAGCGGGTGGCGAGGTTCGCGCCGGTGCGCCATACCCGGTTCCACGGGACGATACCGCCGAACACCGTGCGTCCGCGGATGGCGGGCCGGCCGTAGTGCAGCGCGATGGCGGCACCCGCGATCGTCGCCCGCACGGAGTCGGGCGGCGAGAGCTGGCCGAGCGGCCGGTTCCCGAACGCGCGGGCGAAGGCCTCGAGGTCGAGCGTCGGTACGCGCGTGACGACCACCTTCTGCGTGGTGAGCCGGCCGTCCACTCCCTGGATGCGGCCCGCTGCGTCGACCTGGAACAGGGTAGGGGCGTCGCGCTCGAACGCGACGCCCATCGAATCGGGCGCCGGAAACGTTACGGTGAGGTCGAAGGTGTTGGTGGCGCCGAAACCGAGCACGGGGATCTTCACCGGGGATCCTCCGAGCTTGCGGGCCCGCTCCCCAGTCTGAGCGTACAGGGCGTAGCAGAAGTTGATGAACGGCAGCGCGCCCCGCCCGTCGGCCGTGACCACGTGAGCCGTGGTCGTCTGGCCGTTACGCGTGAGATCGATGAAGGCCTCGTCATTCGTAAACCGCCCCACGGCGTGGATCGGCGAGACGTCGGATGCCACGACCGGCTTGTTGTCGAGCTCGACGTGGCTGATCAGGCCGTCGGCGCCGATGGTGGCGACCAGATGGCGGACAATCACGGGCGCCCGGTCGCGCATGACCATGTCGTCCACCAGCCGGTCGGCGGTGCGGGTGTAGCGTTCCATGCCGATCGTGTCCCTGCCGAGCGTGATCACGAACGCCCCGCTGTCGGGCGCCTGGAAAGCGAGGGCGACGAGATACATCAGGAAATGCATGCGGATCTCCGAGTGGTCATTTCACTCGAATCGATTTCACTTCGTCGTTCTGCGCAATCTTGTTGACCACGTCCAGTCCCTTGGTGACCTGTCCGAAAACGGTGTGGACTCCGTCAAGGTGCGGCTGGGGGGAATGACAAATGAAGAACTGGCTGCCGCCGGTGTCCTTCCCGGCGTGGGCCATGGAGAGCGTCCCCGCCACGTGCTTGTGGACATTCTTCTGGGTCTCGCATTTGATGGTGTAGCCGGGCCCACCGCTGCCGACGTGCCCCTTCCCGGTCTTGGAATAGGGGTCGCCTCCCTGAACCATGAAGTTGGCGATCACGCGGTGGAACTTGGTGCCGTCGTAGAATCCCGAGTTCGCGAGTTTCTCGAAGTTGGCCACGGTGCCGGGCACTTCCTCGGCGAACAGCTCCACGTTGATCGTACCCTTCGCGGTCTCGAAAACGGCCTGTTTGTTCGGCATCATGACTCCAAAGAGAGATTGTCTTCCACCTGCGCCACGGTCTTCATGCCCACAATCACAACCGACACTGCCTCGTTGTCCAGCACGAAGCGCAGGGCCAGTTGCGCCGGTGTCACTCCCGCCTGGCCCGCCAGGTCTTTCACGCGCTCGGCCACGGCCAGGAGCTGCGCCACGTAGGGGTGCGGCATGCGGGCGCGGATGTCGCCCTTTTCCCACGCGCTGTCCCGCCCATACCTCCCGGCAAGCAGGCCGTTCGCGAGCGGCTCGCGCGCGATCACGCCTAGGTTGGAGGCGCGTGCGACGGCGAAGAAGCGGTCTTCGGCCTCGCGCCGCACGATGTTGTACACGATTTGGACCGTATCGGGTCGCGTCACCTCCACTGCGGCGAGCCCCTCCTCGGGCGGGTGTACCGACACGCCGTAGAACCGGATCTTTCCTTCCATCTTCAGGTCCTCGAGCACTCCATACGTGTCCGGGTCGGCGATCAGGCCGAGCGCGGGGTTGTGGAGCTGCAACAGGTCGATGTAGTCGGTGGCGAGGCGCCGCAGCGACTGCTCGACGGCGAACCGGATGTAGTCGGGTGAAAAGTTGGCGTCGTGAGTCAGCGGCAGCGGAATGTCGGGCGCGAGCTCGGCCACCGGCCGGCCGACCGCCTCGGCGATCCGGCCCAGCTGCAGCGGGTTCACGGCCCGGTTGTAGAAATTGCCGCCCACCTTCGTGGCGAGGAGGACGCGCTGGCGGATCCCCGCGAGCGCCTGGCCCAAGAGCTCTTCCGAGTGTCCGTGTCCGTACACGTCCGCCGTATCGAAGAAATTGCATCCCAGCTCGTAAGCGCGGTGCACGGCACGCAGCGACTCGGCGTCGTCGGTGGGACCGTAAGAGTTGCCGAACCGGTTGCCGCCGATGGCCCAGGCGCCGAACCCGACGGGGCTGACCGCGAGGCCGGTGCGGCCGAGCACCCGCCGCCTCACCGCAGCAGGTCCCCGAGCGCCTCGGGCGTCGCGACGGGGAGCGAGCAGGTCGTGCCGACACAGACGGTCGCAGTCGGTCGCTCGGCGGTCTTGCGAAGCACCACCTTGCGGGGTCGGTACGCCTGGAGGGCCAGCAAATGCATGTGACAGGCCGCTCCCTCGCCCCTAGGCCCCAGCACCTCGACCCGGGTCCCGGAGTTCACCGCCCAATCCACCGCCCGCAACAGTGTCGCCCCATATAGTGCAAGCTGGGGCGCCGCGCCGCCGAAGGTCGCGAGCTGGCGATCGAGCAGGTGGCGCCATTCCTTGTCGTCGGTCACCGCCCACAGGCGCGCCAGGACGAGTGCGGCGACCCCGTTGGCCGAGGGCGTCGGCGAGTCTTGTACCGGCTTGGCTGGCGTCGCGAGATAGGCCGCGCCGGACCGATCGCGCGCCACGTCGAAGAAGCCGCCCTTCTCAGCGTCCCAGTGGGTGCGGCCGCAGTAATGCATCACGGCGATCGCCCGGGTGAGCCAGGCGTCATCACCCGTGGCCTCGTAAACGTCGACGAATGCCGCCGCCGCGTGCACGTTGTCTTCCAGCAGCCCCCGCGGCTCGGCGCGCCCGATCACGTGGCCCATCCCCCGTCGCTCGTCCCAGGCCTCGCTCCATATCCGATCGAGAACCTTGAGGGCGAGCGTATTGCATTCCGGCCGATTGAGCACCGCGCCGGCATGTAGGAACGCCGACGCCATCATGGCGTTCCAGTTGACGTACGGTGTGGTGTCGACGTAAGGCGCTTTGCGTTTGTCCCGGGCCGCCTTGAGCTTCCCGAGCGCGTCCTTGAGTAGCGGCCACTCATCGTCACCAGCGGGGTCGAGCTTCCACCACAGTACGTTCTTCCGCGGGTCGTGATGCATCTCTCCGGCTTCTTCCACGTCGAACGTGCGACGTGCAACGTGGAACGCCTTATCGGGGAGGGCCTCTCGCAGTTCTTCGAGCGTCCACGTCCAGTAATCGCCGTCGTCCCCGAACCGTACGTCCGCGTCCTGCGACGTGTAGAAGGCGCCCTGCTTCTGATCGGACAGAACTTCCAACACCCACCCCACGATCCCCTGCGCCACCTCCTTGAACAACGAGTGTCCGAGCCCCGCGTAGCCGTCCAGGTACGCGTGGAGCAGCTCCGAGTTGTCATACGCCATTTTTTCGAAGTGCGGTACGATCCAACGCTCGTCGACTGCGTAGCGGTGAAACCCGCCACCCACGTGGTCGCGGATGCCGCCTTTCGCCATGCCGATGAGTGTCTTTTCCACCACCTCGCGCATCCAGTCCTCGCGCGTGTCGTGCCAGCGCGCCAACAGGAACTGCACTGCGGCGGGGTGGGGAAACTTGGGCGCGGTGCCGAACCCGCCGTAGCGGATGTCGAACAGGCGGGCCATCTCGCTCGCGGCGCGCTCCAGCGTCGCGGGCGTGACCTCGCCGCTCTTGGCTTCGTCGAGCGACTCGACCACGTGGCGGCGGATCGCCTTCGCGTTCTCCGCCACCTGGTCGCGCTGCTGGCGATACATCCCCGCCACTTGGCTGAGCACGGAGCGGAAGCCCGGCCTGCCGTAGTGGTTCTCCTCCGGGGGGAAATACGTGCCGCCGAAGAAGACTTCGCCCTCGGGCGTAAGGAACGCCGTGAGGGGCCAACCTCCCTGACCGGTCAGTGCCTGTACGGCGCGCTGATAGCGCGCGTCCACGTCGGGCCGCTCGTCGCGGTCCACCTTGATGCACACGAAATCGCGATTCAGGGTCTCGGCGACGCCCGCGTCCTCGTACGACTCGCCGTCCATCACGTGACACCAATGGCACCACACGGCACCGATGTCGAGGAGAATGGGCTTATCCTCGGCGCGGGCCCGCGCGAACGCCGGATCGCCCCACGGGTGCCAGTGCACCGGCTGGTGGGCGGCGGACTTGAGGTAAGCGGAGGGCTCGGAGGCGAGGAGGTTCGGCATGCGTCCGGGGTCAGCTAGTCTGCTCCAAGTACCGCACCACCGTCCTGGTCACGAGCTCCGCTCCGATCACCAGGCTTTCCTCGTCGATGTCGAACGTGGGACTATGGTGCGGCGAGGCCTTCTTGTCGACTGCCGCCGAGCCGACGAACGCGAAGGCGCCCGGCACCTTCGTGAGAAAGAACGACATGTCTTCTCCACCCATGGTGCGGACGCCGTCGATCACACGCTCTCGTCCGACGATGTCCTGCGCTACCCCCTTCATCAACGAGGTCATCTTCTCCTCGTTGACCAGAGGCTTCGACAATCGCCGGTACCGCACCTCGGCGTCGGCCCCGAACGCCCGGGCGATCCCGCGCGCCGTTTCCTCCACGAGCTGCGGCGCTTCGTCGTAGAACTTCCCGCCGAAGGTCCGTACGGTGCCCCGCAGATCGGCGCGGCCCGGGATGACGTTGAAGGCGTGCCCCGCGTGCAGCTCGGTGACCGAGACGACCCCCTCCTCGAACGGATTGCGACGGCGCGACACGAGGCTCTGCAGGCCGGTCACGAGGTGTGCCGCGATCAGCACGGGGTCGATCGCCTGATGCGGCGCGGCGGCGTGCCCGCCGCGCCCCAGGATCGCGATCTCGAACTCGTCTACGGAGGCCATGACCGGGCCGGGCATCAGCGCGATGGTGCCCGCCGGGATGTCGTTCCATAAATGAATGCCGAACGCGGCGTCCACCTTGGGCGCGTCGAGCACGCCGTCCCGGATCATCGCCTCCGCCCCATACGAGGTCTCCTCGGCGGGCTGGAACGCGAGCTTCACGCTGCCCGGCAGAAATGCCGCGTGCAGCCGGCGCGCGACCTCGAGCCCGATCGCGACATGCCCGTCATGGCCGCAGGCGTGCATCTTGCCCGCGTGCTGGGAGCGGTAGGGGACGTCGTTCGCTTCATCGATCGGGAGCGCATCCATGTCGGCGCGGATCAGCACGCAGCGCGTCTTGCCACCCGACGCGCCGTCGCGCAGCCCGACCACGCCGGTCTTGCCGACGCCGGTCCGCACCGCGTAACCGAGCCGTTGCAGCCGCTCCGCCACGAGCGCGCCGGTGCGCCGCTCCTCGAACCCCAGCTCGGGGTGTTCGTGGAGATCTCTGCGGGTCGCAACCAGTTGGTCTCGGTCAACCGGAGGTAGCTGTGCGGTCATGTGGCCCCGTCGGGAGCGGGGAGCAGGGAGCGGTACTCTCCGTGCGCCGGAAGGAACCGCTCCCCGCTCCCTGCTCCCAGAAGTCTCATACTCGCGAGCTCGGGCACAACCGATTCACAACACAGATCTCGCATTTCGGCCGCCGGGCGATGCACACGCGGCGCCCGTGCTGGATCAGGGCGTTTGAGAACCAGGTCCACTTTTCGCGCGGCACGAGTGCCATCAGATCTCGCTCGATCTTCACCGGGTCCTTTTCCTTCGTCAGGCCGAGTAGGGTCGCGATTCGCTGCACATGGGTGTCGACCACGACGCCTTCGTTCTTCTTGAACCAGCACCCCAGTACCACGTTCGCGGTCTTGCGCCCCACGCCAGGCAGCTGCACCAGCTCTTCCATCGTGTCGGGTACCTGCCCGCCGTGTCGTTCCACCAATGCCTGTGCCATCCCGATGATCGAGCGGGTCTTGCTGCGGAAGAATCCCGTACTGTGGATCTCCTGTTGCAGGACCTGTGGATCGGCGTTCGCGAAGTCTTGTGCCGTCTTGTATTTCGCGAACAGCGCGGGAGTGACCATGTTGACTCGTGCATCGGTCGATTGGGCGGAGAGAATCGTGGCGACGAGCAGCTCGAGTGCGCTGTTGTGGTGCAGCGCGCAGGTGGCAGCGGGATACGCCTTCTCGAGGCGCGCGATGATCTTGCGGACGCGTACCCGCCGCTCGGCCTCGGTCTCACGGGCCGAGCGCGTTCTCGGTGGAGCGCTCGCCTTCGTGGGCATCACCCGGCCGCGATGAGGCGCGCGCGCGAACGTCAGAAACGCCTCGGCGTCGCGCGTGTTCAAGACCTGGTCGGGCTCGAGCCAGCCTTTGCGGGCGATCCCCAGACCGACCGCGACGTTGGTCATGCCGCCAGTCGAGTGGGCATCCGCGCCGATCGAGAATGTGACACCCAGCTCGCGCCCCCGCCGCACCATGCGCCAGTCGAGGTCGAGCCGGTGCGGATCGGCGTTTACCTCGACGGCGATGACGCGGGCGGCGGCCTTGGCGAGCACCTGTTCCAGGTCGATTGCATACGGCTCGCGCTGGAGCAGCAGCCGGCCTGTGGGGTGACCGAGGATCGTGAGATGCGGATCGTCCATGGCGGCGAGCACGCGCCGCGTCATCTCCGCTTCGGACATCCCGAAGCGAGAGTGGATCGAGCCGATCACGAAGTCGAACCGGTCGAGGACGTCGGGTCCGTAGTCGAGCGTGCCGTCCGCCAGGATGTCGGCTTCCACGCCCTTGAGCACGCGGAGCCCGGAAGCCCGGGCGTTCACCGCGTCGATCTCGAGGTGCTGCCGGGCCACGTCCTCGGTCCCGAGGCCGCCCCCATACGGGGTCGATTTGGAGTGATCGGTGATGCCCACCCACTCGTAACCCGCGGCGCGGCACGCGGCTGCCCAGTCGGCGATCGTGACGGTGCCGTCCGAGTAGTTCGAGTGGCAGTGAAGCAAGCCGCGCATGTCGCTCCGATCGACCAGGCGCGGCAGGCCGCCGTCCCCCCGGGCAGCCGCTTCGAGCTCGCCGTTCCCTTCACGCAGCTCGGGCGGCACCCAGGCGAGGCCGAGGGCGCGGTACAGGCTTGGCTCGTCGGGGAATGGGGCGGACAATGAGACGCCCATGGCGCGCGCGCGGGACTCGAGCCCCGCGACGTGGGCGGGGGAGCCGGTCGCCCGGATCCAGTCGAGCCCGAACCGGTCGGGCGTGGTGAGCAGCACGTCTACGAGGGTGCCGGACGCGAAGCGCAGCGTGACTCTCCCTTCGCGCCCCGTGATCTCGGTGACGCCGGGTGCCTGGCCCAGCCGTCTGACCAGCGTCTCACGCGCGGCAGGCTCCGCGTGCACGGCGACGAGTTCCAGTGCCCCGATGACCTCGCAGCGGCGCCGCACGGCCCCGGCCATCTCGACCCGCAATGCGCTCCCGTCCTCGAGGCCGGCGAGCGCGCGCCGCACCGCTTCGCTCTCGTCCCACGCGTGGTGAAACAGCCGCAGGCCGCTGGCCCGGCGCAGGGAAGCGATGCCACGGCGGACATTCTCCGCGGTCCTGGTGCCGAAGCGCGGCAGCGCCGCCAGACGGCCATCGCCCGCCGCGGCCTCGAGATCGGCCAGCGACGCGATCGCGAGCGAGTCGTGGATCTGGCGCACCTTGGCGGCGCCCAGGCCGGGAATGCGGAGCATCTCCGCAAGGCCCGGCGGGACCTGCTCGCGCAGCTCGTCGAGTGCGCTCGAGCGGCCCGTGGCAAGCAGCTCCGATCGGGCGGCGTGCTGCGCGGCCCGGACGCGAAACGCGCTCTCCCCTTGGAGCTCGAGAAACGCGGCGAGCTGGTCGAGGGTGCGGCGAACGGCTTGTTTGTCCATGCGTGTCCGATGAACCTAACCGCTCAATTGTGAGGCAGGAACCCGCCCAGCGCCCGTTCGAAGTCCTCCGTCGCCTCCACGTGCGGAGCATGTCCCGTGGCCAGCTCGACCACGCCCGTCGAGAGCAGCGCCGCGGTCTCGCGGGCGGCTTCGAGGGGCATGGGGTCATACACTCCATGAACGAGCAGAGAGCGGGGAGCGGTCCCATTCGGAAAGGTCCGGTGGATCCGATCGCGCAGGTCGTAGTCCCCCAGACTGTCCCAGACGGCCTTCCGGGTGCGCTCGGTGACACGAAAGGGCGTCATCTCCCTCGCGCGGCCCGGGTCGCGAAAGTAGCCGGCGACGGATAGCGCGAACGCGATGCGGCGATACTTTTCGGGATCGGTCCGGGACAGGCCGGACGCCGTGAGGTCGGCGCGGCTGCGCGCGATCCACGGCTGGGCCATCCGGGCCGCGAAGCGGCGCTCGAATTCGTCGCGCCACGCGGCCGTTACCGGTGCAGCCGAGACGAGCGCGAGCCGGGCGATCCGGTCCGGATGCTCGAGCGCGTAGAGCAGCGCGAGCAGGGCACCCCAGGAATAACCGAGCACGGTGAGGCGGTCGAGCTCCCAGTGGCCGCGCAGGGCCTCGAGGTCGGCCACGTGCTCGCGCCACCCCACCGGCACCTCGCGCGGGACCGGTGACCGGCCGCCGCCGCGCTGGTCGTAATAGAGGAGGGCGCGGCCTTCCTCCGCGAGGTGATCGTACTGGGGGAGTAGGTAGTCGTGGTGGGCGCCGGGGCCGCCGTGCAGTACGACCACGGGCGGCCCCTGTCCCACCCGTCGCGTGTAGAGGCGGACGCCGTTCAGCTCGACCGTCGTTTCCGTAGCCGCCTCTGGCATCGGGTCTCAACTTACACAGTGCGCGAGGATGAAGCCGCTTCGCTTGCCACCCGCCCCACCCGGGCTCGCCGACGTCGCGATCCTCTGCCTCCTGGGCGGCGTTATCGCCACGGTGGTCGCGTTCGCGCACGAATTCCAGGCGCCGTTCGCGCAGGCGGTGCAGATCGACCTGCGCCCCGCGGCTCTGCCGCGGTACACGCTGTATTCGCTGTCGCGCGGCGTCACGGCCCTGGTGATCTCCTATCTCTTCGCGCTGGCGTACGGGTGGACGGCCGCCAAGTCCCGCGCCGCCGAGCGGCTGCTGCTGCCGCTGCTCGACATCCTCCAGAGCATCCCGGTGCTGGGTTTTCTCCCCGGTCTCGTGCTCGGCCTGATGTCGCTGTTCCCGGCGCGCAATATGGGGCTCGAGCTCGCGGCGATCCTGATGATCTTTACGGCGCAGGCGTGGAACCTGGCGTTCTCCTTCTACAACTCGCTCAAGGCGCTGCCGCAACCCCTGCGGGACGCGTGCAAGGTCGCGGGATGGCCCCCCGGCCGGACCTTTCGGCAGCTCGAGGTGCCCGCGGCGGCGCAGGGGCTCGTGTGGAATGGGATGCTGTCGATGGCGGGGGGCTGGTTCTTCCTGATGGTGAACGAGGCGTTCCGCCTCGGCGATCACGACTACCGCCTCCCCGGCATCGGGTCCTACATGAGCGTCGCTCTGGACCAGGGTAAGGGGGAGGCCATGGTGCTCGCGATCGTCGCCATGGTGGTGATGATCGTGTGTGTGGACCAGCTCCTGTGGCGGCCGCTGGTCGTGTGGGTCGAGAAGTTCCGGCTGGACGAGAGCAGCGATGGAGAGCCAGAACTCTCGTCGTGGGTGCTCGACCTCCTGCGACGGGCGCGGCTGCCGCGGCGCGCGGCCGTGTTGCAGCGGCGCGCCTACCGCAGCGCCCGCCGGGCGGCGCGGCCGCTCGAGCGGCCGTTCCGCACCGTGGGCCCCATCATCCTGCGGGGCCCGCGCTTCGCGCTCGAGCATCGGCTGGCGCGAAAGGCGGCCGCGGCCGTCGCGATGGCGGCGGTCGCCGCGGCGGCCGCGCTGGGCGGCTGGCGCCTGTGGGGGCTGCTCGCGCACCTGGGGTGGACGGAGTGGGGCGAGCTCGTCTCGTCCGCCGTCTTCACGTTCGCGCGCGTGATGGGCGCGGTGATCGTGTCGACGGCGTGGGCCCTGCCCGCTGGGGTATTGATCGGCCGCTCTCCGCGCGTTGCACGAGCGCTGCAGCCCGCGATTCAGGTTGTGGCATCGTTCCCGGCCCCGATGCTCTTCCCGCTCGTGATCCTCTTGTTCGAGCGGATCGGTATCGGGCTCGGGCTCGGCGCGGTCGCGCTGATGGTGCTGGCGGGCCAATGGTACATCCTGTTCAACGTGATCTCGGCCGTGGCCGCGATCCCGCAGCAGCTCAAGGACGCCACGGCGGCGTTCCGGCTGCCACGCTGGACGCGCTGGCGCATGCTGTACCTGCCGGCCGCGGCCCCGGCGCTCGTCATGGGATGGGTCACGGCCGCCGGTGGCGCGTGGAACGGCTCGATCGTGGCCGAGTACATGGAGGCCGGCGGCACGTTGCGGACCACCAGGGGACTGGGCAGCCTGATCAGCGAGGCCACGGCCCATGCCAACTTCCCCCTGCTGGCGGGGGGGATCGCCCTGATGAGTCTCATGGTCGTGGGTTGGAACCGCATCGTCTGGCGCTCGCTGATAGAGTGGGCGCGGACCCGCTTCGGGTACGCGCAATGACGCCGGGCCCCGTGTTGCTCGAGGCGCAGCACGTGACGCAGCGCTTTCGGCTCCCGAACGGCCAGAACCTCGAAGCGCTGCGGGACGTGTCGCTCGTCGTGCGCGAGCACGAGGTGGTGGCGCTGGTGGGGCCGTCCGGATGCGGCAAGAGCACACTGCTCCGGCTGTTCGCGGGGCTGGCGCACCCGGTAGACGGGAAAGTGCTGTACCGCGGCCATGTGCTCGACGGCGTGCTCGGCGCCGCGGCGATGGTGTTCCAATCGTTCGCGCTCCTCCCCTGGCTCACCGTGGCGGAGAACGTGGCGATGGGGCTCGAGGCGCGCGGGGTGGACGGGGCCGCGCGGCGCGACGCCGTGGCCCGGGCCATCAACCTCGTGGGGCTCGACGGGTTCGAGCAGGCCTATCCGAAAGAGCTATCCGGCGGCATGAAGCAACGGGTCGGGTTCGCGCGCGCCCTCGCCGTCGCTCCCGAAATCCTGCTCATGGACGAGCCGTTCGGCTCGCTCGACCCCCTCACGGCCGAGAACCTGCGCAGCCAAGTCGTGGACCTGTGGCGCGATGCCGCGACCGGCGTGAACACGCTCCTGATCGTCACCCACTCCGTCGAGGAAGCGGTGTTCCTGGCGGGGCGGATCGTCGTCTTCGGATCGAATCCCGGCCACGTGCGCGAAGAGATGGCCAATCCGCTGCCATATCCGCGCCAGGAGCGAAGCCCCGAGTTCGAGGAGATGGTGGACCGGCTGCACGCCATCCTCACGGCGACCCTCTTGCCCGAGCCAGCGCCCGCCGCGCCACAGCGCCTCGTGCCGTTCCCCCGCGTGCACGTCTCCGAAGTCACCGGTTTGCTCGACCACCTGCTCACCCGGCCCGACGGCAAGGGGCCGGTGTTCGAGCTGGCGGAGGACCTCGGGGTCGACTACGACCGGATGTCGGCGGTGGTGCGGGCGGCCGAGCAGCTCGGGTGGGTGACGACGCCGGGTGAAATCGTGCAGCTCACGGCGGCGGGGCGCGAGGTCATGGCCATGGACGACGCCGCCCGCAAGGACGTCACGCGGGCGCGGCTCGCCAAACAGCCGCTGTTCGCGCGCCTCGTGGCCATGCTGAAGGAGAGCGAAGGGGCGGTGGAGGACGAAGAGGTGCTCGCCGACTTGACGATCTATTTCCCGTTCATCCCCGCGGAGTCGCTGTTCGCCACGGTGGTGGAATGGGGGCGGTACGCCGAGCTCCTGGACCACGACGCGGATGCGGGCCGGCTCACGCTGCTGGGGTGGGAGGGGGCCGCCGAAGCGCGCGTCGAATGACTACAGCAGCACCGCGAGCGCGTCCGCGATCTCCCTGACCGCACGGTGGTGCGGCTCCATGAATCCCGCGGGCACGTCGGAGTCGATGTCGAGCTGGCCGAGGGTCGTCTGGCCGCGACGGATCAGCACCACGAGCTCCGACTTCGTCTCCAGGTTGCACGCGAGGTAGTTCCCGATCGCCGCCACATCCGGCACGTTCTGATCTTCGCCCGTCGCCACAGCCGTGCCGCACACGCCGCGGCCGACCGGAATCCGGGTGTGCTCCGTCTCCCGTCCCGCAAATGCTTCGAGCACCAGCTCACCATCGCGCAGCATGTAGGCGTACACGGACGTGTACGGCGCGCCCAGGCCCCGCAACCGGTCGCACGCGAGCTGCAGCAGCTCCGCCCGCGAGGCGTCGTGCAGGTGCGCGGCGCGCAGTGCGCGCACGATCGGGCTGGTTCGAAGCATGGGGCTATATCTATCTTTGGCGCGACCCTCACGGAAGCCGGTGGATGTCGATCCGCCTCCTCGCGCTCATCCCCGTCGCAGCCGCGATCAGTCTCGCCCTCTCGGCCGCCGTGGATGCGGTGGCGCTGCCGCTCTTCCTGGACACGACCGGAACGATCCTTGCCACCGCGCTCGCCGGCCCTGGTGTGGGGATCGCGACCGGCATCGTGACGTCCGCGGTGAACACGCTCCGCAACCCCACCTTCTCGCCGTTCGTCGTGGTGCAGATCATCGTGGCGCTGTACGCCTGGGTCGCGGCCCGCGCCGGGCTGTTCCGCGGCTTTCGGACCGCCGTGCCGGCGGGGCTCGGGCTCGGGGTGATCGCGTCGGTGACGTCCACGCCCATCTCCTATCTCGTGTTCGGCTGCACGACCACCGGCGGCATTGCGCTGACTACGGCGCTCGGCCGGGCGCTCGGCCTGCCCCCCCTGGGGGCGTGCTTCTTCGGGAGCTTCGTGTCGGACTTCGGCGACAAGGCCGTGACTTTCGCCCTCGTGACGTCAGTGCTGCACGCGTTGCCGCGCCGCACCGCCGCTCGTTTCCCTTGGGCGCTCCGCGCCATCGGCGCGGCGTGAGCAGGCTGCATCCTTACACACTGCTCGCGATTGCGGGGGCCCTTCCGGCGTTCGCCTGGATCCTGCCGCCACCGAGTGGGGGTACGTGGACGGCGGCGGTGGCTCTGGTGCTCACACTGACCCCGGGCGCCAGCCCGGGGACGACAGGCGTCGGCTCATCCCCGGGCTGGCGCCCGGGGTTAGGTGTGTTCCGTACGGCGGTGCTCACCGCCGCCCCGTTCTGGCTCTTTCTCCTACTGCTCCACGATGTGCCGACCACGATCGCCATCGGGCTGCGCATCACCACGATGGTCGCGAGCTTCGTGTGGCTGGTGGCGGCGCTCGCGCCCGCGCGACTCGTAGAGGCGATGGTCGCATCCGGCTGGAGCGCCAGCGTCGCCTATCTGCTCGCGGCCACCCTCTCGGCCGTCCCGATGCTGAAGGCGCGGGCCCAGCGCATCGTAGAAGCGCAACGCTGCCGGGGGCTCTCGCCGCGGGGAGGAGTCGCGGCCCGGATGCGCGCGCTGCGAGCGCTCGCCCTGCCCCTCGTCCTGTCGGCGCTGCACGAGGTGGACGAGCGAGCGCTCGCGCTCGAGACGCGCGGGCTCGTTCCCGGGATTCGCCGCACTCCGCTCGCGCCGCCACCCGACTCCGCGGTAGAGCGGGCCGCTCGCTGGGTCCTTCTCCTGGCGTGTCTGTTCGCGCTGGTCCGACGGCTCATCGCCCCGGGGTTCTCATGAGATCCTTGCTGCTCGACCGCGCGAGTTTCTGGTATCCGGCCACCGAGTCGCCCACCCTGCGCGACGTGTCGCTCGACGTGGCACAGGGGGAGGTCGTTGCGCTCGTCGGGGCGCTGGGAGCGGGAGCCTCGACGCTCCTGCTCGTGGCGGCGGATCTGGCGCCGCGGGTGACGGGAGGCCGGATCGCGGGCTCCGTGGCTCGACGCGACCGGAGCGGGATCGTGCTCCCGACGCCCTGGACGCAAGTCTCCGGTATGGCCTTCACGGTGTGGGATGAGATCGCCTTCGGGCCGGCAAACCTGGCGTGGCCGGCTCACGAGATCGCGCGTCAGGTGGATCGTGCCCTCGAGCAGCTGCAGCTGGCTCCGCTGGCATCGCGGGACCCGGCCACCTTGTCGGGCGGGGAATTGCAGCGAGTCATCATCGCCGCGATCCTCGCCATGGATCCGGGGCTCGTGCTGTTTGACGAGCCGGCGGCCGAGCTCGACGCCGACGGCGCGGGAATGCTGTGGCGACTGATCCGGCTGCTGGCGAGGGAAGGGAAAGCGGTCCTGCTCGCGACGAGTGCCCTCGACGCGTTACCCGATGTGGCCGACCGCGTCGTGTGGCTCGAGGGCGGCGCGATTCGCGCCGTCGGGACGCCGGACCTGCTCGCCGACGTGGCTACCTGCGACGCGGGGCTAGGCACCAGCATCGCCACGGTCTGGCGGGCAGCCGGGCTGCCCGTGCCCTACCCCCTTACGGTGGCCCAAGCCGTACGGGGGTGGCGGTGATTCCCGCCCTGCGCTTGGACGACGTGAGTTTCTCGTACGGCAGGGTGCCGGCGCTCGAGCGCGTGTCCTTCTCCGTGGCGCCGGGCGAGCGGGTGGCGCTGCTGGGCAGGAACGGCGCCGGCAAGTCCACCGTGGTCCGCCTCGTCGCGGGCCTCCAGAGACCGGACCAGGGAACACTGTGGGTCGGCGACTGGGATACCCGCGACTGCGTCCCGGAGCAGCTCGCATGGCGCGTGGGTTCGGTGTTCCAGCACGCGGACCAGCAGCTCTTCGCGCGCACCGTCCGCGACGACGTGAGCTTCGGACCGCGCGCGCTCGGTGTGGGGGAGCGGGAGGTGGAGCGGCGGACCGCCCGCGCGCTCGAGGACCTCGACCTCACCGCGCACGCCGGGCACCACCCCTACGACCTCCCGCCTGCCTTGCGTAAGCTCGCGGCGCTCGCGGGCGCGCTGGCGCTCGAGCCGGCGCTGCTCGTGCTCGACGAGCCGACCATCGGGCTCGATCGTGCGCTGCGCGCACGCGTCACGCGCGCCCTGCTCGACCGCTCGGCCGGGAGCGTGGCGCTCCTCGTGATCACGCACGACCTGACGTTTGCCGCCGAGTCGCTCGAGCGTGGGCTGGTACTCGACCGCGGCAGCCTCGTATGCGACGAGTCGCTGGCTGGCCTGCTCGGCGACGCGACGCGGCTCGAGCCTCTGGGGCTCGCGCCGCCCCCGGTGGCCGCCCTCTCGGCCGCGCTGGATCTGCCGGGGCGGCCCGTCCGTGCGGCGGATGTGGCTACTGCCCTGGCGCGCGTTGCCCGGGGTAAGCCGGCCCCCTAGATTGACCGGCCCCCATGCCGACCCTCGATAACCTCGCCGCGCGCTTCGCACAGTGTGTGAGCCTGTTCCGCGACCCGAGCGCTAAAACCGAGCAAAAGAAGGAGTTCCGCGCCCTGCTCGGCCTGCTCCAGGACGCCGCCGTTACGCTGCGGCTGGCCCCCGGGGGGAGCGGGATCGAGTTGAACGGTGTACCGTGCGAAGCAGCGGGTCTGGCTACCCTCGTGGAGCGCCTCGACCTCCACGGCATAGGCGAGATCGCCCTACCCGCGAACCCGCCTCCCACCCAGCTGTTCGAGCTGTTGCAGGCGCTTGCCGACCAGCCCGGCACGCACGACGTCGCGAGCCGACTCGCCGCCGCGGGCGCCGACCGTATCCGCATCGCGCCCGCGGGTCCGTCCCCATCTCCTTCGGTGGCGCAACGCGGCCCGGTTGCCTCGCCCGAGGACTATGGTGGACGCGAGCCCGTCATCCCCAACCCGGACACGCCGGTAGACCGGAAGTCTGGTGCGCTCGGCACGGCGGGTATCCTGCGCGGCGAGTCGATGCGCGACATCAAGTCCGTCCCGCTCGAGGGCGTTCCGCTGGTCACGCACGACCCCCCACCCCCCAAGCCGTCGGACGCGCTGCCGGGCGTGGTGGATCGCCCTCGACCACGCAAGGAACGCGGCGAGGAGCTCTTATCGCTTTCGAGCGAGCGTCATCGCGCGCCGGAGTCTCCTCCAGCTGCTCCTGATCCGCCCCCAGCCGCGCCGGACCCACCCGCAGCCGCCAAGCCGGAGGCCGCTCGCGCTTCCGCTCCCCGTGCGACTCCCGCCGCTACCGTGCCGCTGCCGCCCGGCGCCGCGGACGTACTCGCCGAGCTCGAGCGCAACAGCACTGCGCCGAACGTGGGGGACCTGCTGGCGGCGCTGATCGACAACGCGGCGGCGGCGGCCAAGCTGGGCCGCTTCGAGCAGGTGCTTGGCGTGATCGTTGGCGTCATTCGGGTTGAGGAGAAAGTCCCCGAGGCGAGCGGAGTGCGTCGACAATACGGTATTGCGATGCGGCGCTTCTACACTAAGCCGGTGCTCGAAGGGGTCTCGCGCCTGCTTGGGGCGCCCAAGCACCGGGCGGCCGCCGTGGCGGCGCTGCAGCGCGGTGGGGCCGCGGGCGTGGAGGTGCTGATGGATGTGCTGGCGGCAGCGCCGACGGTGGGCGAACGGCGCGCCGTGTTCGACGCGCTCAAACACATGACGGAGGGGACGGACCAGCTCGTCCTCATGCTGGAACATTCGCAGTGGTTCGTGGTGCGCAACGTGGCGGAGCTGATCGGGGAGCTGGGAATGGAAGATGCCGTCCCGGCGTTGGCGAAGTGCCTGGACCACGCCGACGAGCGCGTGCGCAAGGCTGTCGGGCTGGCGCTCGCCAAGATCGGCACGCGGGGTGCGGCCGAGCCCTTGCGCCGCGCGCTCCGCGACCGCTCGCAGGAGGTGCGGATGCAGGTGGCGGTCGGGATCGGGGGACGCAAGTCGAGCGCGCTGGCGATGCCACTCGTAGTCGCGATGGAAGAGGAGAAGGACGAGGCCGTGGTGCGCGAGCTGATCCTCGCGCTGGGCCGGATCGGCAGTCCCGACGCGGTGCAGGCGCTCATCAAGTGGGCGCAGCCGACCGGTCGATTTTTCGGTCGGAAGCCGAGCGAGCTGCGGGTGGCGGCGGTCGAGGGCCTGCGGCTTGCGGCCGGCCCGGCGGCTCTGGGAACGCTCGAGGGGCTGTCGGACGACGGTGACCGGGCCGTCCGCGAAGCGGCAAGCCGGGCCGTCACGGAGTTGAAGCGCAAGTCGCGCCGATAGCGCCCGACGCTCACCTCAAGCAGGAATGAAGCTGATCTTGGGGTCGAGCCGTCGCGCGAACGCCGCCAGCAACCGCGCCGCCCGCTCCAGATCGTCCCGCGCCACCATCTCGTTAGGGCTGTGCATGTAGCGGTTGGGAACGCTCACCAAGCCCGTCGGGAGCCCCCGCAGGGCGTTGTAGATCGCGTCGGCGTCGGTGCCGGTGTCGTGCGGCGCCGCCTGGATGCTAAAGGGGATCTTCTCTCGCTCGGCGCACTCCACCAGCAGGTCGAACACCACGGGGCTCACCGCCGATCCCCGCGCCAGCACAGGACCGCCCCCGAGCTTGTGCTCGCCGGCGCGCTTCTTTTCCGCGCCGGGCCAGTCGGTGGCGTGGGTGACGTCCACCACCAGCGCCACGCTCGGCTCGAGCCCCACCGCACTGGTGCGGGCGCCGCCCCCGGTCCAGGCGATCTCTTCGCGGGTCGTCGCCACACCGAACACTCCGGCATGCTTGGGCCGGTCCCGCGCCAGCAGGCGTAGCGCTTCGGCCACCACGTACGCGCCGATGCGGTTGTCGATGCTGCGCGATACGATTCGGGCGTTTGGGAACTCCAAGACGCTCGCGTCGAGCACACCCGCGTCTCCCAGGCGCACGCGCTCCAGCGCTTCGGCCTTGCTCGCGGCCCCGATATCGATCCACAGGTCCGTGATTTTCGATACTTTGTCCATGTCCTCGCGCTTCATGAGGTGCACCGCCTGTTTCCCGATTACGCCGCGGACCGGACCCTTCGGGCCGCTGATCACCACGCGCTGCCCCACGAGGACCTGGGAATCCCACCCGCCGATGCCGGCGAAATAGACGTAGCCCTCGTCGTCCACATGCGTGATCTGCAGTCCGATCTCGTCGATGTGGCCGGCGAGCATGAGCCGGGGCGCGCCCTTGGGATTCAGCGCCGCCACCGAGTTGCCGTGCACGTCGGCTGTTACCTGATCGGCGAAGGTCTTCACCTCGTCGCGCCACACGCGGGCCGGCGCCGTCTCGAAGCCGGACGGCCCGGGCGTATCGAGGAGTCGTTTCAGGAAGTCGAGGGTGTCTCGAGTCATGGTTTGCGAGTCGTTGTGGGCGAAAGACGCACGCGCAGCCGGCGGCGCACGCTGTCCGCCGCGCCCCCGGCCGCGAGCGTCGGCTGATGGCCGACGCGGACTGGAATGGCGGAGAGGCGGAGCCGCCGGTCGGGCGTCACCACGACCCGGAGAATCGCGGATAGGCGCGTCCACGGGTCGACCTGCGAAAAGACGAAGTTACCGAGCGACTGCACGATCGGTTTGTGCTTGTACCAGACCACCGCCTGTAAGACGTGCGGGTGGTGGGCAAGGACCAAGTCCGCGCCCGCGTCCACGACACCGCGCGCCAGCTCCTGCATGTGCTTGGGTGGGGTCTCGGCATATTCGGTGCCCCCGTGCATGCTGACCACGACGAGGTCGGCCCGACCCCTCGCCTTGAGCTCGCGAATGGCCGGGTAGATCCGGCCGGTGTCCCCCCAGGCGATGTACTGCGACCCGGCGTGGGTGTGGAAGGTGTACGGCGCGGGGTTCCAGGCACGGGTGAGCGCGAAGAACGCGACCCGCCAGCCGCGCCGCTCGATGATCACCGGCTGCTCTGCCATATCTCGTCCGAATCCTGAGCCCACGAACCGGACGCCCGCGCGGGTGAGCCGCCGCATCGTCTCCTCCACGGCGGCGGGGCCGCCGTCCCACGCGTGGTTGTTGGCCGTGCTCACCACATCGAAGCCGGCGCGCGCGAGCGCCGCCGCGGCGGTCGGCGGCGCGGTGAAAATCCCACCCGAATCGGGCGCTGCGTTCGAGTCCGGTGCAATCGGGCTCTCGAGATTCCCGAAGGTGATGTCCGCCGAGGCGAGCGAGTCACGGAGCGCGAGGAACGGGTAGAGGGTGTCGCCCTCCAGCAGTCGCTCCTTTGCGAGCCGTCGGCCCAGATTGATGTCCCCTACCGCATATAGACGCAAGGTGTCGGTGGGCCGCTGATGCAACCCGAGTTGCAGGTCGCCCGACGCCACGGTGAGCGAAACCAGCAGCACCCCGATCACCAAACCCTCGTTCGAGCCGTCAACCGTGTATCAACCGGGCTAGCGTCTCAGCCGCGTCCACGAGGCGGGGTCCCGGACGGGAAGTATACGCGTTGCCGTCGAGAAACTCGACGCGCCGCCCGAGCAGCGCCCGCGCCGGCCCGTCCGTAACCGCGCCAAGCTCCGCTTGGGCGCGGGGAACATCGAACCCGCACAGCGCCACGACGACGACGTCCGGCGCGAGCACCGCTAGCTCGTCCCAGGGCCGGGGTCGCGACGGCTCGCCGATGGCGCCGCCGACGTCCTCGCCCCCCGCGAGCGCCACTAGCTCGGGAACCCAGTGGCCCGCGACGTAGGGGGGATCGAGCCACTCGAGCACCAACACGCGCGGCTTCCCCGGTCGCGCCGCCCCGGTCTGCACGCGACGCAGCCGGTACCGCAGGCCGGCGTCGAGCTCCTCGGCTTCGTCGCGGAGCTCCAGGGCTTCACCGATCTTGCGGATGTCCAGGAACACCTCGTCCAGCGTGTGCGCGTGCAGCGTGACGACCCACGGCGTGGGCATGAGGGTCGTGACGAGGCGTGCCAGCTCGCCCGCGCCCACGGCGCAGACCTCGCAGACCGACTGTCCGATCAGCACGTCGGGCCGCAGGTGCGCCACCAGGTCGACGTCCACCTCTACGGGCGGAACACCGGTTCGCTTGGCTTCCACCATGGCCCGGTCGATCGCGCCCGACGGCAGCGCGGGATCCACGCGCGTACGGGTGACGCGGGGCAGCGAGCGCACCTCTGGCGGGAAGTCACACTCGTGCGACACGCCGACCAGCCGCCCCACCGCGCCCAGCGCGGCCACGATCTCGGTGGCGGCGGGCAGCAACGACACGATGCGCATGCTGAAATGTAGGGGCGCAGCCTGCTTCGCCCCTACACCATCCCCCGCCCCTACACCCCGGCGTCGGTCACTGGTTGCGCAGGCCGATTCGATAGAGCAGCACGCCCAGCGCCGCGAACAAACCGAACGCGAGCAGATTCGAGCCGGCGACGCCGCCCAGGGCGTGGAACAGCGACACCTTCTCGGCGAGCGCGTCCGCCGAGCCCAGCACCCCCGCAATCGCCGCCAAGACGATCCCGCAGATGGCGCCGCCTGCGATCAGGCCGCTCGCGAACAGCACTCCCGGCCCGGACTCGACCTCCGCGATCGACTGCTGCCGGGCCTGCGCGCGACGCTCGATGAGCCAACGCACGACACCGCCGGCGAACATCGCCGAGGAAGTCGAAATCGGGAGGTACACGCCCACGGCGACCGGCAGCGCCTGCACCCCCATCAGCTCGATAGCGATCGTGATGAACACTCCGAGCGTCACCAGCGTCCACGGCAACTTGTGGGTGAGGATGCCGTCGGCGATGAGCGCCATGATGGTGGCCTTGGGCGAGTCGAGGCGGGGAATCGTCTTGCCGTGATATTCGTGAATGCGCCCGCCGATGCCCGGATCGACCACGTACCGCAACTCGTGCGTCGCCGGGTCCATCAGGTACTTGCCCGCCGCCACGCCTTCGGTGACGACATACACGCGGACCACCTCATACGTGGCGCGGTCCACCGAGTCGCTCGCTGCGATGCGGAAAGCCGACATCGTTTGCGGCAGGACCTCGACCGCCGCCCGGCCCGCCCCGCCAGCCGCCGGCGCCAGCGCCTGCGCGCTGAAGGCGGGGTGGGTTTCGGGGACGGGGTACGTGTAGGCGCGGTTGAGCAGAGTGAGGGTCCAGCCCACCACCAGGGCCGACCCGAGCGCGCCGACCAGAATCGCGATCTGTTGACGGCGTGGGGTGGAGCCGACGAGGAACCCGGTCTTCAAGTCCTGTGAGGTGTTGCCGGCGTTCGCCGTGGCCACGGCGACAACTGCGGCGATCGAGATCGCCTGGACCCGGTGGTCCACGCCCGTCCAACCGATGGCGACGAAGATCAAGCACGTCCCGAGCAGTGCGGCGATGGTCATGCCGGAAATCGGGTTCGCCGAAGACCCGATCTGACCGGTGACGCGCGAGGACACAGTGGCGAAGAAGAACCCGAAGATCACGATCAGGATCGCCCCGAGCAGATTGACGCCCACCTGCGGCAGCAGGGTGAGCGCGATGGCGAGGGCGATCGACCCGCCGACGGTGAGGGAGATGGGGAGGTCGTCCTCGGTCCGCAGCCGGGTCACCGCCTGACCCAGCCTCGAGTCGCGCAGGTCCTTGAGACTCGAGGCGAAGGAGCTCAGGATCGTCGGCAGCGAGCGGGCCAGCGCGATGATCCCGGCGGAGGCCACGGCGCCTGCCCCGATGTAAAAGACGAAGCTCGAGCGGAGCTCACCCGGGCTCATGTCGCGGATCAGCTTGATCGCCGGGAAGCCGAACGGCTCGGTGAGGCCCGACCCCACGAGCTTGATCGCCGGAGCGAGCACCAGGTAAGCGAAGCAGCCGCCGGCGAACAGGTAGCCCGCGATGCGCGGGCCGATGATGTAGCCCACCCCCATGAGCTCGGGGGACGCCTCCGTGAAGACGGCGGCCCCGGGATAGAAGCCGAGCGCCTTGCCCGGCACGTCCGGCCAGAGCTTGAGCCCCGCCTGCAGGAACTTGTAGACGAAACCAACCCCGAACGCCTGGAACACGCGCTTGGCCTGCAGCCCGCGCTCTTCGCCGGCGATCAGCACTTCGGCGCAGGCCGTGCCCTCCGGGTAGATCAGGGTATCGTGCTCCTTCACGATCAACGCGCGGCGCAGCGGGATCATCATCAGGATCCCCATCAGGCCGCCCGCGGTCGCGAGCACGGCGACCCGGCCGATGTCGAGGTCGTAGCCCATCAACAGGATTGCCGGAATCGTGAAGACGACGCCCGCGGCCACGGAGTCACTGGCCGATCCGGTCGTCTGCACGATGTTGTTTTCGAGGATCGACGTCCGGCCGAGCGCGCGAAAGATCGTGATCGAGAGCACGGCGATCGGAATGGAGGAGCTCACCGTGAGCCCGATCTTGAGCGCCAGGTAGACGCTCGACGCGCTGAAGATGAGCCCCAGCACCACGCCGAGGATCAACGCACGCGCCGTCAGCTCCGGAGGTGATTGCGTTGCCGGGACGTAGGGTTGGGGGGCGGGCATAGGGCGGAGAATGTGGCGAGAGAGGTGCGACGACGGAAGGAGACCCAGGTCGGTGTGCTGGCCGTCACCGTCGCACCGTTCGGATGCCGTTACGGCCTCGTGACCAAACTGCGCACTTCGCGCGGAACCTCGTCCAGACCCCTCGGGGTAGACAGGCCCCGTGAACGTGACGGCCGACCCCCTGCTACCGGATCTCCAACGCGCCCTCGCCGGGCGCTACGTGCTGGAACGACGCCTGGGACGCGGCGGCATGGGCGTCGTGTATCTCGCCCGCGAGCTGCGCCTGGACCGCCGGGTCGCGATCAAGCTGCTCCCACCGGAACGGGCGATCCAGCCGACCGCACGGGAGCGCTTCCTGCGCGAAGCCCGGACCGCGGCCCAGCTCTCGCATCCCGGCATCGTCCCCATCTATGCGGTCCACGAGGTCTCGGACTTCGTGTACTTCGCCATGGCATATGTGGACGGGGACACGCTGGGGCGGCGGGTTCGTCAACGGGGTCCGGTGCCGTATGACACGGCGGCGCGGCTGCTCGAGGAGGTGGCCCGGGCCTTGGCTTACGCGCACGACCGCGGGGTGGTGCACCGCGACGTCAAACCCGACAACATCCTGCTCGACCTTGCGACGGGCCGCGCCTTGGTCTCCGACTTCGGGATCGCGCGGGTGGGTTCGGGCGCCACGACGGAGCCCCGCCGCGTGGTCGGCACGGCCGAGTTCATGAGCCCGGAGCAGGTGCTGGGCGAGCGCGTGGACCCGCGGAGCGACCTCTATTCGCTCGGCGTGGTGGGCTTCTTCGCGCTCTCGGGCGAGCTGCCGTTCGTCGGCCCGGACGACATGACCGTACTGGCCCGCCAGGTGAGCGATCCGCCGCCCCCGCTCGCCTCGGTGGCGCCCGGCGTGCCCCCACGTCTGGCCGAGACCATCGACCGCTGCCTGGCCAAGGACCCGGACGCCCGCTTCCCGAATGGTGCGGCGCTCGCCGATGCGCTCGCCGCCGCGCTCGGTCGGCGGGCCGCGGTGGCGGTGCGTGCCTTTGTGACGGAGGGGCGCCATCTCTCGACCTCGACGTTGCTCTACGGGGCGTTCGCAGCGGTGGCTCTCCCGGTCCTGGCGCTCCGGCTGCGTGGGGGGGAAGAGCCCGGGGCCCGCGCCGCCATCATCGCGGCGGCCGCCGCGATCGTAGCGGTGCCGCTGGTCGTCATGGTCGCGCGCGTGCGCCGCCTGCGCAAAGCGGGATACACTCGGGAGGACCTGATCGATGCTCTGCGCGCGGAGCTTTCGCACCGGCGCGAGGAGCTGGCGTTTCTCTACGGCGATGGACCGTCACGGCTGGAGCGCGCGCTGCGACGGCTGTGCTACGGGTGCGTGGCGGCGGCAGGTGGCGTCGTTGCGGCGTTGGAACGCATGCCGGGGCTGGTGCACGTGGTGGGCGTGCCCACACTGTTCGGCGTCGCCGCGGCGACGGCGCTCCTGGCCGCGGTCCTCGCGCGGGCGCGCACGGAGCATCGCACCGACCCGAAGGCCGAGCGGCGCTTGCGGTTCTGGAGCGGGCCGCCCGGAGTGTGGCTCTTCGCGCTTGCGGGGCTGGACCTCTCCCCCTCGCTCCCCCTCTCCGCAATCGCGGAGAGGGGGAAGGGGGGTGAAGTTACCCCCGTACCTGGTGTGCGGGACGCCTGACACGGGCGAGCCGCCGGGCCGCTTCGGCCAGCATCTCCTCCGTTTTACAAAACGCGAACCGCACGAGCCGCCGGCCCAGCTCCGGGCGGCTGAAAAAACTCGAGCCCGGCACCGGCGCTACACCGATCTCCTTCGTGAGCCAGAGGGAAAACGCGTCGTCGGGGAGCTCCGAAATGGCCGAGTAGTCCGCCAGTACGTAGTAGGCGCCCTGGGGCGGCGTGCAACGGAAGCCGGCGTCCACCAGCGCCCGGCACAGCAGATCCCGCCGGGCCCGGTACTCGTGAACCAGCCGCTCGTAATAGTCGTCCCCCAGCGTCTCGAGCCCGACGGCGACCGCTTCCTGGAGCGGCGCCGGCGCTCCCACCGTCAGAAAGTCGTGCACCTTGCGGATCGCGTCGGTCGCGTCGCGCGGGGCTACGATCGTGCCGATACGCCAGCCCGTGACGCTGAAAGTCTTGGATGCGCCGCTGATCGTGATGGTGCGTCCCATCATCCCGTCGAGCGTCGCGATCGGGATGTGCTCTCCCTCGTAATAGATGTGCTCGTAGATCTCGTCCGTCACCGCATAGGCGTCGTGCCGCCGGCACAGCTCGGCGATCGCCTCGAGCTCGCGCCGGGACAGCACCCGGCCCGTCGGGTTGTTCGGCGTGCACACAATGATCGCGCGGGTGCGCCCCGAAAACGCGGCCGCCAGCCGGTCGAGGTCGAGCTCTTGGGTCGCCGCCAGCGGTACATACACCGGCTTCGCCCCGCACAACTTGGCGTCCGGCCCGTAATTCTCGTAAAACGGCTCGAACACGATCACCTCGTCGCCGGGATCGACGATCGCGAGCAGCGCCGACGCCATCGCCTCCGTGGCGCCGCACGTGACGGTGATCTCGGTCTCCGGGTTCACGCTCATCCCGTACCAGTCCGCGTACTTACGGGCGAGCGCGTCCCGCAGCCGCTTGGCCCCCCACGTGATCGCATACTGGTTCACGTCGGCGCGAATCGCCCCCGCCGCCGCCTCCTTCAGGACGTCGGGGGCGGGGAAGTTCGGGAACCCTTGAGCGAGGTTGATGGCCCTGTGCTCGCTCGCGAGCCGGGTCATCCCGCGAATCACTGACTCCGTGAACGACTGAGTGCGTCGAGCCGTGTGCATAGTGGCGGAAGTTACCAGAGGAAGGCCCCGGCGAAACAGCCCGGGGCCGCGGATCGAGCGGTGCTGCTAGTCCGTAATCCTCACTGGAGATTCCCGAACATGTAGAAACTGTAGTCGCCGCCCGTCGGCAGGATAGTGACCGCAAAGCCGTATCTTGGCGTCAGGTCGGGGTTCGCGCCGCACACCGGCCCGCCAGGCGGCGCCACTTGGTGCCACGTGGCATCGAGTAGCTGCTCGCACATGACATAAGCGCCGGCCGGCACATTGACGAAGAGGAAGTTGTCCCCCCCCACTCCGTCGAGCGATGTCGCAGTGGTCAACGCCGTGCCAACGACGGCGCCGCTCGACGCGTCCTGGAGCTCGACGCACCAGCCACCGAGCAGCGCGAAGGGCGGTTGATTGATGAACAGCTGCCCACGGATCGTCGCGATCCCCGTAACCAGATCGGAGTTGCCGCAGGACGGTGGGGGCTGCGGTGCACACAGCCCTTGATGGGCATGCACCTGCCCCGAATCCGAGCGATGCTCGTCACCCTGACCGTTGTCGCAATCGGAGCCGTTCGGACTTTGGGACATGCCCGCCAGGAACGGCGTAGCCACCAACGCCAGCACGACTATGAAGGCTCGCATGGTGTCACCCCTCGCTCATAGGCTGAGGAGGGGCGCTGCGGCCTCAGCAGGTCTTGCCTCAGCATTGGGGAGCCGGGCGGACGCACGGCCCGCGCTACCCCCCTGTTACTGGGCACACTGAAGGTCGCTCTACGGGGCATGGGAAAACTGTGCGGCTGATCACCCGATTCTCTAAGATCAATCTTTGCGGTTGGTTACGTGGCAATCCAAGGTGTCGCGAGGGCGCGACGGGGCGAAGCGTTGGAATAGCGGCACTGTCGCGGCATGTAGATGAAGAGGAAGGCCCCGGCGAAACCGCCCGGGGCCTTCGATGGAGCCCTACTCGTGCTGCCGCGCTACCCTACTACGGCGTGAGATTCCCGAACCAGATGAAGCTGGCGCCGCCACCGTCCATGACCGTGATCGTCCAGCCGAGACCGGTCGCGCAGGTCGGCCCGCCCGTCGGGAAGGTCTCGTGCCAGCCCGACTGCACCGTTTCGCAGATCGTGTAGGTACCCGCCGGCAGACCCGAGAACAGATAGTTGCCCGAGGCGTCGGTCACTGCGGTTACAGTGACGGGGCCGCTGGCCTGAACGCACCAGCCCTGGAGACCGGGCCACGGCGACGCATCAACGAACACCTGGCCATCGATCGACGCGGTCCCTAGGCCCGGCGGGGAGTTTGCGCATGTGCCGCCGCTACCACCGGTATCGCCGGTAGTACCGCCGGTAGTACCGCCGGTAGTGCCACCGGTAGTGCCACCGGTAGTGTCACCGGTAGTGCCGCCGGTAGTGCCGCCGGTAGTGCCGCCGGTAGTGCCACCGGTAGTGCCGCCGGTAGTGCCACCGGTGGGCGCCGGACACTTGTTAAAGTCCGTGGTGCCCGGGTGCAGGCCAGCACGCATCGCACAGTGGGCGGCGTCATGCCCGACGCCGTTGTTTGTCTTCACCTGTTGGGAGACGCCCGCCAGGAACGGCGTGGCGACCAGGCCAACCAGGACTATGAGGGCTCGCATCATGTCACTCCTAGCTTGTTGGGCTGAGGAGGGGCGCTGCGGCCTCAGCGGAACCTGTCTAGTGTTGCGAGGGCGCATCATCCGCTCCCCCGCCCATCAACCAACCCGCGTAAATGTCGCTCGCGCGACGCCGGCGGGCCGTGCGGCATATCACCCAGTAACCTAAGCGCAAGTCCACATAGCACTTACTATTCTGGAATGGGATCAAGCAAGAACGATGCCCTATGAGTACGTGCGACCAAAACAC
>WNGL01006622.1_pt1 | contig 36660 bp, 22 predicted proteins | sample 5400591 | NCBI WGS metagenome assembly WNGL01 (sample SAMN13153377, study PRJNA577476) | soil metagenome | isolation source: 80 cm soil or saprolite under Garry oak tree replicate 1 | place: USA:California | collected 2016-06-15
GTTCAACTTCCAATCATCGGTGCTTGAACGAACCACCCCGTCTGCGCCCGCTAAGGAGGCTTCGCCGCTTTTTCTTAATGGGCGCAGCCACCCCTCCTTTGCCAAGGAGGGGAGTTTTTGCTCCAAAAACCCGCGCAAAAGTCCAAACTCCAGCGCGGGCTAAAGCCCGCAATTTGGACAGACTCGCTGCCGAAAAGTGCCGTGTCAGGAGCCTCGATAGCCCGGCCCCCGGAGCGGGCGGCCCGGCCTCTGGCTGGTGATGGCGCCGCCCGCGACGACGCGCTTTCCATTCACGAATACGTGCTTCACACCGGCCGAGTAATGTTTGGGATCGTCGAAGGTCGAGACGTCCTGGATTGTCGCCGGATCGAAGATCGTGATGTCTGCCATCATGCCCGGCCGCAGGATGCCGCGATCGGACAGATGAACGCGGGCGGCGGCCTTGGAGGTCATCTTGCGGATCGCTTCTTCAAGCGTGAGCAGATGTTCATCCCGAACGTACTTGCCGAGAATCCGCGGGAACGAGCCCCACGCGCGCGGATGCGACTTCGACTCCGACAGCTTGCCATCTTCGGCCTGCGCGCCAGAGTCGGTTCCAATGCCGACGAGCCGATGTTGCAACGCGGTGCGCACGTCCTCTTCGCTCATGATGGAAATGATGACGGAACTCTCGCCACGATCGGCGATGACCAGATCCATGACGGCATCCCGCGGGTCCTTTCCCATGGCTTTGCCGATCTGGGTCAAGGTCTGGCCTTCGTATTTGCGCAACTCCGGATTGAGCACCGATGACAACATCACGCCATCGCCGCCACCCGAGCCGTACCATTGGTTTTCCCATCCAGTGACATCGGGATCCTCCATCTCTCTCTTGATGCGCTCGCGCTGGGCCGGATCGCGCAGCCGCGCCAGCATCTTATCGAGACCGCCTTCGCGCACCCATAGCGGAAGGCAGGCATCGAGGCCGTTGGAGGCGCGCGGGTATGGATACTGGTTCGCGGTCACATCGACACCGCCTGCCCGCGCCTGTTCGAGCCGGCGCAGCACTTCCGGCATTTTTCCCCAGTTCGATTTGTACGCGGTCTTCAGATGCCAGATCTCGGCCGGGATTCCCGCCTGCCTGGAAATGGCGATCACTTCGTCAACCGATTCGAAGATGCGGCCGCTTTCGGAACGCTGGTGCGTGAAATAGACGCCGCCGTATTTCGCGGCCACCTTCGCGAGTTCGACGATCTCATCTGTCGATGCAAACCGGTCCGGCACGTACTGCAACGAAGTGCTCAGGCCCAGCGCGCCCTGCTCCATCGCGGTTGCGACGAGCCGCTTCATTTGCTCGAGTTCGGCGGCAGTAGCGGGCCGATCGTCCTTGCCGATAACGTAATTGCGCACGCCTCCGGCGCCGACGAACGTCGCCATGTTGATGGCAGGCCGTGACTGCGTCTCGAGCCGCCTGAAATAGTCGGCCAATGTCCGCCAATTCTGCGCGACACCGAAGTGCTGGGCCGATGGTCTCTCCTCTTCGATCAGCCGGTCGTTGACCGGCGCGATGGATTTTCCTTCGCCTGTAACTTCCGTCGTCACGCCTTGCAGGATCTTGCTGGCCGCGCGTCCATCCACGAGTACATGGAATTCAGACTGGCCAAGCAGGTCGATGAAGCCAGGCGCGACGACGAGGTCCGTCGCATCGACGGTGGCCGCAGCCGGCCGGTCGGAGAGTGAGCCGACCGCAACAATCCGGTCTCCCGTGATGCCGACGTCGCCGCGAAACCATGGAGCGCCAGTGCCATCGACGATGCGTCCATTCTTGATGAGAACATCGAAACCATTGGATGCCCGTTGTAGAGCACCGACCACACCGGCGAATACCGCCGCCGCCGCGGCCGCCACAACCATCGGTTTAACGCGTCTCATACGTCGCTTTCTCTCGGGATGTAAAATCCTATCATTCTTCCCTCAAGTCGTGGCTGGGTCGAGACGGATAGCGTGAGAATGAGCGTATTGGCCCCCACACCAGGTGAAATCAAGAGAACGATAACGGCGAAAAACCCAAGCGACCGGTGAAATCTGCGAGCGGCGTAGGCAAGGTCCTGGCAAAACTCTTGGATAGCAATTCGTGGAGACACCTTGATTTCCCTTTTTGCTGGATCTGCTGGCCCATCGAATCCAAGATTCGCGAGAGGACTTCGTTGTTGAACGCGTTGGTCAAGGCCGTTACGCCTATTTGAAGTGCTCGACGTCCTTCTCGTTTTCGGTGCAGAAGTATTCGTACAGGTCTTCGTCAGGAATCAGGGTTTGCCGCTGCGTGTACGTGATGACCTTGCTGTAAGCCTTGGGATCGTCGATCGTCACGTCGATATCGAGGTGCGCAGCGTCGGGGCGCCGAAACCGCTCGATCAGGTGCAGATTGGAGCTGTGGGGATGGCCCATGCGATCAAGCCACCCGGCATCCCTGAATCCGGTGCTGTCGACAACCAACGTATCGCCCTCCCAACGGCCCACGGAATAGCCCATCCATCTGGGGTCTGGATCCTTCGGGAGCGGACGGCCGTCAAGAAAGACCTGGCGGAACACGTTGTTCTCCTCGTAAAGGATGACGATGACCTGAGGCGTTTGGATGATTTTGTACGGGAGCGGAACGGTGCCGGCCGCCGGGACGCCCGTCGGCTGGCATCGCGAAGATGGACTGAGTTTCCCCTGACTTTCGACGCGCTCTTTGAGCAGCGCCATGGCCCAGGGTTGGATCGGGACATCTTCAGGCTTAAGGTCCGCCATGATGTTTATGAAATACCGGGGCACCACGATATTTTCGACGCCTTCAGGCTTTCCCTTGGGATCGGGCTGCGGCAGCCAGACTCCCGAGAAATCCACCTTGCCATCGCGGGTTTTCGGCGGGCGCGCGGCCAAATCCAATTTTCCAGCGCGCGTATGCGGAATTGCAGGGTCGAGGCGTTTCGACCATTGCGCCGACCCCGGTTCGCCGGCAAGCGTTAGCAACACAAGTGGAACGCTGTAAATCCACTTCATAGCAGTCTCCTCAATGCTTCGCGGAAAGTTGAACTCGAATGAATTATACGCTCGTCGTTAAGGATTCAGAGCAGTCTGTTCGGTACCCAGTTCACGACGCCGAGGATTTCATACTGCGGTTGATTGTCGATACCGCGGCCGAACCGGAGTCCGATCCTTCGACAGTCCTGCTGGGCATTTCCTAAACTCAACTATTTCGATTATGCTTCCCTTTTCGAACATCTGTATCCGGATTTCGGTCGGGCAATGGAGACTGTCTCACGGTTCACACGACCTGGCGGCGTCGCCGTGATCGATTTCATACGGGACGAAAACGATATCGAGAAGTCGGCAGCGTGGTGATGTGCTGGTTTGGTCCGCTGGACTGATGCACGGGGGCAGTGCAGTCCAGCCACCAGCTCGCACGCGCAAAACCCTGGTGACGCATTATTGTCCCGCCGACTTGCAGCGGATGTACGCCTACAAGGGCGGTCGGCCGAAACGAAAGTCCGTGGCGGGGCACTACGTCATTGCGGAGCGGTGGGAGTAATTAGCGCGGATTTCTCACCGGCTTGTGACTATCCACAGCCAAGTCCCTCTCCCAGAGGGAACGCACTCTCGGCATAGTTGCCCAAGATTCAGGTCAGAAATGCGGGTTAGCCCCGGGATTTATCCCCGTTGGGTCTCTACCAAAAAACCTGGTTGCCATCGACCGGTCGGGTGTAGAGTGCCGTTAATCAAAAGAACAGAAAACTGATCCGTGTGCTTTCTTAAAGGAGAAGCGTATGCGTTCCGCGGTACTTTCCCTTTGTTGTTTATTGCTTGTTTGCGAAGTGGTCTGGGCACAAGCCACAGGTCAAATTGGGGGCACAGTCCACGATGAAACCGGCGCGGTAATACCGGGCGCCGATATCAAGGTGACGCAGACCGCCACGGGTGCGGTTCGAACGGTGGCCTCCGGCGAAGATGGCAGGTACGTGCTTCCCACTCTTCCGCTCGGGCCGTATATGTTGGAAGCCACAAAGCCGGGTTTCACCACGTACGTCCAAACAGGCATCGTGCTCCAGGTGGATAGCAACCTCACTGTCGATGTACGGTTGAAGGTTGGCGCAGTCGGCGAAGAGGTAACCGTGGAAGCCAACGCCTCTCAGGTGGAGTCGCGTTCGACCAGCGTCGGCCAGGTGGTGGATTCCCTGAAAATCGCCGAGATGCCGTTGAACGGGCGCAACCCCATCGAGCTGGTATTCCTTGCGGGTATGGCGAGCGCGCCAGGTAACGGCGCGATCAACACCGTGCGGAATTACCCGACCATCGTGGTGTCCGTGGCGGGCGGCCAGGGCAACTCTGTTTCCTACCAGTTGGATGGCACGATCTATCAGGATCCGTACAACAATCTGGCGCTGCCGCTCCCGTTTCCCGACGCTCTGCAGGAGTTCAAAGTAGAAACCAGTGTACTGCAGCCGCAGTATGGCTGGCACTCGGGTGCAACGGTGAACGCGGTCACGAAGTCCGGCAGCAACGAGTTCCATGGTGCTCTGTTCGAGTTCGTGCGCAACGGCATCTTCAATGCGCGCGACTTCTTCGCGTTCAAGCGCGACAGTCTAAAGCGCAACCAGTTCGGCGGAGTTATCGGCGGGCCGATCATAAAGGATAAACTGTTTTTCTTCGGCGGATATCAGGGAACCATCCAGCGCTCAGACCCGGCCTTTAACACCTATTACGTTCCAACTGCGGCCATGCTCCAAGGAGATTTCACCACCTTTGCCTCCCCCGCTTGCCAAGGGCCAGCGGGGGCCAAAGTTCTCTCGCCAGCACAAGGGTTCGTGAACAACAGGATCTCGCCTGCACAGCTGAATCCCGTCGCGCTGAACTTCGCCAAGACACTGCCCACGCCGCTGGATGACTGTGGAACAGTGAAGTACGGTTACGTCGCGAACCAGCACGAAGACCTGCCGGTGGGAAGAATCGACTGGCAGAAAAGCCAGAAGCACTCCATTTTCGGACGCTTCTCCGCCGGGCGCCTGAAAGTCGCTTCGACATTCGATGGAAAGAACCCGCTGTCGATCAACACGTATGGTGTCGACGATCTAGATTACCAGTTGGGCATTGGGGACACGTACCTGGTTGGCAACAACATCGTCAACTCATTCCGCGTTTCGGCGAGCCGCACCAACATCGTGAAAATCGACGACACTTACAATTCGCTGGCGGATTTCGGTTCGAACTATACCCCGCTGGGCGGCAAAGTGGTCAACGTGACCGTCACGGGCGGACTTGGTTTCACCATCGGTGGCGGAGCCGCAGTTCCCGGCAAATCACACAATGGACCGAACCCCTCGATTTCCGACGATATCAGCTGGGTAAAGGGGACGCACCAGCTTGGCTTCGGCGGCAGCTTATACCATCAGGGTATGAACTACTGGTCCGGGTTGAACGCTGTTGGTTCAATGACCTTCGATGGCACCACGACCGGCCTGGGGTTGGCGGACTTCTTGACCGGTAACGCCAGAACGTTCAGTCAGGGCACGCGCTACGGATTCTACACGCGCCAGAATTATGTTGCGCTCTACGCGCAGGATTCCTGGAAAGCGAACCGGCGACTCACGCTGAACTATGGCTTGCGGTGGGAGCCGTACCTTGCTATCTACTACAAGCAGGGCCAGATTCATTACGTCGATCCGGAGCTGTTCAAGCAGGGCTACCGTAGTCCTGTCTTTTCCAACGCTCCGGCGGGTGTGATTTTCCCGGGTGATCCCCATTACGTTTGCGGGAAGAGCTTCAGTTGCGACAAGTGGGTGGACTTCTTCCCACGCGTCGGTCTCGCCTTTGATCCCAGGGGCGACGGCAAGATGACAATCCGGGCATCCTACGGGATGGCGGGCGAACGGCCTCACATGTTCTACCCCAACCAGATGTCGTTTGGCCCGCCGTTTGGCAACACGATTCAACAGTCCAACGTCAATCTGTCCAACCCTTGGGGGACCTTCCCAGGTGTGCCGGGCTTCTCGTCGCCCGGACAGAATCCGATGCCCGTCCTGGCTTCTTTGGTTGGCATTGGCAACTCCGCGAAAAATGCTCCGTTCCCGACGTTTGGGTTCTATGTCAATAACGCGGAACACCTCGATCGTAATTTCAAGCAGATGTATGTCCACCTATGGAACCTGAGTGTTCAGAGGCAAGTGGGGACCTGGCTGCTGACGGCCAACTATGTGGGTAATAGCACGATTCACATGAATAGTTCGACGACGGGGAATCCTGCCGAGTTTCTCGGCCTCGGACCCTGCTCGTTGGATGTGGTCCAGCAGAACGGCGTCGTTGCGCCGCAGAGCTTCCCGGTTTGCTCAACCACCACCAACCAAAACGTCCGGCGCAAGCTCTATCGCCAGGACCCATTAAAAGGGCAGTACTTTACAAATATCGCGCAGGTTTTGAATGGCGGAACGGCAAGTTACGAAGGCATGTACGTATCCGCAAACAAAGCCTTGACGCATGGCATCAGCATGCTGGCGAACTATACGTGGTCGCACTGCATCTCCGATGTTTACGATCAGCAACCGAGCGGTAACGGATTGACTCGGCCGGACGACCGCCGGGCGTACCGGGGCAACTGCACCGTGGGAGTTGCGGATGTGCGGCATTTCTTCGCGTTGAATATGGTAGCGACCACACCGAAGTTTACCAACACTACGCTTCGGCTCCTCGCCGGCAACTGGCAATTGGCGCCAATCCTGCAGCTCAAGTCCGGAAATTTCATGACGATCTACAGCGGCACGGACCAGGCGCTCACCACTGTTACCGCGACAGCCACCTCGGGTCAAACGGCAAATCAGGTATCGTCAGACGTGTTTGCGAAGAGCAAGGCAGCTAGTTGTGCTCCGTGCATTACGTTCTTGAACAAGTCGGCGTTCGCCGTGCCCGCGATGGGGACTTATGGCAACGTCGCGTACGGCACCGTGCAGGGGCCGGGATTGATCCAGTTGAATATGGCTCTGCACCGCACCTTCCCAATAGGAGAGAAGCGAACGATTCAGTTCCGCGCGGAAGCGTTCAACCTTCCGAACCACTTGAATCCCAGCAATCCGACCACAGCCGTGAACTCGGCTTTGTTTGGAATCAGCAACACCGACCAGAGCGGGATCGCGGGTCAGATTGCGGGCACAACCTCGGGGGACTATCGTGTGATCCAGTTCGCGCTGAAGCTAGTGTTCTGAACCAACGCGGGCCGTAATGCGACAAACTGCTGAAGGCGCGGTCTGTACTACTATCGCCGGGTTTCTTGGATTTTTGCGAGGGCTTTAGCCGCGAATTGCGCGAATTACGCGAATGGGCCGCACGCCATTAATGCTGGTGGTAACGACAGGAATTCTGTGCGGCCCAGGTGGCGACATTGTGTCAGTTGGTCGTTGGGTTGTTTGGCAAGTACATGGAACATCGTACATGGGACATCTTAGACCACTACCGGACATCCCAACATTTGACATTGTTCGCTGCACGCTCGAGCTTCCCCAAAATGTCAAATGTTGGGATGTCCCATGTACGATCTCAAATGCACTTGTCCAACAACCCAATCACGCATTGACGAACTGACCAAATGGTCGTTTTTGCTTTCGCCGATTCATTCACAGTTTCTGAAAAATTGTTTTGGAGTTTGAACGAACCACCCCGTCCGCGCCTTTCATTGGAACGGGAATTTTTCTTGATGGCGCGTCCACCCCTCCTTTGCCAAGGAGGGGAGTTGCACGGCATCAGCTACGATCAACCAGCGATGGCCTCGATACGCTTCCATTCGTCGTCGGTGACTGGCATCACCGAGAGGCGCGATATCCGGACCAGCGGAAATGATGCGAATGCCTCGTCGGCCTTGATGGCCGCCAGCGTCACCGGCGACTTCAGCTTCTGTACCGCCACGATGTCGATGGCGTACAGTTTTCCTGTCTCGTCCGCGGGATCCGGATACGGTGCGCATGCGGCCTCCGCGATGCCCACCACCGCCTTCACGTCTCCAGTGTGATAAAAAAAGATACGGTCGCCTTTGCGCATCGATCGCAGATGTTTCTGTGCGAGCGCATTTCGCACGCCGGTCCACGCCGTGCGACCATCGCGCACGAGGTCGTCGAAGCTGTAGTGCGTCGGCTCTTCTTTGAGCAACCAGTTCATGATTAATCCTTGAAACGCTGAACGTCGCGCGATGAGATTTTCGCCGTTCATCTTGTCGGAAGACCGGACCGCCAGTCAATGTCGCCCAGCACCGGGTTACAATCTCACCCGCGCGCAATCCCAGCCGAGCAAAGGAAGCAAATTGCGTCAATCGTGGTTCTGCAACATGCACGACGCCGATTTGGGGTCTCGGCTACTTGCGGCAACATTTCGAAATTTTCTGGCGAACAAACTCGAACTTTCCGGAGCGGCACGCGTATTGGGAATTGAATGAACAACCTGCACAAGAGCATTCGAACGCTGGGCAGCAAGGGGAATATGAATATGGAAGGCATACTCCGAGAGGCGACAATTTCAATGAAGGCGTTATGGAAAGATCGTGGTTTCTCCACGACTGCGATCCTGACGCTGGCTGTGTGCCTCGGCGCGAACGTTGCAATCTTCACCATCGTGAGTTCGGTTTTGCTGAGGCCTTTGCCGGTGCCGGAGTCGGAGCGAATCGTGTTCATCTCCAATCAGTATCCCGGTGCAGGTGTCCCCGACATCTGGTCGGTGGGAGTCCCGGATTACCTTGATCGACGACGGCAAATGACGAACGTGTTCGAAGAGGAAGCAATGGTTCGTTCGGAAGACCAGACTGTAGATGTGGATGGCACTCCGGAACGTCTGAAAGGCATGCGGATCACTCCCTCCATGTTTCCCTTGTTAAGGATTTCACCTGCGATTGGTCATGCATTCGCCGAAGCCGACGGAGAGCTTGGCAATGAACAAAAAGTCATTTTGAGTTATGGCTTGTGGCAGCAGTTGTATGGCGGCAACAAGGATATCGTTGGAAAAGATCTCCGCATCAATGGCCGGCCGAAAACGATCGTCGGCGTCATGCCTCGTGATTTCATCTTTTTTGATGCCAAGGTCCGGCTATGGCTGCCGTACGCTTTCACCGAAAGAGAAAAATCCGACGAATCGCGTCACAGCAACAATTCGTCAGAGATCGCGCGCTTGAGGCCCGGCGCCACCATTCAGCAGGCCCAGGCTCAGGTGGACGCGATGAATGCCGCCAATCTCGAAAGATTTCCAAAGCTCAAACCGTTCTTGATCAATGCCGGATTCCATACACAAGTCCGTTGGCTTCAAGATGTCTTGGTTCGGGATGTTAAGAGGATGCTCTACCTGTTATGGGCAGGCGCAGCCTTCGTGCTGCTCATTGGTGGCGTGAATATCGCGAACCTCGCTCTCGCCCGTACGAACGTTCGCCGGAAAGAGATCGCGACGAAGCTCGCTTTGGGCGCTTCGCGCCTTCAGGTCGCGCGGTCTCTCGTGGTGGAGAGTGTGATCCTCGCTCTCGCCGGCGGCGCAGGCGGGCTTGTTCTTGGTGCTGCTGTTTTGCGCCCGCTTGGAGCGATTGGTCTGGACGAGATTCCACGCGCATCCGAAATCCATTTCAGCCTGGCCGTCATCTTATTTGCGCTCACCACATCGGTTGTAGCCGGCATCTTGATCGGCCTTGTACCGGTTGCGCATCTGTCACAAATCCAATTGTCTACGGTCCTGCGCGAGGAAACGCGCACGGGTAGCGGGGGTACACGTTCCCGCGCAATGCGGCGCGGACTCGTGGTGGCACAAGTGGGTCTCGCCTGTGTGTTGCTGATCGGAGCGGGACTGTTGCTCGCCAGCTTTAGGAAACTCCTCGCCGTGGATCCAGGTTTCAAAAGCGAAGGCGTCATTACTATTTCGACGGCCGTTCCGCAGGTGAAATACCCTTCCGACAAATGGCGGCCATTCATGAATCGAACGTTCGAAGCTCTTCGCTCCATCCCCGGTGTCCGCTCCGCTGGAGCGACCACGGGCATCCCTTTCGGCGGCAGTTTCGATAAAAACGTCATCCTCGCCGAGGGCTACACGATGAATCCTGGAGAATCCGTGATTGCTCCGATGCAAGTCGAGGTCTCGCCTGGATATTTTGAAACCATGGCAACACCGTTGAAGCGCGGCCGTTACTTCAATGAACACGACTCGCCTGGTGCACCGCGCGTGGCCATCGTGGATGAGCGGCTGGCTCGAAAGTTTTGGCCTGGAGCGGATCCCATCGGCAAGAGAATGTATGAGCCCGGCGACGATGATCTTATGAAGATCACGGCCAAGACGAATTTCTGGACGGTCGTGGGCGTTGTTGCCGATGTTCAACTTGCCGATCTTACCGGCAAGGAACAGCCGGTAGGGACCTACTACTTCTCGCTCGATCAGTCGCCCTCACCGCGGTTCACATTGGCGATAAAAACGACAATGGATCCGGCGGCGCTCACCAAAACGCTGCGCGCCGAGATGGCGAAGATCGACTCGGACGTTCCTCTCTTCGACATCCGCACGATGGATGAACGAACCCAGCTTTCTCTGAGACAGCGCCGCGCTGCAATGATTCTCGGGTTGGCCTTTGCGAGCGTGGCGCTGTTCTTGTCGGCGATCGGCATCTATGGTGTTCTAACGTATCTCGTCACACAGCGGACGCGTGAGATCGGAATTCGCATTGCACTTGGCGGCAGTGCCGGCTCCGTTTTCAAGCTTGTTATCCGCGAAGGAATGCTTCTGGTGTCGATCGGATTGGTATTAGGCCTCGCCGCCGCCGTGGGTCTTCGCACGTATTTCCAAAGCCAGATCTTTGGCGTTCGCGCCTTGGAACCTTCGGTCATTTTTGTGGTCATTGCAAGTCTCGTCATGATCGCCCTTGCGGCCTGCGCCTTGCCCGCCCAGCGCGCAACCCGCGTCGATCCAGCGTCGGTCCTCAATTCATGATGAATGGGCATTTGTCGGCATTCCGGAAATGTGAATGTGCCTGTAGTGCAATCCTGACGGCTGCTCAAATGGCGGCCTGCACGCTTTCTTTTGTTTTAGGCATGAGTGGATTTATGCTACGACATGACGCGAGGAGGACAACTATGACAACGACGCCGAGGGACCCATCAGAGCGAGAATTGAAAAATCTGGAAGTGGTTGCCGGCAACGGCCTGCTTCACCGCCGCGCGTTTCTCCGCGGCGGTGCCGCGCTGGCGGGGGCGATGACGGGTTACTCGCTGGTTCAATCCGCATCCGCCCAGCAGCTCACCGACGATCCGTGGAGCCTGGTGCCCGGCGCCACGGTCCCGGATTACGGCGCGCGGTCTCGATTCGAAAAAAATGTTGTGCGCACGCTCAGCAACCCCAAAGCCGAGCCGCGCACCCAGCACGCGCGCACGCCGCACCATCTGCTCAACGGGACGCTCACGCCGAACGGCCTGCACTTCGTGATTTCGCACGCTGGCGACCCCGACATCGATCCGGACAAGCACCGCCTGGTTATCCACGGCCTGGTGAAGCAGTCCCTGGTCTTCACGCTCGATACACTGGCGCGCTATCCGATGGTGTCGCGCATGACGTTCGTCGAGTGCGGCGGCAACAGCGCGCCGTTATTTTCCAAAGAGCCGATCCAGGCCAGCGTGCAGGCGCTGCATGGCCTCGTCTCCTCGGCCGAGTGGACCGGCGTCATGCTCTCCACTTTGCTTGAGGAAACCGGCATCGACCCAAAGGCGAAGTGGCTCATCGCCGAAGGCGCCGACCCCCCGCACTTGAGCCGCAGCGTGCCGTTGACCAAGGCCTTGGACGACGCCATGGTCGCGCTTTACCAGAACGGCGAGCGGATCATGCCTGGGAACGGCTATCCGATGCGGTTGCTATTACCCGGCTGGGAAGGCAATATGAACGTCAAATGGCTGCGTCGGATCCAGCTAACCGAAGTGCCGGGCATGAGCTTCTACGAGGCCAGGACCTACGCGCCGATCCTGCCGGGCGGGAAGGCGTATCAGTTTTATTTCCTCCAGGAGGTCAAATCCTTCATCACCCACCCCTCGCCCGGGCTTGCATTGAAAGGGCCCGGTTTCTATGAGATTTCGGGCATCGCCTATTCGGGCAACGGTCGGATCTCAAAGGTCATGGTGTCCGCCGACGGCGGCCAGAGCTGGGCGCAAGCCGCGCTGCAGGAGCCCGTGCACAGCAAAGCTTTCACCCGGTTCCGCGTGCCGTGGCGTTGGGACGGCGGCGCCGCGGCATTGCAGAGCCGAGCGTGGGACGAGGCTGGTTACGTGCAGCCGACCCGAGCCCAGATCGTGGGTGTGCGCGGCGAGACCACGCGCGTTCCGCCCGTAACCGGCTTCCCGAGCCAACACTACAACGCCATCACGACGTGGGCGATCGAGCGCGGCGGGGAGGTGAAGCATGTATACGCGTAGGCTTCGCGGATCCGCTGTCGTGCTCACGCTGGCTCTCGGTTCGAGCATGGCCTTCGCCCAAGCGCCAAATCTTGGAAAGCCGATCAATCCGTCCGAGATCGCGGCCTGGGACATCAACATCCTGCCGGACGGTACCGGCCTCCCGCCCGGCAGCGGCACGCCCGCCGAGGGAACCCGCATCTACGCGGCAAAATGCTCGATTTGCCACGGCGCAAACGGCAAAGGCGGCCCTAACGCCGCGCTGGTCGGCGGCGACCCGATTAAGGATATGGAGTCGGAGAAGACCATCGCCAACTTCTGGCCGTTCGCGACAACCCTCTTCGATTACATCCGCCGCGCAATGCCATGGCGGCAACCGAGATCGCTCGCCAACGACGAAGTTTACGCACTGACCGCTTACATTCTCTCGCTCAACAAGCTCATTGGGGAGAACGACAGGATGAACGCCCAGACGCTGCCCAAGGTGCGGATGCCCAACCGGGACGGATTCATCGTGCGCTTCCCAGACAGGCTATGATTGGAAATGGGGACGTAGCCCTATGTCCCTATTTTCTTAAAAACGACGAAAATAGGGACATAGGGCTACGTCCCCATTTCCATCTCTTCGGGAATTGCGTTTTAAGGAGTCACTATGAATCTAATACATCTACACCTCTTACTGAATCATGTCCCGACTGTGGGCACAGTTATTGCGCTTGGCTTATTCCTTGTTTCCCTTGTTGGAAAAAGTGACGACCTGAAGCGAGCCAGCCTTGCAGTTTTCTTCGGCATTGCTCTCTTGTCGCTTCCGACGTATATGACTGGCAATGCTGCCCAGGCGGCGATTAAGGGTCGCCAGGGCGTGTCCGAAGACTTGGTTGAAACACACCGCGATGCGGCGCTTCCGGCATTGGTGCTCATGGAGATCACTGGCCTCGTCGCCTGGCTCGGACTGTGGCAGTTTCGACGGATCTCACGTCCGACACGCTGGAACTTGTCAGCCGTCCTGCTCCTTTCGGTGGTGACGTTGGGCCTCATGGCGAGAGCCGCGGACATCGGTGGTGATATCCGGCATCCGGAGATTGCGTCTGGAACAGTGGGCTCCGAATGGATCAAGAGCGCCTCCATTGCGTCATTCGTCCTGGGCCGCCCGTGGGTATGGCCGGCAAGCGAGACCCTTCACTTTATCGGGCTGGCACTATTGTTGGGCGTTGTATTGGTAGGATTCGCTATCAATTCCATGACCGGCATGCTGTTCTTTATCGCAACCCCCGGACAGTACACGCAAAATGTCGCTTTCTTCTGGAAAATCGTTTTAGTGATGCTCGCTGGAGTGAACCTGCTCTACCTGACAATGTTCGACGAGCCCTGGGCTTTGGGACCGGGAGATGACGCGCCGCTAACCTCCAAAGTTATCGCTGCGTCTGCAATATTCCTCTGGATCGGAGTCATATACTGTGGCCGCATGTTGCCGTTCATCGGTAATTCCTTCTAACGCCATACACGCGGCCACACCGGGTTTTCAGAGAAGACGACCAAGTCCTGGGACTTCCGGACGACAACGATTAAAAGATCACCTTAAATCCGAACTGAAACTCGCGGGAACCACCGCTCCCGAGCGACGGGTTGTTATTCGAAACATCCGGCGTGGCCTGCGACGCGCCAAAACTCCCAGGCGTTCCGAATGGAGTGTTGCCGCCTGCACCATTGAATTGGGGGTTGCCGTATTGGGTCTGATTGAGAAGGTTGAAGACTTCGGCCCGGAACTCGCCCGTGAATTTCTCAGTGAATTTCCAATCTTTTATCACTGAGCCGTCCCACGTGTGGAGGCCATTGCCTCGGAATGTATTGCGACCCATAGTGCCGGTGGTTCCGATAGCCGGAGGAACCATCACGGACGTACCTTCTACAAAGCAACCCCATCGCTGAAGCGCGACATAACTGAGCGATCCCGGAGCCCCCGCAACCGCTGTGCAAGCCGTGTTATTGATTGCAAGCTCGGAGGCGCTACGTCCGGCCGGCGGCGTCGCCCCAGGTAGGAAAAATGGAACCGAGCTGGTCTTGCGGCCGCTAAAGTCTTTCGCGTCCCCGAAGAAATTCCAGCGCTCTTGAAATTCGGCGATTCCCGAGGGATCGGAACCCCGGCTTCCGATTACGCCCCACGGCAGCGCGCTCTGAATGCTGACGATAGAAGTCAGTTTCCAGCCTTCCAGCATTTGCCCGAAGCCTTGTTTGCCAGGAAGGGCGTAAGTGATCGTCGTCGTTAAGCGCCTGCGGATGTCGAAATCACTGCTCGCGTAGTCACTTCTAAAGTTTCCCGGCGTTCCATTGGGCCCGCCTCGCTCACCGGTCTGCTGGTCGAGGGCATGGGAGAAGGTGAAGCCGACAGTGTAGGATAGCCCGTGGCTAGCCCTCTGGGTCAGCGTCATCTGTGCTGCGTTGTAATTGGAATGTAATGGATTCGACACGGTGTAAATGTACGAATAGTACGGATACTGGCCATTGAGCGGCCGGGAGAGTTGAATCGCCGTAGCGTTGGTGCCGGTTGAGGCCGTGATTGTGGTTGGGCAAGGTGTGGACGGGCTGGCGGCTGCAACCGCTGCGATCTGCGCCGGTGTGAAGCCGAGACAATACCCGGCGCCTGGAGACGGCGTGTTTGTGTATTCAAGACCCAACAACTTCGTGGCATGGTTGCCGACGTAGCTCACGTCCAGCGAGATGTTGTGCGTGATGGCGTGCTGAATGCCCAGAGACCAACTCATGACGTAGGCGTTTTTCAGATTTGGATTCGTCGCCTGGACCGTGCAGAGCCGGTTAGTCCCGCACTTCAGAACGCTCGTGTCACTGGAACTGGGGTAGATATTGCCGCCATAAACGCCAGGACTCTGATTCCAGTTGAGCTGCCCAGGCAACGGCGTCTGCACGCCACCCGTCACTGTCGCGGGCGGGAGCGGCAGACCAGCGGTCCGGATGTCACCGATCGTCGGGTCCGTCGCCACACCTGGCGCACAACCGGACCCCGAAGTGTTCACCGCACCCTTACAAAGCAGGAATCCGCTGGGGTTAGTGCTCAAACCAACGGACGGGTTGTTGTTGTTTTGCTGAGAGAGGAAGATCCACCAGCCCGGAGTCACGTAAATGATATTGGCGCCTCCGCGCACGACGGTCCTTCCGTTGCCTTGCACGTCCCAAGCGAAACCCACGCGCGGTGCAAAGTTGTTTTTGTCCGCTTTCCACATCTGGTCGGTGTTTTTGCCCAACTGCAGGAGGCCGCGGGCTGGTTCAAAGTTCGCGAACTGGTTGTGGGCTTCCGTGATCGGCGTGGTGTACTCATAGCGCAGTCCAAGATTCAACATCAACCTCGGTGCGATGCGCCAGTCATCCTGAAAGAAGGCTGCCATCGCCTTTCCGCTGACATGCCGGCGCGGGTCGCCAATGAAAATCTGTCCCGTACTGGTGGTCGTCCCGGACATGAAGTTTTCCAGCGTGTTGAATGTGACCTGGCCGCGGCCGCGGTTGAATGTGCCTCCGCGGCCGATGGAAGTATCACGGACCTCGCCTCCCATCTTGAAGGTGTGATGGCCGCGCAAATACGAAACGTTATCGATGAACTCGAAGATGTTATCCGGGCCATAGTACTTGGGGAAGCTGGAGCAGCAACCGATGCTGCCGGAGAAGTTAGACAGTGTGATGTTCGTAAACCCGCAGACGGGTTTCGATGTGCCGTACCCGAAAGGGATGCCGTAGTCGGGCTGGCCATTTCCCGAGCCCTCGCAATCCGAAGTTTCGAACCACTGATAAAAGCGGTTATAGCCAAACCGAAATGTATTTACGATGGAGGAATTCGGGACGTAATCCCACTGCGCTCCTGAAAAATGAACCCAGGCGTTATCGTTCGGCCGCCAGTAGGGCTGGGTGATGGTTTGATTGTTCACCACCAATCCTCTGTGTGTGCCGATGTAGTATTTGCCGTTGACCGTATTCTTATCGCCAAAATGCAGATCTATCTTTGCCAAACCGCCGTCTACCGAATACTCGGTATTGAGGCTGCCGGAAATGCTGGACCCGGCAGCGCCACCAGAGTCTTTCGCGCGCTCGAACGCGGAAGGGAGGTCGAAAATAGAGTAGCCGGAGGTTCGATTACAATTCGCATCGAGTCCCGAGACCTTCAGGCTGGTCGCACTCAGTGGTGTACCGGCGGCCCTCACCGTATTACAGGCTCTCACGAGACTCGTCGTCGTTCCCGCGATCGGCAGCGCATTCAGGTCCATACTGGGGTAGCTAAACACCGCCGGGTTTCCGACGGTGTAGCGCTGACCTTCATAGGCGAAGAAGAAGAAAGCTTTATCCTTCTTAAGAGGTCCGCCAACGGTGGCCCCAAACTCCTTCAGGTTGATTTCCTGCTTCTGATCGCCGGCCAGGAAGGGGTTCCTTGCGTCCGTCCTGTCGGTGCGTCCAAAAAAATTGCCCGTCCCGTGCCACATGTTGGTACCGGACTTCAGCGCGACGCTCGTGACGGAGCCGGGCTTCCAACCGAATTCTGCTTTGGGATTCTGCTGCGTCGTGAACTCCTGGATGGTGTCGATCGCCAACAGCGAAGCCGCGTCGCCGGCGAGGCTGACCGAATTGATGGTGCTCTGGCCGCCCAGGGGTTCCATGGCCGTGATACCGTCCAGAATATAAACGTTGTGCTCGGGACGCAGGCCATTGGTGGTCTGCGTCCAGGCGCCGCCGCCGGGGTAGATCGTCACGCCGGGCCGCAGTTGCAGCAGGTTCATAAAATTCCTGCCATTCAAAGGCAGGTCCGCGATCGTTCCAGGTTGCAGCGTGCCGCCCAGGACGGCGGTCGTGGTCTCCACCAGCGAGACCTCGTCGGTCACGGTAACCTTTTCGGAAATCGCGCCGGGCTCGAGAGAGAAGTCGATCTTTATTTCCCTGCCAACCTCCAACACGACATTCGGGCGCTCGATGCTCTTAAAGCCTGTGAGCTCGGCCCGAATCAGGTATGTCCCGGGAAGAAGGCTGGGCGCGTTGTACGCTCCTGCTTCGTCTGTGGTCAGAACCCGTGATGTGCCTCTCTCCACATCCGTGACGGTCACTCTGGCGCCGCCGATGACCGCGCCGGATGAGTCCGTGATGCTTCCGAGAATACGACCCATATTCGCTTGCGAGAATACCGGCACAGAAACCAGAAACACTGAGAGGCACAGACCTAGAACCGCCTTGGGGGCAGAGATACGCCACAGTGGACGGATGCCGAATGTCACAGAATACATATAGACCTCCTCCGGTCGATGATTTGAAAGACAACGCCTTTTTTTTGCGGGAACGTATCACCGTCACGATTTGAATGTCAACCGGTGGATGGGCACAAGTCGTCCGCTGGGCACGGGGGCGTCTGGGACAACCGGCGGGAAAGGCGAAGTCCCCTCTCAAAGGAGGCTTCGCGGCATTTTGTTAATGGGCGCAGCCACCCCTCCTTGTCTAAGGAGGGGACTTCGGCTTTCCCTTCGGCTGTTCTCAATGCCTCCGTGTCCAGCAAAAGATGTGGGACAGGGCAAGCTCCCAAGGGGAGAAGGACATTCCGAGACTAAAACCGCCGCAGATTGGCCGGTCTAGCGCCAGGCCGCCGCTATTGTGAATCCCGGCGACTTCAGGAGATTCCAAACCCGGACCGAATGTCTCGGAGCAGCATTTGAATTAGCGAGGGGCAGCGACGCGGGCGTTTGACACACGACAGAAAATCATGTGACATTACTCACGCTAGGAGGTGTCGTTTCATATGAAGAACAAGGTACTCATGTTGTTTGTGGTTGCCGCAAGTCTGCTGAGCCCGGTTCCATTTTTCGCCCATCACGGAGATGCGGGGCGTTACGAGGAAAACGTGATCGTGATGACGGGAACCGTTGTGGAGGTGCAATTGGTCGATCCGCATTCGATCATCGTCCTTGACATCCCCAATGAGAAGGGCCAACAAGTGCGATGGCAGGCAGAAATGGGTGGAAGAAACGCTCTGGCAAAGAACTTCGGTTGGACGAAGAACACTCTGAAGTTTGGAGACAAAATCACGATCACCGGCCGGCGCGTCAAGAGTGGCGCGCCGTACATCAATTTGACCGAGAAAGCCAACATCGTGATGACCGATAGCGGCAAGGAACTCTTCCGCACGAACAATTATGAGCTGCCGGCTGCGGCTCCGCGAAAGTAAATGAAAGGCAGAACGCTTTCGGGTGTTTTGTTGTGCCTGGCCCTCATCGGCACCATTGTCATTGCGAGCGCACAAACACGTTCGGTTTCTTTCTCCGCGCCCTCTACGCAATTGAGGCAGGTTGCCTATCTCAAGGCCTCGAACACGGAGATGGGTGACCGTTTCGGCAACGGCGGCACGCTGGAGGGACACGGTGTTGCTCTCAGCGGTGATGGCAACACGCTGGCGGTGGGCGCTCCTTATGAAAGCAGCGGCGCCAAGGGCATCAACGGCGACCAGAACGACAATTCGGTCTACAGCGCCGGCGCGGTTTATGTCTTTACGCGTAGAAACAACGCCTGGAGCCAGCAGGCGTATATCAAAGCGTCCAATCCGGGACAGAGCGACAAATTCGGATACGTTGTGTCGTTGAGTCAGGACGGGAACACTCTGGCCGTCTCCGCCTATTATGAGGCCAGTGCCGCTAAAGGCATTAACGGGGACCAGAACGATAACTCCATTCCTCAGGCCGGAGCAGTGTACGTCTTCACGCGCACGGGGACCACCTGGAGCCAGCAGGCGTATATCAAAGCATCGAACACAGGTGAAGCGGGAGTTGGAGATCAACTCGGTGATGGAGACCAGTTCGGCTTCTCCATCGGCTTGAGCGCTGACGGCAACACGCTGGCGGTGGGCGCCATCGGTGAGGACAGCGGCGCCAAGGGCATCAACGGCGACCAGAACGACAACTCACAGCCGGGGTCCGGCGCCGTTTACGTCTTCACGCGGACCGCCACGACCTGGAACCAGCAGGCGTATATCAAAACCTCAAACACGGATGCCGCCGACCTGTTCGGTTATTCCGTGGGGTTGAGCGCCGATGGCAACACGCTGGCGGCCAGCGCCTACGACGAAGACGGTTCCTCCAGAGAGATCAACGGCGTTCAGGACAAGGGCAGGCGTGGCTCAGGCGCGATATACGTTTTTACGCGGACCGGCGCCACGTGGTCGCAGCAGGCTTATCTCAAGGCCTCGAATGCCGAGAACGGCGATTCACTGGGATACGCGATTGCGATCAGTCAGGACGGCAACACCATCGCAGGAGGTGCCGCCGACGAAGACTGCATGACGCCTGGTGTCTTTCCTGGCGCTCCTACTGTGTGCGACAACGACCAGCCTATGGATAACTCCAGCGGTGCGGTGTACGTTTTTATTCGCAACGGCACTACCTGGACTCAGCAGGCGTTCATCAAGTCTTCGAACCCGGGTAAAGAAGATTGGTTCGGTTCCCGCCTGACTCTTAGCGGCGACGGCGATACGCTGGCGGTGGGCGCGCAAGTCGAAAATGGAAGCGCCAGGGGCATCAATGGGAAACCGGACGACGCGGCCGAGGACGCTGGCGCCGTCTACCTCTTCACTCGTACGGGCAGTACCTGGGCCCAGCAGGCCTACGTCAAAGCCTCGAACGCCGAGGCGTACGACGAGTTTGGAAGCGCGATGGCCCTGAGCAAGGACGGCAGGCTCATGGCCGTCGGCGCCCGCGGCGAAGGCAGCGCCGCCAAGGGCATCAATGGAAACCAGAACGACAACTCGGCATTAGGGGCTGGTGCCGTCTACATCTTCACCTATCAGTAGCGAGCGTGCCTCATACCGAGGAGAGTGCCCACTCCCGGAACGCGGTTTTGTGAACATTCTGACCGCCAAGAGGACATAGATCGGGATAAATTCCGGTGCGCCCGGCAATATGGCAAACGCGAGCGCAATTCACAAAGTGTTTACGCCCCTTTCCAAATAGATTGACTGTTCTGGTCTGATGGTAGGAAACTCTCGGGGTGCTCGAAGGAGGTCAAACAACATGACGAAGAGAGTGCTGTATTTGGGAATGATTGTAGTCGGCCTCGCGGTGATTTTGACAGTCTCGATGACTGGCATGCGCGCTCGACAAGCCCCCGCTGGGGCAGCGGCTGTCCGCATCGACGAGGACGATATCGGAGGCGTAGTAACCGGTCCACGTGGGCCGGAGGCGGGAGTATGGGTCATCGCAGAAACTCGAGATCTGCCAACCCGCTTAATTAAAAGCGTGGTGACGGACGATCAAGGTCGCTACCTTGTGCCCGACCTGCCAAAAGGAAATTATGACGTGTGGGTCCGGGGGTACGGACTGGTCGATTCCCCGAAGGTCAAGGCAGCGCCTGGCAAGACGGTGAATCTGGCGGCCGTCCCTGCGCCGGACAAGAAGGCCGCAGCGGCCTATTATCCAGCGCAGTATTGGCTCGCGTTGCTGCGGTTGCCAGGCAAGAGCGATTTCCCGGGAACAGGGGAAAAGGGTAACGGGATTTCGGAAACGATGAAGAGTCAGGGCGAGTGGATTCGCAACATCGTCAATACGGACGGCTGTACGGGCTGTCATCAAATCGGCAACAAGGCAACGCGTGAAATTCCCAAGGCCCTCGGCACATTCGACTCGTCGATCGACGCGTGGGATCGACGCATCCAGTCCGGGCAAGCCGGAGGTGGAATGAGCAACCGCTTCACTCAGGTTGGGCGCACTCGAGCGCTGTCCATGTGGGCAGACTGGAGCGACCGGATTGCTAAAGGTGAGTTGCCGTCGGCTGAGCCCGCGCGTCCGCAGGGCAAAGAACGTAACGTCGTCGTCACGATGTGGGATTGGGCCGATCCGAAGGTCTATCTCCATGATGAAATCGCGAGCGACAAGCGGAACCCGACAGTCAATGCGAACGGGCGTATTTATGGAGCTCTCGAGGCCAGCGCCGATTACATGCCGGTTGTAGACCCGAGGACCAACAGGGCAACGCAGATCGCGCTCACCTATCGCGATCCGAAGACGCCCAGCGAAGCCGACACACCACCAGCGGCGCCATCTCCTTATTGGGGTGACGAGGTGATCTGGACGAGCCATGCCAACGCGCACAGCTTCGCAATGGATGAAAAGAGCCGAGTGTGGATCGCGGCGCGAGTCCGGCCAAATCAGACTTCGCCCTTCTGTCAGGAAGGCTCGAGCCATCCATCGGCAAAGGCATTCGCGATCAAACAAAGCGGCCGGCAGATGCAGATGTATGATCCGAAAACCGAGAAGGTCATCACGATCGACACCTGCTTCGGGACGCACCATTTGAATTTCGACAACAACGGCACGCTGTGGTTCACTGGCGGCGGTCCCGTCGAGGGCTGGTTCAATACGAAGATTTACGATCAGACCGGTGATGAACAAAAGGCGCAGGGCTGGACCGTGTTCGTCCTCGACACCAACGGCAATGGCAAGCGCGACGACTATGTTGAAATCGATCAGCCGGTCAATCCTGCCAAAGACAAGCGGATCAACGCTCCCTTTTACGGTGTCGCTCCGAGCCCGGTCGAGAATAATGTGGTCTGGGGATCGGTTTTGGGCATGCCTGGTTCGCTCGTTCGTCTTGACCTGGGGAAGAACCCGCCGGCGACAGCGCTGTCGGAGATCTACGACGTGCCGTTTAATGATCCGAAGGCATCCGGTCAAGGGTTTGCTCCCCGCGGCATGGACGTCGATAGCAACGGAGTCGTCTGGACGACGCTGTCCAGTGGTCAGCTCGCCAGCTTCGACCGTCGCAAATGCAAAGGCCCGCTGAACGGCCCGAACGCCACCGGTAAGCAGTGCCCCGAAGGCTGGGCGTTTTACGCGTATCCGGGACCGAACTACAAAGGAGCCGTCGATTCGGCCAGCGCGGACTCGGCGTATTACAACTTTGTGGATCGCTTCGATATGCTGGGTGTCGGAAAGAATATTCCCATGGCAACCGGGAATGAATCCGAAGGACTCTTGGCGCTTGTAGACGGCAAGTTCCTGACTTTCCGTGTGGCCTATCCGATGGGGTACTACGGAAAAGGAATGGATGGCCGGATTGATGATCCCAACGCCGGCTGGAAAGGAAAGGCCATTTACACAACCTTTGCCACGCGCGCACCGTTCCACGCTGAGGGTGGCAAGGGGAACACCAGCAAGCTGGTGAAGTTCCAGGTAAGGCCGGATCCATTGGCGAAGTAAGTAGGTTCGCAAACTAAGATGGGAATGGACTGTAGGCGCGGTCTATGACCGCGCCTAGGAGTTTGGACATTTGCGCGGGTTTTTGGAGCAAAAACTCCCCTCCTTGGCAAAGGAGGGGTGGCTGCGCCCATTAAGAAAAAGCGGTGAAGCCTCCTTAGCTCGCGCAGACGGGCATGAGCGGAGCGAATGTGAGCCCGACAGGGCGAAACAAGGAAGAGTGGTTCGTTCAAGCCACCAATTATCGGGAGTTGAACGAACCACCCCGTCCGCGCCAGTCAAAGGAACGGGACCATTTACTTGATGGCGCGTCCACCCCTCCTTTGCCAAGGAGGGGAGTTTTGACTCACCTGTTGCCTGCGTCAGCTGATCGGGGGCGAAACGCGAAATTCGAGATGTAAGTTCAGGTCTATTGAAAAAAGCTCTGCTTAAAATGTCCAAACTCCAGGGCGCGGTCTATGACGGCGCCTGCAGTCCATTCTCATTTTTCACTTCTTCTTCGCGATCGAGCGGAGGTAATTCACGACATTCCAAATGTCCGGATCCTTGATCCGGTCCCTCCACGGTCCCATATTGAGATCCGGCGGCACGCCGTTTTTGATGACATCGAAGATCTCGCCGTCCGTCGATCCGTGGTTCCATTCCTCATCCGTCAGATCGGGCGCCGGCGGGCTGATGTCGCTGCCGGATCCGCCTTGGCCGTTAGTCCCGTGGCAGACTGCGCAGTATCGCGTATAAATCTGTTTTCCCGCGGCAATGGACTCGGGCGTCGCGGCCACCGGATTCTTGACTTTGGCGGCTTCAGGATTTCCCTTTCCCTGAGCCATTATGACGATGCCGGTGACGGCTGCCAGCAGGATACTGCAAAAAAACATTCGCACAAAAAATTGACGCACACTCAACCTCCTAATGCGATGTATATTACGAAGCGGACATTGTAGCATCACAACCTCTTAAGAAGGAGTTCTCTCATGCGAGCGAGGATCTTTCGTTTCGTTTTCAGCGTCGGCCTCATAGCCGGCGCGGCCGCTTTCCAGTCCACGTCAGCCACTGCACAGGACGTTCACAACCACACTCCCGCCGTCAGCGGTGTACCGCAGGGCGTTCCCTTTTTCTGCGCAAATCCGACGGTGCGGAGCATCGGCAGCGGCGCGTGGTCCGATTCGAAAATCTGGTCGACCGGAAAAATTCCCGGCGCTAACGACAAGGTCCGGATCGAGGCCGGCCACGTTGTGATCTTCAATGCCGTTAGTGATGCCAGGCTGAATTGCATCGAGGTGAACGGCGCTCTGCGTTTCGCAACGGATGCAAACACCCGGCTCAGGGTCGGCAACCTGATGGTGATGGAGGACGGAAACCTGGAAATTGGGACGGCCGCCAAGCCTATCGCGTCGAATGTCACCGCCGAAATCGTCATCGCCGATCAAGCCATTGACAGGAACATCGATCCCGCGCAAATCGGCACCGGCATCGAAGGCCTTGGGAAAATCACGATGCACGGTTCAGCGAAATCACCGACATTTGTGCGATTGGCCCGGGAACCTATGGCTGGCGAGACAATGCTCATGTTGAGTGAGCCCGTGAGCGGGTGGATGCCCGGCGATCGTATTGTGATCCCGGACACGCGCCAGCTGCGCACGAACGAACGTGGCCCGAATTACGAACCGCAAGACGAACGGCTGCGAATTGCGTCCATTTCAGCGACTCAGGTCACACTGTCGGCGCCTCTTCGGTATTCCCACAAGGGCGCGCGAAATGCCGACGGGAAACTCGAGTTTCTACCGCATGTGGGCAATGTGAGCCGGAATGTCGTGATTCGGTCTGAGAATCCGGCGGGTACTCGCGGCCACATGATTTTCGTTTCGCACACCACCGTCGATCTGCGATATGTCGAAGTTCGTGATATGGGCCGGACCCGGATGGGCGTACTCGACAATTCCGAATTCGATCGGAACGGACGATTGGTCCGGTTCGGCAGCAATCAGATCGGCCGGTACGCGATTCACTTCCATCACGCTTTCGGTCCAAAGGAGACGCCCTCCAGTGGTTACCAGTTCACGCTGATCGGCAACTCCGTCGACAGTGCGCCGAAGTGGGGTATCACGATTCATAACAGTCATTACGGGCTGATACGTGACAACGTCGTGTACAATGCGCGCGGAGCCGGGATCGTCACTGAAGATGGGACCGAGAGTTTCAACGTGTTCGATCACAATTTTGCGTTGCGCATTGAAGGATCCGGCGATTTCGCGCCCCGTAGCGGCTATCTTGGCGTAGGACCCGATCCGGGCGGTGAGGGCGCGGGCTTCTGGTTCCGTGGTCCCAACAACTACATTCGCAATAATGTGGCCGCAAATGCGGACGCCTTCGGCTTCGGTCTTGCCGCGGGTTCACTCGACGTCGTCCACATTCCCGCCTTCAAGGGCGCCGACACGAGTCGCGATCCCGAGACTGTAACGCTCGATACGACAAGCGCCCCAGTGCTTGAATTCAAGAACAATGAAGCGTACGGCGCCATGCAGGCGGGCGTCGCATTTGGGTGGAATGGAACGGTCACGAACCTGCGTGTGTGGCATCCCTCGCGTCACGGTCTGACCGCCACGCCGGCCGACAAGCTGATCGTTGATGGAGTCACGGTTCGTGGCGACACCTCGATCCTGGCGCGCCAGGTCGAAAGCCCGGCCGGTCTCTGGCTGTCTAACTATGTCGCCAAAACCATCATTGTTCGCAAAGCCGATGTCCAAGGAATGCGAACGGGTATTTCGAGTCCTTTCTACCAGGACTTCCGGAGCGCGGAACCCGGACGCGGCGACGGTTCCGTAGCCGTTGAGGATGGATATTTCCGAAATTACATCGGGGCCGTCATTGCGACCGTTTACAGCGCCAGCGCTGAAGCGGGAATCCCCATCAAAAAAGCTGTAATACGCGACTCCGTCTTCGGGCCGCTGAATGTGCCGCTGGACCCGCTGAATCCGCCGGCAGCGATTTCCATGAACTACCGGATGTCACCGAACGATCCGGAGCCGCGGGATCCCGTCGCCGTGTACAACTTCAATAAAAAGGCGGGCGATAATTTCAAGGTTTACTATTCGCTCGAAGCGCCTGAAAGCGTGGCGCCTTGCCATGACACGAGGCAGGGAATCGGTGGCTGGATATGTAAGTGATATAGGGACGGGGGAAAGACTCTTGAAGTACAGAGTTTCTCCCCCGTCCCGAAATTCAAAGGACCTCACTGCCCACCGTCTTCACACCTTGTCTCAAGCTGTCACGCTTCGTTCCTTGCGTCGTGACTCGTCGCTCCTGGATCATGCAGCCGTTTCGACATGTGGGTCTCCTCTCGCGCGGATTATCGTAGAATCGGCAGTCAGAGGTGGCCATGTCTCGGCGATGCGAACGCAGGCTAAGGCCCGCGACTACAGGCTTAGCCGAAACGTTGTCGCAATATGTAGTCGCGGGCTTTAGCCCGCGTTTGTACCCATCTTCAACGCCCAACTGCCGATTTTAGGATTATAAAATGAGTCATGCGGAGACCACTGCTTCCCGATGAAATCGAAGAGTACCGCGACTCGCGTTGGCAGCGTGAAGGCGCCGGTTACGTGGAAACCGCAGAGCAGGCAGAGCGCTTCATTGAACGTGTTGGATTTACGGCCTGCCTGACAGACTCGCGCCAACCTGGTCCGTCCCTCTATGTGGCCGTGTGCGGACGCCGCGACGCCGTTTTGCCGCGCAATGTGCAAAAAGATCCGGAAGCCTCCCACACCTGGATACTGAAAGACGAAATCCTGCGTCGCGGACGCGTCTACTACGGCAAGCTGTCTCGCGGCAAAGCGATGTTCCTCGCGCCTCGCATGATCCCCTACTTCAACGCGCTGTGGGGAGTGCCGCGAAGCGAGCAGAAGAAGCGTCTGAGCAACAGCGCTCTCGCCGTACTGCGCGTGTTGCGCAGGGAGTGGGAGATGGCGACGGCAGATCTCCGCGCCAGGTCGCGTGTGACGGATCGCAAGGCCTTCACGAGTGCGATTGACGAACTCCAGGCCTCAATGATTGTTGTGCCGAGCGAGGTGGTCTATCAACCAAAGTTAACTTACCTCTGGGGCCTGGCCGAAGAGCGTTTCCCGCAAGAGTTGGCGCGGAAGATCCATCGACAAACGGCGCTGCGCGAACTTGCCCGATGTTTTCTGGACGGCGCCGGTCTCACGGTGCCGGGCGAGCTCGCGCGGGTTACGGGCCTGTCGCGTCCGGATGCTGGTCTCGGAAACCGGGCATTGGTGAAGGAAGGCTACGCCGTGATGGTGACGCAGGGGAGTTATCGGCTCGCGAACTTGTCGCACTGGGCCACTCCGGATAGGGAATTCGCCTCGCGGAGCTCTCTTTCATAGGGGACGGCGATTCGGCGCTCATAGAGCGCCCTGGAGTTTGGACATTTTCCCGAACCCTTGGTCAATAGCAATAGCATCGATGTCCTGAATTCGCGTTTCGCCTACAGGTATGTCATGTAGCGAAACGTGAGTCCGAATTCCCCTCCTAGGTTAGGAGGGGTGGCTGCGCCACCATGAAAATGGTCCCGTTCCTTATTGGCGCAGACGGGGTGGTACGGAATGGCGCGAAGCGACCTTATAGATTTTCGCGCAGCGCTCCTTATTCAATCGGTGCGCTTCGCGAATATTTATAAGGTCGCTTCGCATCATGGATCGACCACCCCGCCGTTCGCAAAAAACGCGAACGGCACCCCTCCTATAAGCTTGCCATGTCCCACATCTTTTGCTGGACACGGGGGCATTGAAAACAACTGAAGGGAAAGCCGAAGTCCCCTCCTTGGACAAGGAGGGGTGGCTGCGCCCATTAAGAAAATGCCGCGAAGCCTCCTTAGCGGGCGTAGACGGGGTGGTTGGTTCAAGCCACCGATTATCGGAAGTTGAACGAACCACCCCGGCCGCGCCTCCAAAGGAACGGGACCATTTACTTGATGCCGCGGCCACCCCTCCTTTGCCAAGGAGGGGACTTCGCCTTTCTCTCCGGTTGTCCCAGACGCCTGTGTCCAGCGGACGACTTGTGGGTAATGATCAGCCTCTAGGAGGGGATTTTTTTCGCACTTCGCGAAATGTCCAAACTCCAGGGCGCTCATAGAGCGCCGCTACTGCGCCTGCACTGCGCGCACTGCGTCAACCCACCCAGGGCTACCGCGTTGAGGGTTGGACTGGCGGCGGCGTTGGCGGGGCCGGTCTGGCGAACTTCGCCGCGTCAATCGGTGCGTTCGGCTGCACTTCGCTGAGTTCAAAATTTTCTTTCCCATCCAGCCATGTCACGGTCCAGCGAAATGGCATCTTGACTCCGGAGACCTCGCGATAATCCGCGTAGTCAATCTGCGTGGGCGTGCGGCCGACCACCGAGCTTGAATATCGCAGCAGCCGGACAAGCAAGCCGGACTCCGCGTCGAAGTATAGCGTTGCGATCGCCCCTCCGGCGCCGGTTCCCTGGACGACCTGGACCTCGCGATCGTTAACCGTCGCTGGTAAGCCGACTCGCCATTTGCTAAGCGCTTGCTTGATCTGCGCCGGGAAAGACAGTTCCGCCTCCAGCTTGACGCCCTCCAGACTACTTCCGGTTAGGGCGAGCACCGGCACCGGTCTGAGCGGTGCAGCGATCCAACCGTCGCGGCCGTCGGAGGTCGTGGTGCTGTTTCCGTTCAGGGTATGGATAATCGTGGTGCGCTGACCTGGAGCTTTGGCAAAGATTTCCACCGGGCGCTTGTCTCCTTCTGGCCCATATCCCGCGCTAGTCCCTCTGGCCACAAAGCTGGTGAGGTTGCCTAGCCGCTGCGTCCCGCCGAGCGCCTGGATATACCTGTCGAGAACTTGATCGGGCGAAGGCGCGCCGGGAGCCTGCTCGATAACGTCATCCGGCTCTTCGGGCATGTTGTAGAGGGTGCTAAAATTCGGTGTGACTTTGGGGTGATCGCCGCCGCGATGGCAGGAGTAGCAAGTCACCATTTGCCGTCCGCCGAAATTGTCTTTATTGATTGCGGACATCATCAGAATCATCCTGCGAGCCGTCCGCTTTCTCGCACTCGTGTCGAGCGCGTAGTTTTCCCACTTGCTGTCGTTCGCGGCATGGCAATCCTCGCAGGACATGCCCAGGGCGGCGGAGAAGACGCCCATCGTGCTCATGAATTCGTCCACGGGAATGCCCTTGAGCACTTGCACGTTTTTGAAGACCTCTTCCGCCAACTGCGGTTTCTGAGCTAACCCAGCCTGCCCGCTTGCCAACCGAGCAGCCAGCAGGCACACAGCCGCCGCTCCCGTGGCGCCAAGGATCGTTCGCCTCGACACGAGCTTCATAAAACTGCCTCCTGTTCCGAGCTTTATTTCCACGCAGAGTAGACCGGCTTGCTCACCAGGAAAGCCTGATTGACGGGACGTCCCGCGGTCAAACGCCCACAGCGTCCGATCCACGCCGATGTAAATCAGGTGAATGTCGGACGGCTCCTGGCCAGGGCTCCACTCATACAGGTATTTGCCGTTTTCATCGAAGACCTGAATGCGGTGGTTGGCCCTGTCATTCACAAAGACTCGCCGGGTCTGAGGATCGACCGCGATGCCATGAACGTTATTGAGATATCCAGGGCGCTTCTCGTTCGGCGGCGTGCCCTTCTGTCCCCAGTCGAGGAGGAATTTGCCATTCTTATCGAACTTCGCGACGCGCGTTCCGTTGTACCCATCGGAGACGAACATCGTGCTGTCCGGGAGCCATGCCAGAAAGGTCGGACGGTTGAAGTGGGTACCATCGGCGCCTTTCATCTTGGGCGTGCCGATGGTCTGAACCAGTTGCTTTCCGTCGTGCGTGAACTTGTAAATGGCGTGCATGTGATCGTCCAGGATCCACACATACTTCTCCGGATCGTAGGGATTGATGGCAACGAAGTGCGGTCGCTGTAAAATTTTGTCCCACTGAGTCCACCGTTCGATGATGTTGCCGTTGGCGTCCGCGACGACAATGCAGTTTTCCCACTTCGCGTCAACGCCGACTGTGCCTGACCACCCATTGGTGGGATCTCCAGGATCCGCTCCGGCTCCGCCCCCTCCCGGCAGCGCGGCGACCGTCGCATCGCGCCACGGCAGGCGGCCTATCGGGAATTGGATGCTCGGACCGAACTCCGGCAGCGGCCTGGTCTGAGGCCGCCGAATATTGGGCAGTTCTCCGCGGAAAAGCATAAAGACGCGGTTTGGGCTCTCGGCGTAAACACTCTGTCCCGCGCCCCATGTCCACTTTTCGTTTCCCGGCACCGTGCTGATGTCTTTCGGCCATCCCTTCACAACGTCATAAGGTCCAAAGATGTCCTGGCCTCCCTTTGTTCCCGGAATCGCGGCGAAGCCGGGCATAACACCTCCAGTTTTTTCAGGGCTATCTGCAGTGAGGCGTATCGTATTACCAGCCGCGGAGGTAAGGCAAGCAGGTCAAATAAGCGAGTCGTTACAAATCATAAGCCCGCGAATTGCTTTCCTCGGCGGTCAATGATCTAATTTGCCTCCTCCTAACAAGCTTGTGGCGCAGAAAATCCTGGAACGTTACGGAGAGGAGCGAACAAATGAGGAACTTGAGAATATCGCACGCGGCGGCCGCAAACGCTGGTCATCGTTCTTGCCGGAGTTTGGTTTGTGGTGAACGCCGAGGATTTCGCCAAGGCTGCTCCTGGAGCGTCCATCCCGACATTCTCCACTCAAAAAAAACGTGCGCTAGGCCTGTTCCGAGAGTTGCTTACAGATCGTAACGTCACTTTCCTTGAGCGGATGTGCATTGGAGACATGCGGGCTAGCATACCAGATCGCCGTCGTCCATTTCGGAAGAGCTGTTTAGGGCCACCGTGTTCGCCTGTTTTTGCGCTTTTCGGGTCGTATTGCCCACCAAATGCCCACCAAACCTTCGACACGCAACTCTGGGCGCCTCTGGCTCCTTCTTGATCTTCGCTCATGCTTCCGCTACAAGATATTCACAGCCTTGGATCGACGGGCTCGCTTTCCATTGCGAGAATGCCGAACACACATTCGTGCACACGATACAGCGGCTCGCCCTCAGTGAATCGATGAAGGGCTTCGAGGCCCAGCGCAAACTCACGTAACGCAAGCGACCGCTTGATGGACACGCCTCGCTCGCGCAGCCGATCCATGTGTTCGGGCAATGTGTACTCCGGTCCATAAATGATCCGCAGGTACTCGCGGCCGCGGCATTTGAGCGCCGGTTGGACAAGGCCCTTTCGTCCGCGTGCGATCCAGTCCAGCGGCTTCACAACCATGCCTTCACCTCCGGCTTCGGTCAATTGAATCCACCAGGCGACTCCGCTCCTCTCGCCTTCCGGATCACTGAGGCCGATCATTCTGAATTGCGTCGCCTGCAATAGACCTTCGTCGGCGCGGCATAACTCCGCCAGCTTCTCCATATGCCACACGTGATTTTTGTCAGTGTGCACCTTGCCGTGCGTAGCGAGGACGTGAAATGGAGCAATCTTCAGATCGGTCACGTCACGCACCGTCCAACAATACCGGCGGTACGCTTCAATGTACTGATCGATGCATGCGTATCGTTTTTCAAATTTGGAGAGCAGGGCCCGATTTCCGCCATGATTCGACGCCTCGTCTGTCAGGACTCGGATGGCAGCAGCCAAAGACTCCCGAGCGGATGAACCCGTCGGTGCATACTGCTGACGGAGGAGTTCCTGAGCTTTTGTTGACCACGGCATAATCTCGACATCGAGGCAGATCCAGTTCGTTGTAAATTCATCCCACCAGTTAACGCGATCGATTGCGACCTTTATTCTGTTAAGCACTTCGATTTCCTGTGCATGATCGGTGAAGAATCGCCGGCCCGTTCGCGTGTAGATGACACCGATGCCCTCGCCGCGAATTCCAAATTGTTTCCGGGCTGTCTCCTCATCTCGGCAAAGTACGACCACTGCGCGCGACCCCATGTGCTTCTCTTCGCAAACGACCGTGGAAACACCTTCCTTCCGGAAATACCGGAAGACCTCGTCGGGGTACTCGAGATATTCATTTTTCGTCGAGGTTTCCGGCGGCGCCATCGTCGGTGGCAAGTAGAGAAGCCAGTGTGGATCCACTGCAAAGCGTGCCATGACCTCGATTGCGGCATTCGCGTTTTCTTCACGAATCGTGATCGAGTGACTCAGACGCGTTGACACGATGCGTTTGCCGAGGACATCTTGAATATCCAGGAGATCGTTGTATGGGCGATCTGTCGTGGCGGTGGTGGCATCTTGGGAATCGAGCGGGCGAGCAGGTGCGTAGTACATCTTTGCTGCCGGGACTTGTACCAATTCCTTCTCGGGATATCTCAACGCCGTCAGTTTCCCGCCAAACACACAGCCCGAATCGATGCAGATTGTGCGATTGACCCATTGCGGTTCAACCACGGGGGTATGTCCGTAGACTACCATTGCGGTGCCCCGATACTCTGCAGCCCAGTTGTAGCGAACCGGCAGGCCATAATCGTCGGTTTCGCCGGTGGTCTCGCCGTATCGAGACATGATGAAAGCCCTCTCGCTTCAACGATCGCAGCGAACGCCGCAGATTCTCGGTCTGCTGCCGAATTACATGGGGACCAAACGTTCGGTCAGACCGCGAACGGTTTCGCTCCTGGCAAATAGTTGCGGGAAGGTCAAACACGATCGCGGCGGCCAGCACATGACATTCGCGGGCAAGTTCGATGAGGGACTTACGATCTTCGGCCTTGGCGTTTGTCGCATCGATAACGGTCAAACGTCCGGCCGCGAGACGCTTTCGGGCGATGTAATTAAGAATGTCGAAAGCCGCGGGCGTTGCGGACTGGTCGTTTTCATTATCAGCAACCAATGCTCGGCAGAAGTCGGACGAAAGTATCTCCGTCGTCTTAAAATGCCGGCGAGCGAATGTAGACTTGCCACACCCGGAGGCACCGACCAGAAGCACGAGCGACAGTTCGGGTATCGAAATGTTCATCTCGAAAACACTCCCATCTGAGTAGGAGGACCGGCGCTGGAAACTTCGTTTCCGATTCCCAGAAAACGTACGGAGTAGCCGAACCGCGAACTCACATTTCGCGCCCACTGCTGAAACTCCTGGCGTGTCCACTCGAAACGGTGGTCGTTATGCCGAAACTGGCCAGCGGGGAGTTCTTTGAAAACGGTGTTGTATTCCACATTGGGAGTCGTAATCACTACTGTTCCAGGCCGCGCAAACTCAAACACGACCCGCTCGAATGCAGGCAGCCGGGATAATTCCAAGTGCTCGATGACTTCAACCGCGCACGCCGCATCAAAGCCCTCGAAACGTTTGTCGCGGTAAGTCAGCGCGCCCTGAAATAAGTCGATACGGTCGCGCTGCGAGTCTGGCATGCGCTCCATATCAAGCCGGTTTCGTGCGATCTCCAATGCACGATAGGACACATCGACACCAACAATCCGCTGGAACGTCTTATCCTTTAAAAGAGTCTGCAAGAGCCGCCCCTCTCCGCAGCCCATGTCCAGCACATGTTGAGCGACCGCGTTCTTTAACACATTCACGACAGCCCCAATCCGTTCTTCCTTCAGGCTGAGGGTCGCCTCAAGCGCTTGTTCTTCGTGTCCTCGCGACTCTTCCGTTATGTCTGGCTGCACATCTTCGTCGGCAACAAGACGGGCGAGCGCTTCTCGAACTAAATACCCTTGACGTTTTAGATACCTGGAAACGATTTGCTCGCGCTCCGGATGCGTTTCAAGCCAGCCGGCGCCCCGATCCAACAGCTTCTGGATCTCATCTGAGCCAACCCAGTAATGCTTCTCATTATCGAGCACCGGTAATAGAACGTATAGATGAGTCAGCAGGTCTTTCAGACGGCATCGTGCCGACAGAGCAATTGAAAAATACGAGCTTTCACCCCACTCCGGGAAGCGGCTATCCAAGGGGAGTTGCCGGCACTGCACGCTGTAGCCCAGCGGTTCAAAGAGTCGTCTCAAGAAAGACTCGCCACCGCGACACGGTACAGCCGGGATCTCTGCCGTCAGTAGTATTGCTGTTTCAGCCAATTCAGGCCGATCCTTTGTGTATCCCTTCATCGCCGAACCATACACACTCGCGATCGCAACGCTCAGAAAGGAAGACGCGACGTATGGCCTGTCATTCACATACTGAGCGAGCAGACCTGAATCTCCGGAAGAACCGCGACGCCCTCGAACAAGTGCGACAGGATCGATGTCTAACAAGAGAGCCGCGGTGCATTGCTCTTCTCCAGCGAGCGGATAGAAAACGTGCGCTTGTCCAAATGCGGTGGAAAACGATTGGCAGCGATTCGGATTTTTGCCTAGTAGGTATCCGATGTCCGTAGCAGGGCGGTGCGTCGTCGTAATCGTTAGCAGCATTGTGGTATTGGTGTCAACGAAGTTTGCGCGGGATGATAGCACGGAAAACTACTGCATATGGCCAGGATCCGGTTTGCCTTGGAATAACAGCCATCGCGCTTCAATTCAATCCTCAGACGATGCAATGCGGTACGAAATGTTCTGCGCCGTTGCGCCGGATATGAGGTGATACGGCACGATGCGGCGCGCCCTGATGCTCCGGCGTGCGACGGTGTCGCAAAAGACGAGATCGATGCCGGAGAGATCTTTGGTTTGCCTTTCGTTGAGGAGATGTTCCTCCATGGCGTGACGGCTCCCGACGAAGGGAGCGAGTAGAGGACGAGCAAGGCGCAAGAATTCCTGACTGATCGAGGCCACGCCGATTACCGATGCTTCCGCTAATCTGCGAATGTGGTCAAGGTGCGCATCAACCCCAGACGGTTCTACGGCGAGGAGCGGGTGGCCTCTGGGAAGTAATGAAGGATTTCCGGCCACGAGGTTCCACACACGTCCCGGCAAAGTCACAACCAGTGCGCCGATAACTGGACCCTGATTCCCGACAAGTTTATCGGGAGAGGTCGCCTCAATTGTGAGCAGTGGCAGCATGTCCGACAACTCTTGGCGCAAGAGTCGCCGCATTCCCGGCTCATCTTCGATGATGAGCACGTGGTCCGGTGGCACGATCAGCAGTCGTTCCCGCACGCGTTTGCGAAGTTCTTGAAGCGTGTAGCCACGCTCGAGAGCCGTGCGGATCGTATCATCGATCAGGTCGTCCAGGTCCCCTATCGGATGGTCTAGTTCATCGAACGGACGCACGACCATCTTCTTCCCGCGGTGCCTTTTAAGCCAGTGGCGCTGCACCAGGTCCTTATAAGCCTCGCTGACAGTGTTCGCGTGAATCTTATGCCGCAGTGCTATTTGGCGGACGCTTGGCAATGCGTCACCGGCCTTCAGTCTGCCGGTCGCGATCAGGAAGACAATCTGTTCCGAGAGCTGCTTACAGACCGTAACGTCACTGGCCTTGTCGATGCGGATATGCATTGGGATATCGGACCGATTCTACCCGCATACGCCCCTGTGACACTTCAAAAAGTGTACTGCCAGTTCCGATTGGCCTAGGCCGGCTGCGCTAAGTTAGTCCCCAATGATGACAACGCTCTTTCAAATCACCTCAGGGACACTGGTCGCGTTCTTCCTTTATTACGGCATGGACGTCCGACGCAAGGACGGCGCAGCGGACTTCGTCGCACACACATGGCAAACACTCATGAAGTTCTGCTCTTTCTCGCTGATTGGCGGCTTTGTCTGGGTCAGCCTGTCCGTACCCCAGGTGAGCGCGAGCGACTGGCTGGACATGGCAATCATGGCCAGTGGAACAGTCTTCGTTACAGCGGCGAAGAACGCGCTGGGAAGGGCACACACCTTCACCGGCCAATACCTGGAAAAACCGGGCCTGGTCACCCGAGGGGTTTATTCCATCACGCGCAATCCGCTTTATTTTGGCGTTCTTCAATGCGAGCTTGGCGCTTCGCTGTTTGTGGTTCACCAAGCGCCCATGTTATTGCCGCGGAGCTATCCCTACGGGTTAGGTGTGTTCGCGGCGGCATTGCTCTATGCGGTTTCGTTCAACTGGAATATGGCGGTACGCGAGGGACGCTATCTGCAACGCTGTTTCGGTGAGGAATATCGTCGATACAGTAACACCGTTCCTTTTCTATTTCCCCTCATCAGAGTGAAGAAAGAAGGCTAGGTAATGAGTTCCGCAAATGCGCACGTGCTGCAAGAGAGACCCTTTCGGCTCGATGTGAATGACGGATTTTCCACTTCCGGCGTCTGGTATGATGGAAAGCCGCTGACCACACAACTGCTCAACGCTTACACCCTTCTCATTCCCAACGGCGAACGCTTCATCATTAGGAGCTGCCGCCGCTATCTGAGTAGGATCGCGCCTGAACTGGGGGAAGAACTGGAGAGACTCTTCTTTCAGGAAGGGTCGCATTCGCGCGAACACGGCCGTCTCCTCAACGCTATGCGTGCCGATGGTCTGAGCCTGGATAGCTTTCGTAAGTTTGTCGAATGGTGGTCCTACCATCTGCTCGAACCCCTGACTCCGCCAAAGCTTCACTTGGCGACGGCGGCGGCCATCGAACATCACAATGCGGTGATCGCGAGCTTCTTTCTCGATCAAGAGTTGCTGAAAGGCGTTCGAACCGGAGAGCTACGCCGCCTCTTCCTCTGGCACTTCGCCGAGGAGATCGAGCACAAGGAAACCGTTTTCAAGTTGCTTCAAAGCATTTCTCGTTCCTGGACGTTGAGGGCCCTCGGCCTCCTTTTCAGTTTCAGCACCTTTCTCTCATATTGGCTCGTCGGGATGCTGTTGCTGGGCTTGAAGACTCGTTCTGTGCTTGACGCCGGTTTTTGGAGAGAACTGTTCAGGCAGTACTGCGGCCGCGAGGGTCTCGTGGCAGCAATCATGAGAGAATCTGTGCGCTATCTGAAGCCCGGCTTTCATCCCTCTCTTGAGGAAAGTCGGACGTTACTCGCTTCATCGCTGGCCGAGCTTGAGCGCTTGGGAGTCGAGCGGCCAAGACGTGAGGAGCGCATGTCACGTCTTCTTCCCCCCAAATTCCGCAAGAAGACGGTCCGGACACTAGAGCGGTTTCATGACATGCAATCT
>WNGL01004807.1_pt1 | contig 36631 bp, 36 predicted proteins | sample 5400591 | NCBI WGS metagenome assembly WNGL01 (sample SAMN13153377, study PRJNA577476) | soil metagenome | isolation source: 80 cm soil or saprolite under Garry oak tree replicate 1 | place: USA:California | collected 2016-06-15
TTGGGCAGCGAGTAGCGTGCCTGGGTATGGGTCGTGGCGATGGTCAGCGTGCCTGCGGTCTGGTCTTTGAATTCGCGTCCCACCTGCCTCAGGTTCTCCGCTTCCTGCAGCAGGCGCTCGATCACCTCCACGACCGCCTTTCCGGGTTCGGTCACCGCGACGATGCGCTTGCCGTGACGCACGAAGATCTCGACGCCCAGCTCGTTCTCGAGCTCGCGGATCTGCTTGGATACGCCGGGCTGGGAGGTAAAGAGCTTCCTCGCGGCCTCCGTAAGATTCAGGCCTTGCCTCACTGTCTCACGAACGTATCTTAATTGCTGAAAATTCATGTGTTTACGTCATATGTAAACTGGTTATTAAATTCTAACACAAAAGTCTTTTGAGGTATTAAGTGCGGAGGCTAGGATGCTTTCCTCTCGCGCGACATTCGCATCGACCATGTTCTCAATTGAAACCGCCACGATCGTTCTCGTCGCCATGACTTTCTTCGCGGCCTTCGTCAACGGCGCCCTCGGCTATGGATTTTCTTCGCTCACCGTTCCGGTGGGACTGCTTTTCTACACCAACCGCATCCTGAACCCGGCGCTGGTTCTCATCGAGGTCTTCATCAATCTGTATGTCCTCTTCATCAACCGGGCGAGCGTTCCGGCGGTGTGGAAGAGGGTCTATCCGATACTCGTCGGATTGCTGCCCGGAGTTGCCGCAGGCAGTTACTTCCTCTCCTTGATTCATCCGGGCTGGTTGAAATTCGCCACTTACGCCTTTCTCCTTCCGCTGATTCTTTTCCAGGCGGCCGGGGTACGCAGGCCGACCCGTGCGGAAAGGCTGTTTGGCCTTCCTTTCGGGGCGGGACTCGGCTTCCTGTATTCCGTCACGACGATATCGGGCCCGCCCCTGGCGGTGTTGTTCAATAACCAAGGGTTGGTAAAACAAGAGTTTCGGGCTGGTCTCGGGCTGATTCGGGTCGCCGAGTCGACCCTGACGGCCGTTGCCTACTACCACCTTGGTCTGTTTGCGGTCGACAGCCTGGGAATCGTCTCCACGATTGTTCCGAGCGTCCTCATCGGCATTCCTCTGGGCGCCTACCTCATCCGGCGACTCGACGCGGAGACGTTTCGCCGCGTCTGCATGAGCTTTGACGTCTGGATCGTCGGTTTCGGTCTGTCCCGGGTGCTGATCGATTTGAAACTGACGCATGGCGCATTGGCGTACGGTCCGATGGCCGTTGCGATCGTGCTCGACGCCTGGCTGTTGTACGTCTTTTTCACCAGGAGAGGCGCGACAAAGTCGACTCTCGCCCGAGCCTGAGCCTCATGTATATCTACGACGAAATCGACCAGAAGCTCGTCGACGAGCGCGTCGCCCAGTTCCGCGACCAGACCCGGCGGTTTCTCGCCGGCAAGCTCTCCGAGGACGAGTTCCGCGCACTGCGCCTGCGGAACGGCCTCTACATCCAGCGTTACGCGCCGATGCTGCGCATCGCCATTCCCTACGGCCTGCTGTCGACGAATCAGCTGCGAAAACTCGCGCAGATCACGCACAAGTACGACCGCGGCTACGGCCACTTCAGCACGCGCCAGAACCTGCAGTTGAACTGGCCGAAGCTCGAGCGCGTACCCGACATCCTCGCGGAATTGGCGACGGTGCAGATGCACGCGATCCAGACCTCGGGCAATTCCTTCCGCAATATCACCACCGATCATTTCGCCGGCGTCGCGCGGGACGAGATCGTGGACTCGTTCGTCTGGTGCGAAATCATCCGCCAGTGGTCCACGTTCCATCCCGAGTTCTCGTATCTCCCGCGCAAGTTCAAGTTCGCCGTAAACGGCGCCAAGTCCGATCGCGCCGCAGCCGCCGTGCACGACATCGGCTTGCACGCGGTCAGGGACGAGAAGGGGGAGGTGGGGTTCCGCGTGCTGGTCGGCGGGGGCCTGGGCCGCACGCCGGCGATCGGATTCGTCATCCGCGAATTTCTGCCCTGGCGTCACCTGCTTACGTATATCGAGGCCATCCTGCGGGTCTACAATCGCTACGGCCGGCGCGACAACATCCACAAGGCGCGCATCAAGATACTGGTGAAGGAGCGCGGTCCGGAGAAATTCCGCGAGGAGGTCGATGCCGAATGGGCGCACCTGAAGGACGGCCCCGCGACGCTGATCCCCGAGGAGATCGCCCGCATCGAAAGCCGGTTTACGCGCCCGAGCTACCTGCGGCTGCCCGCAACCGATGCCGGACTCGAAGCCGCGCTTGCGTCCGAGCGGGTGTTCGCGAACTGGCACAAGCGCAACGTCCATCCGCACAAGAAGGCGGGTTACGCCGCCGTCACGCTGTCGCTCAAGAAGACCGGCGTGCCGCCGGGCGACGTCACCGTCGAGCAGATGGAAAAAATCGCCGACCTCGCCGACCGCTATTCGTTCGGCGAGCTGCGCGTATCCCACGAGCAGAACCTGATCTTTGCCGACGTGCAGCTGTCCGATCTGCACTCGCTGTGGCAAGAGGTAAGGGAACTGGGATTCGCCACGCCCAATGTCGGCCTGCTCACCAACATCATCTGCTGCCCGGGAGGCGACTTCTGCTCGCTCGCCAACGCCAAGTCGATCCCGGTGGCCGAGGCCATTCAGCAGCGTTTTGACGACCTCGATTATTTGCACGATATCGGCGAGATCGATCTCAATATTTCCGGATGCATGAATGCCTGCGGCCACCACCACGTCGGCCATATCGGCATTCTCGGCGTCGACAAGAACGGCGAGGAGTGGTATCAGATCGAGGTCGGCGGCAACCAGGGTGAAATCCGGCCCGGCCGCGGCGCATCCCTCGGCAAGGTCATCGGTCCGTCCTTCGCGCGCGCCGAGGTCCCTGACGTCATCGAAAAGCTGATCGAGTGCTATCTCGCGCGCCGCGACAGCGAGGCCGAGCGCTTCATCGACGTGGTGCATCGCATCGGGGCAGAACCCTTCAAGGAATCGGTATATGGCAACGCTGATCAAAGAGCGGCGCATCGTCGCGGACAGCTGGCATCTGCTTGAGCGCGGGCCGAAGGGCGAACTGCCCGAGGTTCCGGTGCGCGGCGATGTCATCGTCCCGCTGGCGCTTTGGCTGGCGCGCCGCGAAGAACTCCTTGCTCGCGCGGAAACGGGGATGCTGGGTGCATGGATCGATGCAAACGAAGGGCCGGAAGCGCTCGCCCCTGACGTGCAGCGCTTCCCGCTTATAGCGGTGAACTTCCCCAAGTTCGGCGACGGCCGCGGCTACTCGATTGCGCGCCTTCTGCGCGAGCGCTACGGCTTCAAGGGCGAGTTGCGCGCAATCGGCGATGTTTTGCACGATCATCTCTTCTTCATGTCCCAGTGCGGCTTCGACGCCTTCGCGCTGCGCGAGGACCAGGACGCGCAAGAAGCGCTCTCCGTATTCGGCACCTTCAGCGACGGCTACCAGAGTTCCGTGCTGCGCCCCGTGCCCCTTTTCCGCCGCCGTCTGGGTGCGGGCAATTCATGACCGAGACGCTCAATCGCAAGACCTCCGAGCTCGAGCGCCTGTTGGTGCGAGTTGCGCTCGAGCACGCGCCTGCCGCCCTCGCCTCCAGCCTGTCCGCCGAGGACATGGTGATCACCGATGTCGTCCTGCGGCACGAGCTCGGCATCGAGATCTTCACTCTCGACACGCAAAGGCTGCACGCCGATACGCTCAACGTGATCGCGGCGATCCGCGCGCGCTACGGCTACGACGTGCGCGTGTTCCATCCCGACCCCGAGTCCGTCTCCGACTACGCCGCGAACTTCGGCCGCGACGCGTTCTATGAAAGCCGGGAGCTGCGCAAGCGCTGCTGCCACATCCGCAAGGTCGAGCCGCTCAATCGCGCGCTCCAAGGCAAGGACGCCTGGATCACCGGCCAGCGCCGCGAGCAGGCCGTCACGCGCGCCGATTTGAAACTTCAGGAATTCGACGCCGCGCGCGGCATCGTCAAGTTCAATCCGCTCGCCGACTGGAGCGAGGACGAGGTGTGGCAATACATCCGCGCCTTCGAAGTGCCCTACAACGCGCTCCACGACCAGGGCTACCGTTCCATCGGCTGCGCGCCCTGCACCCGGCCGACGGTCGCGGGAGAGGACGCGCGCGCCGGGCGCTGGTGGTGGGAGATCCGCGAAGCGCGCGAATGCGGACTGCACGTGGCGCCCGACGGGCGGCTAGTGCGGACCCAATCCGAGACGAAAGCGGCATGAGCGCAGTCCTGGAAAAACCGCAGCCGGAACAAGGTACGCTACCTTCGCGCAGCCATCTCGACTGGCTCGAATCGGAGGCCATCTTCATCCTGCGCGAGGTCGCCGGCGAATGCGCGAACCCGGTGCTGTTCTTCTCCGGCGGCAAGGATTCGATCGTGCTGCTGCGCCTGGCCGAGAAGGCTTTCCGTCCGGCGAAGTTTCCGTTTCCGCTCATGCATGTCGACACCGGGCACAATTTTCCGGAGGTGATCGCATTCCGCGACGTACGCGCGACGGAGCTGGGCGAGCGGCTCATCGTGCGCTCGGTCGAGGATTCGATGCGCCGCGGGACGGTAAAGCTACGTCGCCCCGACGAAAGCAGGAACGCCGCGCAGTCCGTGACGCTGCTGGAAGCGATCGCGGAATTCGGTTTTGACGCCGCCATCGGCGGAGCACGCCGCGACGAGGAAAAGGCGCGCGCCAAGGAGCGCGTGTTTTCTTTCCGCGACGAGTTCGGGCAATGGGATCCGAAGAACCAGCGGCCCGAGCTGTGGAGCCTGTACAACACCCGTGTGGCGAAAGGCGAGCACATGCGAGTGTTCCCGATCAGCAACTGGACCGAGCTCGACGTCTGGCAATACGTCTCACGCGAGCGGCTCGCCGTGCCCTCGATCTACTACGCCCACCGCCGCCCAGTGGTGCGCCGCAACGGCCTGCTCGTGCCGGTGACGCAAATCACGCTGCCGCGTGAAGGCGAAACGGTCGAAGAGCTGTCGGTGCGCTTCCGCACCGTCGGCGACATCAGCTGCACCTGCCCGGTCGAGTCCACCGCCGGGACGGCGGCTGAGGTCATCGCCGAGACGGCGCTGACGACCATCACCGAACGCGGGGCGACGCGCATGGACGACCAGACCTCGGAAGCCTCCTTGGAGCGGCGCAAGAAGGAAGGGTATTTCTGATATGACGCTGCTCGGCGAAATCGAGCGCAATCGGCAAGCCGTCGAAGACCGCGGGGTGTTGCGATTCATCACTGCCGGAAGCGTGGACGACGGCAAGAGTACGCTGATCGGTCGGCTGCTGCACGATACACGCGCCATTTTCGAGGACCAGCTCGCCGCGGTCGCGCGTGCCTCGAGCAAGCGCGGGCAGGATGACCTCGACCTGTCGTTGCTCACCGACGGGCTCGAGGCCGAGCGCGAGCAGGGCATCACTATCGACGTCGCCTACCGCTATTTCTCCACGCCCCGGCGCAAGTTCATCATCGCCGACACTCCCGGCCACGAGCAGTACACCCGCAACATGGTCACCGGCGCCTCCACCGCGGACGCAGCCGTGATTCTGGTGGATGCGCGGAAGGGCGTGCTGCCGCAAACACGGCGCCACACCTACATCGCTCACCTGCTCGGCGTTCGGCACATCGTAGTGGCCGTGAACAAGATGGATCTCGTCGGTTCCGACGAGGCGACATTCGAACGCATCCGCGGGGATTTTCACGCCTTCGCTTCGGCGCTTGGCATCGTCGATCTGCGCTGCATTCCGATCTCCGCTCTGCGCAGCGATTTCGTCGTGGAACGCGGCGAGAACATGAGCTGGTATCGGGGCCCCACGCTGCTTGCGGCGCTCGAGGAGATCGACGTGGCCGACGAGGCCGACGCGCTGCCATTCCGCTTTCCGGTGCAGCTCGTGGTGCGCCCGGGTGCGGGGACGGATTTCCGGGGTTATTCCGGCAGGATCGAGTCGGGTGTCCTGTTCCGCGGAGCCGAGGTGCTCGCCCTGCCCTCGGGCCGCCGCACGGTCGTGAAGGACATCATCCGTCTCGATGGCTCGCTGCCCGTCGCCGTGGCCGGCGACTCGGTGACCCTCACGCTCGCCGATGAACTCGACGTTTCGCGGGGAGATCTGCTCGCCGCGCCGACCCTCCCGCCGCGGACGGCGAAGGAAATCGAGGCGCGCATCTGCTGGCTCTCCGCCCAGCCCCTAGCTGCGCGGGCTCTGCCGGCCGCCCGTTTCCTGCTCAAGCACACCACGCGCAGCGTGAAAGCGAGACTCATTTCGATCAAATCGCGTGTCGATGTCGACGCGCTCGAGCAGCGGGCGAAGCCCGCGGGCCTGTCGATGAACGATATCGCGCACGTGGCACTCTCGCTCGCCCAGCCCCTTTTCGTCGACTCCTACGAGTTGAACCGCGCCACCGGCTCCTTTATCCTGGTCGACGAAGCCACCAACCAGACCTTGGCCGCGGGAATGATCGATGGGTAGAGTCTATCTGGTCGGCGCCGGCCCTGGCGCGCCCGACTTGCTCACTCTGCGCGCGGCGGAAATTCTCGAGCGCGCCGAGTTGGTCTTTCACGATGCGTTGGTGCATCCGCAGACGCTCGCGCTCGCCGCGCGCGCGCGGAAAATCCTCGTAGGGAAGCGCAGCGGCCGCCATTCGACCGCCCAAAGCTTCATAAACAAGCGGCTGGTGGACGCCGCCCGCAGGTACGGTGTCGTGGTGCGGCTGAAGGGAGGTGATCCCTTGCTTTTCGGCCGCGCGCAGGAGGAGATCGATGCCCTGCGCAAAGCCGGAATCGATTTCGAAATCGTCCCCGGAGTGACCGCCGCGACCGCCGCGGGCGCCGAGCTCGGCGTATCGCTCACGCGCCGCGGCCTTGCCCGCCATGTCGCCTTCGTCACGCCCCGCGCGGGCCGGGGCGAACGCGAGAACGATTGGGCGGCGAGCGTGCTCGCGGCCGATACGGCAGTGATCTACATGGGCGCGGGGCTCGCTGAAGCAATCAGCGCCGAGTTGATCGGGCGCGGCAAGCCGGAGGCCACGCCGCTCGTCCTGGTGGAAAGCGCGACGCTCCCGGAGCGGCGCATCCTGTGCGGAACGCTGGCGGACCTGCCCTCTCAGGCGGGCCTGAGGAAATCCCTACTGCGACAAGGCGGGACGATCAGCTCGGTCTCGCAGCGCGAGAAAAACAGCCCAAATCGAGAGCGCCATGAACGCGGCGAGCGTCCACTCGGGAATGCTGAATGAGAGCAGCGTCCAGTCGACTGCGCCGCATTCGCCTGAGCCACGCAAGACGCGACTCAGCCCCTCGACCGGACCGAAAGCCGAGAGCAGATAGTCGAGCGCGGGACCGCAGGCGGGCCGCTTCTCCGGCGGCAGGTGCTGCAGCCACACGTGCCGCCCCGCGACCGCGATGCCGATTGCAGCGATGACAGCGACGACCCCGCCGTAGAGCCCCGCCCCTAGCCTGCCCGCCGGGTTATGAAGGGTAGCGACGAGGAACGCGACGCCGACCGCAAAAAGCAGAATCCGTTGGATGATGCACAGCGGACACGGCTCGAGCCCGACGACGAACTGCAGGTAATAGCCGAACGCGAGCATGCCGGCACAGACGAGAAATCCGACGAGGTTCCCGATCCGCCGGGAAAGCAAGAGGCTGATCATGGAGGTAGAGCCTAGCATCGACACGCGTTTTCCGGTATCCGTGGCCGTGATATTAGAATGACACGAAGCAGCGCCACCCACCCGCCATTTTCAGGGAGCCGAGAGTTGAGAACGCGTCTTGCCCGCCGAGAAGACCTGGGCCTTACCCGCGCCGAGTTCTCGGTCCTGGCCCGGCTTTCCACCCCGACGAAAATCCAGGGGTTTCTCGACGCGCTGCCCGCCAATTTCGAAATCAGCGGCCAGACCTGCCTGTCGGTGCGCGAAGTCCTGCGCCAGCGCCGGGCTCACTGCATCGAAGGGGCCATGCTCGCGGCCTGCGCCCTGTGGGTGCACGGCGAGCCGCCTCTGCTCATGGATCTCCAAGCCGAGCGCGACTACGACCACGTGGTGGCGCTGTTCCGGCGCGGGAGCTGCTGGGGTGCAATCTCGAAAACCAATCCGCCCCTGCTGCGCTGGCGCGACCCGGTCTATCGAACACTGCGCGAGCTCGCGATGTCCTATCTGCACGAGTACGCAAACAATCGCAGCCAGAAGACGCTGCGCAGCTACTCCCGTCCTTTCGATCTGCGCGGGTTCGATCCGAAGCTGTGGGTCACCGGCCGAAAAAACTGCTGGGAGGTGGGCGAAGCGGTCGATGAGATACGCCACCATCGGCTCGTGACCAAAAGGCAGGCGCGGGCGCTGCGCCTGCGTGATGCCTTGGAGCGCAAGGCGGGCGCCCTGCTCGAGCACCGGCCGCCTCGAAAACGGTAGACCAGCGGTTCAGGCGATTTCCCGCGCGCGGCGCACGCTCAGGATGAGCGAGGCGCGCATCAGGAACAGCTTGTGCAACGCCGGGTCCGCGGCCGAGCGCCGCAGCTCGTCGAAATGGGCCCGACGCAGCCGCGGATCGCGCTCCTCCAGTCTTTTCTTGTTCGCGACGGTCTGCTGCTGCACGTATTCGATATTCACCGGCCGCCTGCGGCGTTCGTAGCGGTCGAGCAGTTCTTCTCCGGCCTGCCCGCTCGCGACGCGGTCCAGTGTTTCGGCGAGCTCCATCGCGTCGTGGATGCCGCAGTTCAGGCCGAGGCCTCCGATCGGATTGTTGACGTGCGCTGCGTCGCCCGCGAGGAACACCCTGCCCTTGCGAAAGGATTTCGCCACGCGCTGGTGCACGCGATAGATGTTCCGGTGCGCGACGGGCTCCATCGGATGATCCCCGTGCAATTTCCGCAACCGCCGGAGTACCGAGCCCTCAGAAAACCCCTCCTCGTCGGTCTCGTTTTCCCGGGCGGGAAACACCGCGCGCCAGCGCCCCTTGAGATCGTCGCCCATGACCTTGAAGAGATTGGTCCACTCCTCGGGGTCGGAAATGTAGCTGCGCGGGCAGCAACCGAGCGCTGCCTGGAAGTCGAACAAGGTGGTGAGCACCAGAAATCTCTCGGGCCACGTATAGCCCTCGAATTCGACGTCCAGGCACTTGCGCACGGTGCTGCGTCCGCCGTCGCATCCCACCACATAGTCGAAGGCGTGTTGCTCTTCGCCGCCCGGTCCTGCCACCGTCACCCGCACGCTGCGCGCGTCCTGCGCCACGCCGGTGACGCCAGTCCCGAGCATCAGCTGCACGTTCGGCATGATTGCAAGTCGCCGCAGTCCGATCTCCGAGAGCTTGTGCTGTTCGGTCTGCACCACATAAGGGTAAGGCGTCTCGCCGCGCAGTACCTGGTGATCGAACTCCGCAACGAGCGTCTTCGTCGTGCCGTCCCAGAACTGAAAGTACCGCGCGACGAGGCCGACCGACTGAAACTCTTCGAGAAGCCCCAGTTCGGCGAGCATCTCGAGCGTGGAGGGGTGCGTGGTCGCGGCGCGCGGGCTGTGGTCGATTTCGCGCTCCGCCTCGAACAGCACGACCTGCATGCCCTTCGCGGCACAAGCGATCGCCGCGACGACACCCACCGGACCCGCGCCGACTATGCAGACCCGCGCCGTCATGAGACCGGACCGGCGGTCAGTGCGTCCCGGCGTGCCCGTCCGGCGCCGGCAACGCCTCGCTCGCAGCCCGCTTCGAATGGTCCGCGGCGAGCAGCAGATACATCGCCGGAACGACGAAGAGCGTGAACAGCGTCCCGATCGAAATCCCGGTTGCGATTACCAGCCCCATGTGGGAACGGCTCACTGCGCCTGCGCCGGTCGCGATGAGAAGCGGTACCACGCCGAGCACCATTGCGCCTGTGGTCATCAGGATCGGGCGCAGGCGGATGCCGGCGGCTTTCTCGACCGCCTCGCGCTTGGACAGACCCTGCTTTTGCAGATTGTTGGCGAACTCGACAATGAGGATGCCGTGCTTGCTGATGAGCCCGATCAGCGTCACGAGGCCCACCTGGGTGTAGATGTTGAGGCTCGCACCGCCGATCCCCAGGCTCACGAAGATGAGCGCCCCGCAAATCGACATCGGAACCGAAACGAGGATGATGACCGGGTCGCGGAAGCTCTCGAACTGCGCCGCGAGGGCGAGGAAAATGATGACGAGCGCGAAGAAGAACGTGACGATCAGGCCGGTCGATTCCTGGATGTACTGCCGCGACGGGCCGGAATAGTCCACGGAGTAGCCTTGCGGCAGGGTTCTCTTCCCGAGATCCTGCATGTAGGCGATCGCCTCGCCCTGGGTCAGCCCGGGGAACGGCACGCCGGCGATAGTTGCCGCGTTCTGCTGCTGGAAACGATTGAGCGCCTGCGGAACGGTTTTCGTCGTGATGTGAACGAGAGTCGACAGCGGGATCGAGTTGCCGCCTGCCGCACGGATATAGGTATTGTTCAGCTGGTCGACGTTCAGCCGGTCGGCCTGCTGCACCTGAGGAATCACCTTGTAGGCGCGGTCGTGGAAACTGAAGTAGTTGACGTAGCCCCCGCCGACGAGCGAAGACAGCGCCGCCCCCACGTCCTTCATGGTCAGACCGAGCTGCGCGCTCAGTTCCCGGTCGATGACGATCGTCGACTGCGGCAGATCGTACCTGAGGTCGTTGTCGACGAAGATGAACATGCCGCTCTTCTGCGCCTCCTGGTGGAAAGCGGACGCCACCCCGAACAAGCGCTCGAAGGGCTCGGTCGTCTGGATGACGAACTGCACCGGAAGACCGAAGGCGCCGGGAAGCGAAGGCGGCTGGAATGCCGCGGCGCGCAGCCCCGTTATGCTCTCCAGTTCCTTCTGGACGACGGGCTGAAGCTGGGCGGCCGTGGCCTTGCGCTCGCTCCAGGGCTTCAACACCATGCCGGCTATCGTCTGCCCTGGAACGTCGATCTGGAACACGTGGTCGGTCTCCGGATGCTTCACGAAAGTCTCGTACACGACGCGCGTGTACAGCTGCCTCTGCTGCAGCGTCGAGTTGGGCGCGGCCTGCGAAGCACTGATGATGATGCCCTGGTCCTCGGGCGGCGCGAGTTCCGACTTCGCGGTGGCGTAGAGGAAATAGATGCTTCCGAGGACGACGAGCGCGAACACCGCGGTCACGGGCACCCAGTTGAGCGTTCCGTGGAGCAGGTGCTCGTAACGGCGGTGCAGCCGATCGAAGCTGCGGTCGAGCAGCAATACGAGCTTGGTGTCCCAGCCTTTCTGGCTAGGGTCGTGTGCCTTCAGGAGGCGCGAGCACATCATCGGCGAGAGCGTGAGCGCAACGATCGACGACACGATGACCGCGCCCACGAGCGTGAAGGCGAACTCGGTGAAGAGCGCGCCGGTCAGGCCGCCGAGGAATCCGATCGGGACGTACACCGCGACGAGCACGACCGCCATCGCGATGATGGGGTTGGCCAATTCGCGCGCGGCGAGAATCGCCGCCTGCACCGGCTTCATGCCCTCGTCCAAATGGCGGTTGACGTTCTCCACGACGATGATGGCGTCGTCCACGACTAGGCCGATGCCGAGCACGAGGGCAAGCAGCGTCAGCAGGTTGATCGAGTAGCCGAGCGCGAACATCAGCGTGAAAGTGCCGACCAGCGAAAGCGGGATCGCCACCGTCGGAATCACCACCGACCGGATCGAACCGAGGAAAGCGAACACGACGAGCGTGACGATGATGAGTGCCTGCGCGAGCGTCCAGATGACTTCGTATATTGCGTTGTTCACGAACTTGGTCGAGTCGTAGACGATCTGACCCTGCAGGCCCTGCGGCAGCTGCGCCTGGATACCCGGAAAGACGTTGCGCACGCGCGCTATGACATCGAGCAGGTTCGCCGCAGGCGCGACGCTGATGCCGATATAGACGGCCTTCTTCCCGTCGAAGCCGACTTCCGAATCGTAGTCCTCTGCGCCGAGGGTCACCTTGGCGACGTCGCTGAGCCTGACGACCGCGCCGCCCTGCTGCTTGATGACGAGGTTCTTGAACTCCTCGACCGAGCGCAGGTTGGTCGAGGCAGTGAGGTTCACCTGCACCATCTGCCCCTTGGTCGTGCCGACCGCCGAGAGAAAGTTGTTCGCGGCGAGCGCGCTGCTGACGTCCGCCGCGGTAAGGTTGTACGCGGCGAGCTGGTCCGGATCGAGCCAGGCGCGCATCGCGAAGAGCTTGCCGCCGAGGATGTCGGCCGACTGCACGCCTTCGACCGCCTGCAGCTTCGGCTGAACGACGCGGATCAGGTAGTCGGTTATCTTGTTGGGTGGGAGAACGTCGCTCGCGAAGCCGATGTACATCGCGGCGATCGTCTGGCCGACCGTGACGGTGAGCACCGGCTGCTGCGAGCCCGGCGGCAGCTGGTTCACGACTGCGTTGACCTTGGTGTTGATCTCGGTGAGCGCCTTGTCGACCTCGTAGTTCAACCGCAAGGCGATCGTGATCGTGCTGACGCTCTGGCGGCTGACCGAGCTCATGTAGTCGATGCCGTTCGCCTGCGCGATGGAGTTTTCGAGCGGCGCGGTGATGAACCCCGCAACGAGCGCCGGGTCCGCGCCGACGTAGACGGTGGTCACGGTCACGACCGCGTTCTGCGTGCGCGGGTACTGCAGGACGGGCAGGAGTCCGATCGAGCGCAGTCCGAGCACGAAGATCGTCAGACTCACGACCGTCGCGAGGACCGGCCGCTCGATGAAGATGTCGGTGAACTTCCTCATTTGCGCTCCTCGCTCACTGGTCCTTGGGCTGCGGGGACGGGTCGTTCGCCGGCTGGATCGAGTTGTTGACGATCACGGGCACCCCGGTGCGCAGTTTGATCTGACCGGCGGTGACCACCGTGTCGCCCTCCTTGATGCCCGAGAGGATCGCGACCTGGTCCCCGCGCGTGCCGCCGATCGTAACGAACTTCTGCTGCGCGAGAAGCAATGCTTTCCCGTCCTGGCCTTTTTGTTCCTCCACTACGAACACGGTGTCGCCGTACGGGTTGTAGGAGACCGACGTCTGCGGCAGCGTGATAAAGCGCTGCGGCCCGCCCGTGGCGATGGACACCGTGGCGAACATGCCGGGCAATAGGCTCCGCTTCGGGTTGCGGACGGTGGCCCGCACCTGGACGTTTCGCGTCGCCGGGTCCACCTTCGGGTCGATCGAGCTGATCTCGCCCGGGAACTGCTCCCCGGCGAAGGCGTCGGTCTGAAGCACCATCCTCTGCTTCAGCGCGATTTTCCCGAGCGACTTCTGCGGCGCGTAGAAATCCACGTACACCGGGTCGAGCGCCTGCAGCGTCACGAGCTTGGTTCCGGCGGTCACGTACTGCCCGATGTCCACCGCGCGGATCCCGATGCGCCCCGCATAGGGCGCGCGCACCAGCTTCTTGTTCACGAGCGCCTGCTGCTCGGCGAGCTGCGCCTTCGCGCTCTTCAGGTTCGCTGCATCGGCGTCCACCACCGCCCGGCTCACTGCCTGGATCTCCAATTGCTTCTGATCGCGCTGGTAGTTGACTTCCGCGAGCTCGGCAGCCGCCGCGAGCGACTGCAGCCTCGCGAGATCCGACTCGGCGTTCAGCTGCACGAGCGGCGCGCCGGCCTCGATCTCATGGCCCGACTGGAAGTGGATGGCGGTGATCACACCGGCCACCTCGGGCGCAATGTCCGCACCGCGGACCGCGCGCAGGGTCCCCACGGCCTGGAACTCGCCCTGCCATTCGGAGAATCCAGCCTTGGCCGTCGAGACGGTCTGCGGCGGGATGACGCCGACCGGGATGAATTTTCGCATCATGGCGGGCTTGACGAGCAGCTGAAAGACCAATATCCCGCCAAACACGAGCCCGACCGCGCCCAACATGATCAGCATACGTTTAGTCATCGAATGCGACTCCTTAGTATTCTCTTTCCCTGCACCGTCTCAGTTGGCAAGCGAGGGCCGCGCCGGGTCCTGCTCACCGCGGTTCCACCATCCGCCGCCGAGCGCCTGGAAGAGTGCCGCGGTATCCGCGTAGCGCGCCGCCTGGGCCTGAACGAGACCGATCTTTGCCTGCTCGTACTGGCGTTGCGCGTTGAAGAGCGCGAGATAGCTCGCCGATCCGAACTGGAGCTGCTTGGTCGTCATGTCGAGGCTTTCGCGCGCCGCGGCCTCGGCCTCGGCCTGCGCCTTGAGTGCGACCGCGTCGAACTCCAGGGCAAACAGCACGTCGGCGACGTTCTGGAACGCGCCGAGCACGGTCTGCTGATACTGCGCGAAGGCCTGGTCGTAGGCGGCTTCTGCGCCGCGCTTCCTCGCCTGGAGCTGCCCCGCGTGAAAAATCGGCTGAAGCAGGCTGGCGCCAATGTTCCAGATCACCGAGCCCGGGTCGAACAGGCTCGAGGTGCGGGTCGTGGCGGTGCCGTAGCTGCCGCTCAAAGTGAGCTGCGGGAACATGAGCGCCTGCGCCACGCCAATTCGCGCGTTGGTCTGGTGCAGAATGGTTTCGGCCGCGCGAATGTCGGGCCGCTGGCGAACGAGATCCGAGGGCAGGCTCAGCGGAAGGTTCTGTGGCAGCTGGAACACTGAAAGATCGAGCTCGGGCAGCCGCGCCTCGTGCGGAAACTTGCCGATGAGCACGGCAAGCTGATTGCGGGTCTGCGCGAGCGCTTTCTCGAGCGGCGGCAGGTTCGCGCGCGTCTGCGCAAGCTGCGCGCGCTGCGCGAGCACGTCCGTGCGAGAGAGGGCGCCGAGCTCAAATTGCTTCTCGACCAGCTGCGCCTGGCGGTCCTGCGAATCGACGATATCGCGCGTCGCGCGAATCTGCTCGCGCAGCGACGCCTCGCGGAACGCGGTGGTGGCGATGTTCGCCGTCAGCGAAAGATAGCTGGCCTCGAGCTGAAAGCGCTGGAAGTCTATGCCTGCCTGCAACGCCTCGAGCTCGCGCCGCGCCCCGCCCGCGACGTCGATGGCATAGGACACGTTGACCGAAGCGTTGTAGAGATTGAAGACGCTGCTGGGGATCGCCGGATTGCCGAAAGACGCTCCGGAAATGCGCTGGCGCCTTGCCGACAGGCCCGCGTCGACGCTCGGATAGAGCACGGCGTACTGGGCGTTCAGGTTCTCCTCGGCCTGGCGGAGCGCAGCCTGCGCCGCGACGAGTGTAGGATGGCCGCTAAGCGCCGTGCGCATCAGCTCGTCGAGCTCGGGTGAACCGAAAAGCGTCCACCACTCGGTGGAGATCTTTGCCCCCACCTCGAAGCGCTGCGCCTCTCCGCCGCGCACCAGGGCCGCTTCGGTCTGCTCGGGCTCCGGCCTTTCAGCGTAAATGCCCGTCGCGGGAGCGACCGGCGCGTGGTAGTCCGGGCCCACCGCACAGGCGGCGAGAAAAGCGGCCGTCGCGGCGATCGCCAAGCTGCGGAACGTGACGGGAGCGGTCATCTCTTGTCCCTCGCGTGCTTTCCCCTGCGTTCCGGCCCGAGGCCGACGACCAGAGCACGGACCGCCTCGCGCAGCTGGCGGTGCGCCTTGGCTTCCCCCTCGGAACCTCCATGGAAGAAATGGTCGCGTAAGGCCGTGTTGAAGCTCACGGCGATCATGAGGTCGGCGACCGTCTCGGGCACCGCGGCGGGCGTCACCCGGCCGAGTTGCTGCTCGGCGTGCAGATAGGCGGCGATCACCGAGGTCGTGCGCGCCGGCCCCATGGACCGCTCGCGCATCATGCTGCGGACGCGGCCGAGCAGCTCCTGGTCGGCGAAAAGCGAGCAAACGAGCGGCGCGATGCGGTGATGAAAGGCGAACGCGCTCTCCAGCACCCGCCCGAGATTCTTCTCTACCGTGTTCTGCCCGACCTGCAGGGGGAGGCTCTGCAGGACCTCGGGGAAATCGCCCAGCTGGTGCAGCACCACCGAGAGCATCAGCTCGGCCTTGTCGTGGAAATGGTGGTAGAGCGCGCCTTCGGCGACTTTCGCCGCGCGCGCGATGTCGCGCGTGGTTACGCAACCCAGCCCCTGCGAGCACAGCAGCCGTTCGGTCGCGCCGATCAGCTTTTCCCTCTGGTCGATCGCCGGGGAACGGGAGCTGACGCGGGCTGCAGAAGGCCTTGCCATGCGGGATAGGGCGGGAATTTTGGAGTTCGAATTGAGCGAGCGCTCACGAATTATGAGCGATTGCTCAACGCGATGTCAAGCGGGCCGCAGCCGTTTCGGGCCGCGGTCTACTTCCCCTCCTGCTTATGCCGCGACGCGGCTTTTCTGCTTCTGCTGCGCCGCCTTGGCGTGCATCGAGGCGTAGGCCTCGTGCGCCGCGGCTTCTGCGTCTCCGACGTGCACTGGCATCCCCATGTCGGAGAGCACCGAGCCGAGCGCCGACAGGCACAGCATCACGTTGTCCGGCCGGCAGGAATAGCCCATGATTCCGATCCGCCAGATCTTGCCGGCGAGCGGACCGAGTCCCGCGCCGATCTCGATGCTGAACTCGTTGAGCAGCGTCTTCCTCACTTCGGCCTCGTTCACGCCTTCCGGACAGCGTACCGCGTTCATCTGCGGCAGTTGGTACTGTTCCTTCACCAGGAATTCGAGTCCCATCGCTTCGAGCCCCGCCTTGAGCGCGTTGTGATGGCGCTGGTGCCGCGCCCAGGCGTTCTCCACGCCTTCCTCGCGCAGCAGGAGCAGCGCCTCGTGCAGGCCGAAAAGCGAATTGGTCGGCGCGGTATGGTGATAGGTGCGGATGCCCGCGCCCCAGTAGCCGAGCAGGAGGTTCATGTCCATGAACCAGGAGTGGATCTTGTCCTTGCGCGCTTTGACGTAGTCGACCACGCGCTCGGAGAAGGAAACCGGCGACAGCCCTGGCGTGCAGGACAGGCACTTCTGGCTCGCGGAGTAGATCGCGTCGATCTCCCACTCGTCCGCGCGCACCGGCGATCCGCCCAGCGTGGTCACCGCGTCGACGATGGCGAGCGCGTCGTACTCGTGCGCGATTTTCACGAGCGTCTTCGCGTCCGACTCCACTCCGGTCGAGGTCTCGCCGTGCACGAAGGCGACCACGCGCACGTCGCGGTTCTTCTTCAGCGCGTCCTCGAGTTTCTGCGGGTCGACCGGCGCGCCCCACTCGTCCTCGACGACGATTGCCTTACCGCCCGCGCGCTCGACGTTCTCGATCATGCGCCCGCCGAACACGCCGTTCCTGCACACGATGACCTTGTCCCCGGGCGCGACGAGGTTGACGAAGCAGTATTCCATGCCGACGGAGCCGGGCCCCGAGATCGGAAAGGTGAGCGGGTGCTTCGTCTGGTAGACGTAGCGCAGCAGCCCCTTCAGGTCCTCCATCATCTCGAGGAAGACGGGGTCGAGGTATCCGATCGCCGGCTGGCTCATGGTGGTCAGCACGCGCGGGTGGATCTCGGTCGGACCGGGTCCCATGAGCGTCCTCTGCGGCGGATGGAACGAGCTGATGCGTTTGGCGGGGGCGAAATCGTCCATGGCTTCCTTTCCTGAAAGAGGCGACCCGAAGAGAACGTCGGGACGCGATTTGGCCTTCACCGGCTTCTTGGCGGAAGCCTCGTTGAGCACCTCGACGGCGTGGATGCCGCCGTTGGTGACGCGCTCGACCTCGGTCGCCCAGCGCGCCGGCACGTAGCCGGACTTGACCCAGTTATTGACGACCGCGCGATCGAGCCCGAAGGCTCGCGCGACTTCCGCTTGGCTGCCGAAGATTTCTACGAGGCGGGTGGCGCAGCTCATGGTTGGGTCCTGCAAAAGACTAGCATGTCAAAATGAATTTGACAAACAGAAAAAGACTCCGGTCGGACTACGGCACGGCTAATCGAGCCGCATCCCTATCCTGCGGATCAGACTCCCGAAGCGCTCGAACTCCTCGCGAAGGAGCTTCTCGTATTGCTCCGGCGTCGTGCCGGCGGGCTCCATGCCGATCCCGGCCATGCGCTCGACCACCTCCGGCGATGTCACGGCGGCGCTCACCGCACGGCTGAGCCGCGCGACGATCTCGCGCGGGGTGCGCGAGGCGACGAACACGCCGAGCGGGGCCGCCATGTCGAAGCCGGGCGCCACCGTCTCCGCGACCGTCGGGACCTCGGGCGTGAGATTCGAGCGCCGCACCATGCTGAAGGCGAGCACGCGCAGCTTTCCGCTCTTGATGGCGCCAGCCGCGGCCGGGTAGCCGATGAACCCGAGCTGAACGTCGCCCGCGATCATCGCCGGAACCGACTGGCCCGCGCCCTTGAAAGGCACGTGGGTGAAATCGACCCCGGTGTCGGCCTTGAAGAGTTCCATCGTGATGTGATGGATCGAGCCGTTCCCCGAAGAGGCGTAAGGCATCGCGTCTTTTCTCGATTTGGCGAGCGCCACCAGCTCGGCGACCGAGTTGGCGGGCACCGACGGATGCACCACCAGCCACATCGGCACCACCACCGCGAGCGACACGGCTTGAAGATCGCGGAACGGGTCATAAGGCAGCGACTTGAAGAGGTGCGGCGCCGTGGTGATCACGCTGCTGTCGCTGATCAAGACCGTGTAGCCGTCGGGCGCGGACTTGGCGGCAAGGTCGGCCGCAATCGTGCTGCCTGCCCCGGGGCGGTTCTCGACGACGAACTGCTGGCCGAAAGCGTCGCCCCACTTTGCCGCGAGCATGCGCGCGAGCGTGTCCGGATTGCCCCCGGGCGCGAGCCCCACCAGGACGCGCACGGGTTTCTGCGGCCAGGCCTGAGCTTGCGCGAGCGCCGGTCCGTGCAACCCGGCGGCGATCATTGCGAGCAGAGACGCGAAACGGCTCATCGCGGAGAAGAGATTGGCTCAGACCTCGGAGTGTACGCGCAGCAAGTCCGGGATCGTTTCCGGCGGCCGGCGGCCGAAGCCGCACTCGGCGGCGATGCCGAAGTCGCTCGCGTATTTCGCCGCGACGGCGATGCGCGCTCGCGTGCCCTCGACCCCGTCCGAGTCGTGCACCAGCCCGAGGAAGAGCTTCGTCTCGCGACGCAGTTTCAACTCCAGAAGCGGTGCGAAATAGGCCTCGTCGTTGCGACCCGCCGGCACCGGCATGTGAATGTAGGCTAGAGGCCGGTCGAGCTCCTCGATGAGCCGGTTGTGGACCTCTACCATGTTGGCGGTGCTTTCCGGCTCCTTCCAATGGCGGCCGCCGTAGCTGCCGTAGCAAAGGTGCACGCCGAGCTCCACGTCGTGCGGAACGCGGTTGCAGTGCGTCGCGAGGCGCTCGATGACGCCCGCCTTGATATCGGGAAAACTCGCGTGGCGCACGCCTTCCCATTGCCCCATCTCGGTCGAGACGTCCCACTGGATGGCGAGGTCCTCGTGCCGGATCGCCTCGCAGATCTCGTCCACCTCGCGGAAAAGCTGCCCGCGATAGACTCGCTCCACGGTTGCGTGGTGCTCGTAGACGAGGTGTGCGTTCAGGAACGCCGCGGCGGTCGGCAGCGAAACCTGGAAGCGCAAGTGCTTCGGCACGACGTCCTGATCGCGCAACGCGCAAAGCCCCCTGTAGGAGTCGATCGCGGCTTCGGGATAACCGAGCCTGCCGATGCGGATATCTTCCGGCCGCACGCCGACCTTGAGGCGCAGGCGCGGAGGCGGCGGCGCGCCACGCGCAATGACGCCCGAGCCCTTCCAGGTACGCGTGCCTTCGGTGGGATGGGTGATGCGCCCGCCCGCTGCGGCCTCTTGCGGGTCGTCTTCGAACGAGGGATTGCCTTCGAGCACGAAGCGCAGGCGTGACACCCACGACGTCCGCAGCCCGGTCTCGCCGTCCGGGATGCGCTTCATGCGAGCGCCGAGGATAGTCCCCACGGTGCGAAACACTTCCTCGCTGTCTTTCAGACCGACGCTTCCGACGAGCAGCACTTCTCGAGCGGAGGGCGGATCGAGGTTCACGCCCTCAATTGTAATGGGCGCGGATAATGCAGGTTGCTGAAACGGAGGGAACGAACTAGAGAGCGTGTTTGTGCGCGGCGCCTTCGTCGGCTTTCGACGCAAACGCGCGCGCCGGGCCGACCCGGCCTACGAGAGGCAGCTTGAGGGAGACATCGAAAGGATTGATTCCGAAGCTCAAGCCCAGGAGGTTCACTTCGAAGCCCTCGACCGCGCTCGCGGTGAGGCCGGCGAGTCCGAACACCGAAAACTGGAAACCGCGTCCGCTCGGGGCAGACCCGACGAGTTTCCTCCCGGAATAGTCCTTGCCGATCGCGGTCGGCGGCAAGTCGGCTTCGAGCTCGGGCACCGAGCGCAGGACCCAGGCGGTGAAAGTATTGGAGTTCGGACCGGGCCACATGGTGTATTCGCCGGCCCAAGGATAGGAATGCGCGGCCTTGTCGATGCGTGCGATGAGTTCTTCGACGCCTGCACCGCGCTTTTCGGCGACGATCTCGGGCGCCGATCCGAACCAGCGCATGTCGGGCGCGCGATGCCGCACCACGAGCGCGGTGTCCTGCGAGCGCAAGCGCCAGCCGATGATCTCGTACACGGTGTACTCGGTCGCGGCGGCGCGTTTCACCGCAATCCAGGTGTGGACGCCGAAAACGCCCCGCCATCCGACGACGCGGGCCGCGTAGACCTGGATGATCGCATCCCGGGCGGCCGCGGGGTCGGGAGCGAGTCCTACCGGTTCCTGGCTCGCGCTGCGCCAGTCCTGCGCGGTGACCCGGCCCACCATCGCGGCGGCGACCGCGCCTGCGACGAGGATAAAGCTGACGATGCCCACGCGACGCCTCATTGATGTTTCATTGCCCGTTTTACAGAATAGAGCGTGACGGCCTCATTTCGTTCAACGGGGCCGAAAGAGTGGGGTTGACGGCGCCCGGAGGCGTCGGTCGGTAATACCCCACGCTCGGCGTTCTAGTCGAACGCCTTGTCGCCGTCGCCCGACGTTTTTCCGGTCGCGCGAACCGCAGCGAAATCGAAGAGCTTCCGGTCCATGAGGTGCGAGGGCACGAGATCCGAAAGCGCGCGGAACATGGATTCCACTCGGCCGGGATGGCGCCTTTCCCACTCGCGCAGCATTTCCTTGACCTGCTTTCGCTGGAGCGTCGGCTGCGATCCGCACAGGTCGCAGGGAATGATGGGGAAGCCCTTGATCTCAGCGTAGGCTTCGAGGTCCTCTTCGGCCACGTACGCCAGCGGCCGGATGACGACGTGGTTGCCATCGTCGGACTGCAGCTTCGGCGACATGGCCTTCATCTTGCCGCCGAAGAACAGGTTGAGGAAAAACGTCTCGAGAATGTCGTCGCGGTGGTGACCCAGCGCGATCCTGGTCGCACCGACCTCGCGCGCGACGCGATAGAGGACGCCGCGGCGCAGCCGCGAGCACAGCCCGCACATCGTCTCGCCGTCGGGAACGACCCGCTTCACGACAGAATAGGTGTCCTGCACCTCGATACGGTAGGGAATGCCGAGCGAGTCGAGGTAATCGGGCAGAACGCGCTCGGGATACCCGGGATGGCGTTGATCGAGGTTGACGGCGATGAGGTCGAAGGAAGCCGGCGAGCGCTCGCGCAGTTTCAAGAGCACGTCGAGCAGCCCGTAGCTGTCCTTGCCGCCGGAGAGGCACACCATGACGCGGTCGCCCGCCCGGATCATGTCGTAGTCGCCGATCGCCTCACCGACGAGCCGGCACAGGCGTTTTTCGAGCTTTCCCGCCTCGAAGCGCTGCTTGCGGGTGAAATGGATTTTGTCGGGCGCGTTCATAGATTGATGCTCCTGCCTCCGTCCACTGCGATTATCTGGCCTGTAACGTACGGTGCTTCCGCAATCAAATAGTACACGGCGCGGGCGACGTCGTCGGGATCGCCGGTGCGCCGGAGCAGCGTGTGCGAGACGATGCGCTGGCGCGTCAGGTCGTCCCAGGATCCGTCCTCGGGCCAGATGATGGCGCCGGGGGCCACGCCGTTCACGCGCACATCGGGCGCGAGCTCGCGCGCAAGCGACCGCGTGAGGCCCGCGAGGCCCGCTTTGGCGATCGAGTAGATCACGTAATTCTTGAGCGGCCGGTCGGCGTGGATGTCGGTGATGTTGACGATCGCCCCGCCGGTCTTCTTGAGGTGCGGCGCCGCGGCTTGCGAGAGAAAGAGCGGCGCCCGGAGATTCGCTCCGATGAGGCTGTCCCAGATCGCCTGGGTCATCTCCCCGACCGGGGTCGGAAAGAAGGTCGAAGCGTTGTTGATCAGCGCGTCGAGCCTCTCGAAGCGACCGATCGTGTTCCTCACGATTTCCGACAAACCCGCGATATCGAGCAAGTCGGCCTGAACCAGCGCGACGGAATCGGCGCGCGCGGCGTTCAATTCGGTGCGCAGCGCCCTCGCCTCGCGCTCCGATCCCCGGTAATGCAGCATCAGGTTCGCGCCCTCGCGATGCAGGCGGCGTGCGATCGCCGCGCCGACGCGTTTCGCGCCGCCGGTGACGAGCACAACTTTCCCTGAAAGGGGTTCGCTCATGGCCTAGAATGATACCGGAATACTCTTTCCGTTCCCGAGATGGCACTCCCCGAGCCTACGCCTGACGCGCGCGAGCACAGCAATCGCGTTGCCGAGAACATTCGCGGTGAGATCGCGGCGAGCGGCGGCTGGATCAGCTTCGCGCGCTACATGGAGCTCGCGCTCTACGCGCCGGGGCTCGGCTACTACAGCGCGGGCGCGAGAAAGCTCGGCAAGGGCGGGGATTTCGTGACGGCGCCCGAGATTTCGCCGCTCTACGGGCAGACGCTCGCGCGCCAGGTGAAGCAGGTGCTCGAGGCGGGGTTCGACGAGGTGCTCGAAGTGGGCGCGGGGAGCGGCGCGCTCGCCGCGACGCTGCTCGAGGAGCTGGAGCGCTCCGACGCGGTGCCGCGCAACTATCTCATCCTCGAGCTCTCGGCCGATCTTCGCGAGCGAAGCCGGGACACGCTCGCGGCGAGAGTGCCGCACTTGCTCGAGCGCGTGGCCTGGCTCAATCGCCTGCCTCCCGTGTTTTCCGGCGTCGTGCTCGGCAATGAAGTGCTCGATGCGATGCCCGCCCACGTGGTGCGCGTTCACGGTGTCGGCGTGCGAAACGATCGCCTCGGCTGGTCCTGGCGACTGGCTTCCGGCGGGCCTCTCGATGCGGCGCGCGCGCTCAAGCTGCCCGAGGGCTTTCGCACCGAGATCCAGCAGGCCGCGCAGGGCTTCATACGCTCGCTCGCGCAGGTGCTCGAAAAGGGCGTGGCGTTTTTCGTCGATTACGGCTTTCCGCAAAAGGAGTACTACCATCCGCAGCGCAAGGATGGGACGCTCATGTGCCATTACCGCCACCACGCGCACGCCGATCCTTTTTTCCTCCCGGGCCTGCAGGACATCACCAGCCACGTCGATTTCAGCGCCATTGCCGGGGCCGCGCGCGAGGGCGGGCTGGAAGTCGCCGGCTACACCAGCCAGGCGCAGTTCCTCGTCAATTGCGGCATCACCGAGGTGATGTCGCGCACGCCGGCGGAGGACGGCGCGAAGTTCCTCCCCCTCGCCAACCAGGCGAACCGCCTGATGAGCCCGGCGGAAATGGGGGAGCTCTTCAAGGTGATCGCTTTCACGCGGGGCTTCTCGCAGACCTTGCTCGGCTTCGGCGAAGGCGACAGGCGAAGTGCGCTGTAAGGTGTAACCTATCCCTTCCGACCAAAAGGGGCCAGGCGCCAGAGGAGACTCCGATGGACGCTGCGCAAGCGCAATGGGTCAAGGTCCACCCGCTCGTCGTGCGCATCACGCACTGGATCAACGCGTTCGGCATTCTCATCATGGTTGCGAGCGGTTGGCGCATCTACAATGCGTCGCCGCTTTTCCCGTTCAGGATCCCGAACGAGCTCACGCTCGGAGGCTGGCTCGCCGGCGCGCTGCAGTGGCACTTCGCCGCGATGTGGCTGTTGGTGATCAACGGCATCGTATACGTGACCTACGGCGTCGTCTCCGGACACTTTCGCAGAAAGTTTTTCCCCTTGACGCCCGCGGCGGTATTTCACGACGTGCTGGGGGCGCTGCGCGGCAAGCTCGCGCACGAGGATCTTTCCGTGTACAACGCGGCGCAGCGGGCGGCCTATCTCGCGATCATCGTGTGCGCCGTCGTGCTGGTTTTCTCGGGGCTGGCGATCTGGAAGCCGGTACAGTTGCAGGAGATCACGGCGATTTTCGGCGGCTATGAAAGCGCGCGCGTGGTGCACTTTCTCGCGATGACTCTGCTGGTTCTGATCGTGGTGGTGCACATCGTGATGGTGATTCTCGTGCCGCGCACTTTCCCGACAATGATCACGGGCCGCGCAAGGAGGGTGTCATGAAGAAACGGACGATGGAAACGAGCCTCGCCGGACAGTCGCCGAAGCTCGTCCGCTCTAACGAGCGGCGGCTGTTCTTGAGGCAGGGCCTCTCGCTCGGGGCGCTCGCGCTGCTCTCGGGCTGTGAGCTGACCGACGACGAAGGCGTGCAGAGGCTGCTCGTGGGGATGTCGCGCTGGAACGACCGCGCTCAGGGCTGGCTCTTCAATCCGAACAGGCTCGCGCCGGAATATCCCGAGAGCGCGATCACCCGGCCCTTCCCGTTCAATGCCTATTACGGCGAGGACGAGGTGCGCCTCGTCGACGGGGCAAGTTACAAGCTCGAGCTCTCGGGCCTCATCCGCGAAAAGAGACCCTGGACGCTGCCCGAGCTCTACGGCCTGCCGCAGGTTTCCCAGATCACGCGCCACATCTGCGTCGAGGGCTGGAGCGCGATCGGCAAGTGGAGCGGCGTGCGCTTTTCCGATTTCCTTGCGCGCGTCGGCGCCGACACCACGGCAAGATACGTCGGGTTCGAGTGCGCCGACGACTATACGACGAGCATCGACATGGCGACGGCCCTGCACCCGCAGACGCTGCTCACTTTCCGCTTCGCCGATCAGATCCTGCCGCCGAAGTACGGCTTCCCGATGAAGCTGCGCATGCCGACCAAGCTCGGCTTCAAGAACCCGAAGCACATCATGTCGATGTTCGTCAGCAATGAATATCCCGGCGGCTACTGGGAGGACCAGGGCTACAACTGGTTCAGCGGCAGCTGATGAAATCGCTTGAAGTCATCGCGCTGGCGGCGATCCTTGCCGCAGGCACCGGCGCCTGGGCCGCGGAGGCGCCCGGAAAGCCCATGAAGATGGACGAGCCCATGCACGGCGAGATGAAGAAAGAGAGCATGAAGAAGGGCGACGTGCAGAAAGCCGCGAAAAAGAAAGAACGCGAGATGAAGCCGATACTGGAGCGGGAAGCGGCCGGATCGGCGAAAAAATAGGCGCGCCGCGCCGCTCTAGCGTGGGTCGAGGGTCATGAAGAGGTTGTTCAGCGACTCGGCGAGCGTCGGGTGCGCGAAGATCGCTTCCTTGATCGCGGGGTAGGGAAGCTTCCCCATCATCGCGATCTGCAGCATCGACATGATTTCCCCGCCTTCAACGCCGAGAACGGTGCAGCCGAGAATCTGTTGCGTTTTTGCGTCCACGACCGCCTTCATGAAACCGCGCGTCTCGCTCATCTCCAGCGCGCGGGCCACGCCCGTCATCGGCAGTTTCGCCACGCGGTGGTCGATGCCGCGTTTCTGCGCCTCGCTTTCGTTCAGTCCTACCGTCGCGAGCTGAGGATCGATGAACATGCAATTCGGCACCGGTCGCCCTTCGATGGTCGCGTTGCCGCCGTTCAGCCAGTTCTCGCGCAGGACGCGGAAATCGTCGTAGGAGATGTGCGTGAAGGCGGGCCCGCCTTTCACGTCGCCGATCGCGTAGATGCCCGGGACATTGGTCTCGAGCTTTGGGTTCACCTTGATGAAGCCGGAACTGTCGGTCTCGACGCCGGCGGCGCCGAGGTTGAGGCGGTCGGAATTCGGCACGCGCCCCAGCGCGAGGAGCAGATGGCTTCCCGAGATTCTCCTTGCGCCCTCGCCGGTCTCGAGCACCGCGCGCACGCCCGCTCGGGTCTTTTCAAGAAGCGTCACCTGCGTCGAGTTGAGAATCTCGATGCCGTCCTCCTCCAGGATCTTCTCGACCTCTGCCGAGACGTCGGGGTCCTCGCGCAGAATCAGCCGCGGATCGCGGTTCACGATGGTCACGCGCGCACCGAACCTTCGGAACATCTGGCAGAACTCCAGGCCGACATAGCCGCCACCGAGCACGATGAGGTGCTTGGGCAGCTCGGCGAGCTCCATGATGCTCGAGGAATCGAGGAAGCGAATCCGGTCGAGCCCGGGGATGGTCGGCACCGCGGGCCGGCCGCCGGTGTTGACGACGATGCGCTTGCCTTCCAGTTCGCGCGTGCCGCCGCCTTTGAGTTCCACGACGACGCGCCGCGCGTTCTTGAATCGGGCCTCGCCGAAGACGAGCTCGAGGTTTGCGGTTTTCTCCAGGGTCTTCTGGCCGTAATTGCGGAAGCTCTCGACCATGCGGCGCTTGCGATCGATCACCCGGCGCATGTTTACCGTGACGCGGCCGGCGTCGACGCCGTAGTCTTTCGCGCGCCGGGCGAGATACGCGACGCGGCCGCTCGCGACCATCGTCTTGGTGGGCGTGCAGCCGACGTTGATGCAGGTGCCGCCGACCTGTTTGCGCTCGATCACTGCGACCTTCCGGCCGGCGCGAGCGAGCGCAATCGCCAAGGGTTTGCCGGATTGCCCGGTGCCGATGATGACTGTATCGAACATAGCAGCGCTCATGATGCCTCCTTCGGGCTTAAGTCGACATGCGCCCGGCGTTCCTCACGGTCGATAGACGCAGCTTCGGGTCAGTATAATCGCCGCATGCCGCGCAACGCCGCGCTCGTTTTCGCTGCCGTGCTTGCCGCCGCGCCCGTGTGCGCGCAGGATGCGACACGGCTTCTCGAGCAGGCCAAAAAACGCTGGGCCGAGAGCCCGCACGGCCAGATGCTCGAGCGCATTCTTCCTCCCACGTTCGAGCTGCACCAACTTCCCGAGCGCCGATCCCGCGGTGCGCGCCTCGTCGTCCAGTACTGCGTTCAGTGCCACAACCTTCCGAATCCCGCGATGCATCACGCGGCGAAGTGGCCGGCGATATTCGAGCGCATGGTAGTGCGCATGCGGGGCAAGGGCAACCTGGGCGAGCTGATGCAGGACATGATGGCGGGCGTGGAGGCGCCGAGCGTGGACGAGGCGACCGTCCTGCTCGCCTATCTTCAGAAGCACGGTCAGCGGCCGCTCGACCCGAAGAAATATCCCGCAGTGGACCGGCCCGAAGGGCAGTCGTTCAAGCTCGCCTGCCAGCAGTGCCACGTGCTGCCCGACCCGCAACGCCACAAGGCGTCCGAATGGCCGGCGGTCGTGGCGCGTATGGAGAAGAACATGGAGTGGATGAACCGCGTGATCAGCAACCAGCCCGATCCACGCGAAATTCAGCTCAAGGTAGACGAAATCAACGCCTTCCTCGTCAGGTACGCGAGGAAGGGCTAAATTATCAAACAGTAGAAAGGACGCCAATGAAAAACCACGTACCGCGGATGCATAAAACGTTGTCGTTAATTACTGTTACGCTCTGTCTCCAGGCTTGCGCAGGCGCACCGAAGAATGCGGAGGAATTTCGGGAGATGGTCCGGTCTGGCGCACGGCTTAACCTCAAAACCGTTGAAAGCTTCGAAGTGGCGCGTCCTTTCGCGGACGTATCCGCGACGCTGCGGAAGCGAACGGACGAATGCCTGAGGGTCACAATGACGGCGCAAGGAACGGCGCGGGGCAACGTCGGCGCGTTTGTCGAGCGGACGACTACGCATACGTACAAACCCACATTTATCGCCACCGCACAGAAGACCGAACTCCACGTACAGATGAAGAGGGCAGGTGGCGGAACGCACGAGCTTGGCGCGCCGCCCGATGGATATTATCGCGTGGTACTGGATGCCGTGCCGGTTGGACAGAACCGAACCAAGATCGACATGTATATCAATTCGGCCGACGACAATCTGATCCGTAACGCGCTACGCGGTTGGGTTCAAGGGACCAACCTCGGATGTCCGGACGTTACCAAGCGGTAACGCGCGACCGGCTGCGCCCCGGGAGACGCCGGGAAACGCCGACTTTCACCCGCGTCTTCGTTTGTACCCTGCTGCTCACTGTTGCCAGCTGCTCGGGACTCAAAGACTACGCGGGCGCCACGGACCGGAATCTGATCATACGAACGAAAACCTCAGGGTCGCAGCTGTCGAAAGTGGAGGCGTTCCTCCATGTCTATCGCTTGAAAAACGCGTGCGAGACAGAGTATCTCGGTACCGTAATGCTGGATCGCGCTGAGATTCGAACCGGCCTCCTGGCGCAACAACCAGCTTATTTGAAGTTTGTCTTCAAAACTTCCTCCCGACTCGGTGGTGGCAGCTCACTCATCCCGTACGGCGTAGTGGTAACCCCGCAAACCGGGGCGCAATACGTTGCTGATCTCAGTTACGCCGACAGTTTATATAACGTCACCGTTCGCGAGATCGGCCCCCCGGGGAAGGCCGGGCGTCTCATCGAGCGCAGAGCATTGAATTGCCCGCCCGAGCGGTGAACGCTAGGAGAAGTTTCCCCTCACGAAGGAACCGTCATCCCGCGTTTCACAGCGGGCCTTGCGCTGATCGCGTCGAACCAGCGTTTCACGTTGGGAAAAGCATTCAAGTCGGTCTTGTGCCACTCGTAGCGCGCGACCCAGGGATAGGTGGCGATGTCGGCGATCGAGTACTCGCCGGCGAGGTACTCCGCCTCGCCCAGGCGCCGGTCGAGAACTCCGTAGAGGCGGTCCTTTTCCCTGGTGTAGCGTTCGATGGCGTAAGGCACCTGCTCTTTCGCCGAACGCAGGAAATGGTGCACCTGGCCGAACATCGGCCCGATGTGGCCCATCTGGAACATCAGCCATTGCAGGGCCACGTATTTGCCCCGGTCCGACTTCGGCAGGAATCTGCCGGTCTTGGCCGAAAGGTAGATCAGGATCGCGCCCGACTCCATCATCCGGATGGGTTTCCCGTCGGGCCCATCAGGATCGACGATAGAGGGAATCTTGGCGTTGGGGTTGATCGCAACATAATCGGGAGCGAACTGATCGCCCCCGCCGATGTTGATCTCGTGAGTATTGTAGGCAAGCCCACATTCCTCCAGCATGATCGAAACCTTGCGGCCGTTGGGCGTGCTCCAGGTGTAGAGCTCGATCATCGTTTTCCTCGACGAGGGTTTCTCGCAACAAGCCGCGCAGTGTATCGCGAAGCCCGGTAAAGTAAAGCCATGCTGAAATGGCTCCTGGCGCTCGCGATCGCGCTTGTCGTGCTCACGGTGCTTTCGCCGTGGCTGTCGAGGTACGGGCTCGGTCGGCTGCCGGGCGACCTCACGGTGCGCTACAAAGGGCGGCTCTATTACCTACCCTTTGCCAGCACGATCGTGCTTTCGCTCGCCCTGACGCTGCTGGCACGGCTCCTCTGAGGCGGCTCCGCCCTCGCGGCGAGGCGCTTCTCGAGCGCAGCGAGCTTCTTCTTCATCGCGGCGCCCGCGAACATCTGCGGGTTGGAGGGCGAATAGCCCTCGGCCCGTTCCCGGTCGTCTACCGTTTCTTTCGCAGCCTCGAACGCCTCGACAAACGAGAAGGTCTCGCGCAGCGCTTCGTCGTAGAACGCCTGGCTGAACCAGGTGTAGTCGCTCTCGTAATCGCAGCCGAAGGAGGAGTGAAACGCGTCGGCGGCGGTGATGATGAGGGTGTTGTCGTCCTTGAGCGGTTCGATGAACCCCCCTGAGAAACACGCCGAGATCACGATCACCTTCCACTTGATGCCGCTGTCGGCGAGCATGCGCGCGAGGGCGCTCGGAGTGAGCTGCGCGAGCTCGAGCGGCGGGAGATCAAGTACGAGCCTGTAATCACTGTCCCCGTGAGTGGCGATGTGCAGAAGCGCGATGTCCTCGTCGGTATTGATCACGTTGCCGAGATGCGCAAGCGTAGCGCGCAGGTTACTCGCCGTGGCGATGGGATAATTCTTCAGCGTCGCGGTATTGTTGATGAGCGCGATCGACCTGCCCGCAGCGTCGAAACGATCCTCGAGCAGCTCCTTGACAGAAACGAGCTCGGAGTAAAAAGTGTCCTGCCGGCTGTCGCCTGCGACTCCGACGAAATACAGATCCACGACGCCGGGCCGCTCGGGGCTGAGCGCGGCAAGCTGCTCATCGAGCAGGGATCCCTGCCGGTGGAACACTTCCTCCTGAGTCAGCCGCGCACGCGCGGCTTCGGCTCGGTCATCCCGGGCCGCGATCCAAAGCTCGCTGCGCGGGAAAGCCGCGACGAGGATCGCAAGGAGCCCCGCAAAAAGGCCGAACGCCATCACCGAGGGACGGCCGCGCCAGCCGGTGAGAACGTACAGGGTGCGCGGGAGCACGGCGAAGCCCCAGGCGACGAACGCCCAGTACACGGCGTCCGCGTCGAGTTCGATCGCTTCCAAGCGCGTCGCCGCCTGGACCGCGACTCCCGCGACTTCGAAAACGGGGTCCGTCGCGACGAGCAATACCGCGAACGCCACGGCGAGCTGCGCTTCCCGAAACACTCTCGCGGCAAGAAGACAGGCGCCGAGCAGAAGGGGAATCTCCGCGAGCCCTACGGTGAGCGCGCCCAAATCGACGGTGCCCGGAAAACCCGCGCGCAGCATGCCGCCGGCGAGCCAGAACGCCAGGCTCGCGAACACCAGCGCGACGTACTGCCCGATCGAGATGCGGAAATCGAGCGCGCGCACCGGCAGGAAAAGCGCGAGGCGCGTGCCGGCGAGGAGATTCTGCCTGAGGCCGTCCCACAGCATATCGGTTTCGGATCGAGGTTCCATCTCAGCCGAGCGCTTCGATTGCGGCGATGCGTGCGCGGTGCAGCTCTGCGGCGATATCGGATTTCGCGCTCCGAGCGGCGATTTTCGCGGCATCGACCCCCGCAGCCGCGGCCAGCGCCCGCCGCAGGACCACGCGCGGCATGTAGGGTATTTCCGTCCAGCCGCGCCCGCCCCGCTCGACGCAGGCGAGGACCGCGAGCAGGTCGTCGAAGCGCCCGGGCCTGCGCAGGGCGTCGCAATGCTCGAGCAGCGCAAGCAGGTCCGGCGCACCCAGCGCGGGAGCGCGCCTTATCGTCTCGCCGTGCCGCCGGGCGAGCAGGGCGAGGTCGCGGCAGTCGCCTGGCGCCTTGAGGCGCTCGCTCAGCGCGCGCGTCGCCTGGACGGTGAGCGCGCCGCAAGCGACCAGAGCGAAACGCGGCGCGAGGCCCAGCCGCTCGGCGGCAGCGCACTCGAGTGCGCGGACGAGAACTCGGGCGGAATCGTTCGCCGGGCGGCCGTGATCGAAAGCGAGGTTCAACCCGGGAAGCAGCTTCTCGAGGAACCCCGCGTCGGCGAGCACCGGGAACATGAGAGCCGCATTCCCCTCCATCAGGCCTTTGGAAAATTCCTGCCACACGCGCTCCGGCACGAGCGCGTCCGCCTCGCCGTTTGCGACCATCGAGCGCATCAACGCCATGGTCTCCGGCGCGACCGCAAAACCGAAGCGCGCAGCAAAGCGTGCAACCCGCAGGATCCGCACCGGGTCCTCGACGAAAGCGGGGCTCACGTGCCGGAGCAGCCCGCGTTCGAGATCGGCAGCGCCGCCGAAGGGATCGACGAGCCGCCCGGCTTCGTCGCGTGCCATCGCGTTGATGGTCAGGTCGCGCCGCGCGAGGTCCTGCTCGAGCGTGACGTCGGGCGCGGCGTGGATCTGGAAGCCCTTGTAGCCGCGCGCGACCTTGCGCTCGGTGCGCGCGAGAGCGTGCTCCTCGTGGGTTCGCGGATGCAGGAACACCGGAAAATCCCTGCCCACCGGTTTGTAACCGAGCCGCACCATTTCCTCCGGCGTGCTCCCGACCACGACATGGTCGCGGTCCGCCACGGGCAGCCCGAGGAGCTCGTCGCGCACCGCTCCGCCGACGGCGTAAATCTTCACCGGGACCCGCCTTTCAGGGCGCCATCTCGAACTGCGGCAGCGTTTCGGCCTCGGCCCTTGCGGCCGCGCGCCATTCCTGCATCGGCGGCAAGGCGAGCATCGCGTCGCAGTAGGCGCGCGCCGCCGGAGCGAGCGGCACCGAGTAGCCGGTGAAGCGCCATACGACCGGCGCGTACATGGCATCGGCTGCCGAGAAACGGCCGAAAAGAAACGGCCCGCCTGTCCCGTGGCGCTCGCGGCAGCTTTGCCAGAGCGATTGGATGCGTCCGATCTCCTCGCCGACCTCCGCGGGCCAGGTACGCGGCGCGAAAACCTTGCGCACGTTCATCGACAGGCTCTGGCGCAGCGCGGGAAAGCCCGAGTGCATTTCGGCGCAGACGGACCGTGCGGTAGCCCGCGCGACCGGGTCGGCGGGCCAGCCCAGGGCGAGGGGATGTGCTTCCGCGAGATATTCGAGGATCGCAAGGGAATCCCAGACGCAGGTCTCTCCCTCGATCAGCACCGGAACCTTCCCGGATGGCGAGTACTTGAGCAGCCGCTGCTTCGAGCCCGCCTGGTACAGAGGAACGCGAACTTCTTCGAAGGCGATTGCGTTCTGCTTCATGAACAACCACGGCCGCAGAGACCAGGAGGAGTAGTTCCTGTTGCCGATGACCAGGATCCGGGCCGCCATGATCAGGGAAGAGGCCTAGCGGCCCGCCTTGTAGCGGAACCAGCTGTAGCGAGAGCGCGGGAAGACGCCGCGGAGAGTGACGGGCGCGACCGCCTCGAGCGGCGTGGGCTGGATGGAGAAGGGGAAAGCGGCGTTCGAAACGCTGTCCACTTTCATCGAATTGTAGTTGTCGCGCGACATGAGCTTCTTGCCCGGCTTCCATTCCATGGCCCAGGCGCAGAGGAAAGAAAAACGGTCCGAGAGGCCGATGACGGGCCGCGGGTGGCCGCTCGCGCTGCCGGCGTACTTCACGAGCTCGCGCAAGGTATAAACGCGCGGCCCGCACAGATCATAGCGTTTGCCGATGCTGTCGCGATCGGCGAGGCTCGCCCTGAAACAGCGCGCAACGTCCTCGACGTAGACGGGCTGGAAGCGCGCCTGCGGGCTGGGGAGGAGCACGAGTGGCAGCCAGCGCTGGAGCTTGGCGAAGGTATTGAGAAACTGATCCTCGAGCCCGAATACCACCGAAGGCCGGAACACCGTCACTGCCTGCTCGTTCTGCGCCGCGAGCACCCAGGCCTCGCCTTCGCCCTTGGAACGCAGGTATTGGCTGGGACCGTCGGCGTGGGCGTGCAGCGCACTCATGTGCAGCAGGCGCGGAACGCGCCTCTTGTTGCACGCTTCCACGATTTTTTTTGGGAGCTCGACGTGGGCGCGTGCGAACTCCGGTCCGTAGGGGTGGCCCGAGCGTCCATGCAGGATGCCGACGAGATTCACCACCGCGTCGCAGCCGGCGGTGAGCTTCGCGAGGGTTTCCGGGTCGTGCACGTCGGCCTCGACCACATCGACCGTCGGCAGGAGAATCAGGTGCTTGGCACGCTCGCGCCGGCGCGTGGGCACGACGACGAAGTGCTCGTCCTCGACGAGCTGGCGCACGAGATGCCGGCCGACAAAGCCGCTGCCGCCGATGACCAGAATGCGACTCATGCTGCTGACAGGGGAAAGCGCTAGTGTAACCTCGAAGCGCGCCGGGCAGGTGCGCCGGACCCCTTCGATGGCCCCGCTGCAGGCCCTATTGAACGACGGGCTGGTTCTGAATCGCCGCCACGCCCTCGGAGGAGCGGCGAGGCAGGACCGTGCCCAGGCGCGCCTTCAGGGGCGTGGGGTCGGTCCCGAGGACGGCGGCGTAGTAAACCGTGTTCGTCATCACCTTCTTGACGTAGTCGCGCGTCTCGCCGAAAGGAATGGTCTCGACGAAGATCGCGCCCTCGACCGGAGCCGTGCCGCGCCATAGGCGCGCGCGCGTGGGCCCGGCGTTGTACGCGGCCGCGGCGAGAACGGGGCTGCCGTCGAACTGATTGAGGACGTGCTTGAGGTAATACGTGCCGAGCGCCGCATTGAGATCCGGTTCGTGCAGCCGCGCCGAGGAGAAGTTCTTCATGCGCATTCTCTGCGCCACCCACTTCGCGGTCGGGCGCATCACCTGCATGAGGCCGGTCGCGCCGGCGGAGGATTTTGCGCCGGTGATGAAACGACTTTCCTGGCGCACCACACCCAGCACCCAGGGCTCCTCGAGATCGCGCGAGCGCGCTTTTTCGGCGAGCACTTCGCGATAAGGCGCAAGGTAGCGGAGCGAAAAGTTGTGGGCGAATACCGTTCTGTCCGCGGTGCCGATGGCCCTGTCCCAGGCTTCGTTGCGGCGTGCGAGCTCCGCCGCGGCGAGGAGCTTCCGATCGTCCATGCCGCGGATGGTCCAGAGCCACTCCTTCGTCGCCTCGGTCCGCATGTCCAGGCGATAGAGCGCGAGCGCACGCGCGAGCCCGGAGATCGCTGCGACCTCGGCGATCTCGCTTTCGGTGGGTAGAGGAGCCCGGGCCGGAATCCGCAAGCTCACGCCGAGCTCCTCGGCGGCAAGGCGCCCGTAGAAATTGTGTTCTCCGGCGATGCGCTCGAAATAACCTTCGGCTTCCAGCGGGCTGCCGAGCTCGCGTTCGGCGCGGCCGTACCAGTAGATCCAGACCGGATCGTTCTTCGCGAGCGGAGACATCCGGTCGATCGAGCTTCGGACCTCGGCCCACCTGTCTGTCCTCATCGCAATTCGCGCACGCCAGCCGAGCTGCTCGTCGGTGAGCGCTCCCGGCTCGCCGAACCAGTCGAGCGCGTCGGGCATGTGTCGGAGTGCGCCGTTCATGGCCAGCATCAGCCAGACGTATCTGCGGTCTTCGACGGCGAAGGCGTCGCTCAGGCCGCCACCCCAGAACCCCGCGGCAGCCCGCGCGTCCGTGTCGGCAGCCAATGTGAGGGCGGCGATGACCAGCTCTCGATCGGTCACCTTGGCCAGATCGACTTGTGGATTCCTGAGAAACTTGACCGGCGCGCGGATGACGGCGCCGAGCCGTTTCGCGTCGATAGCTTCGCCCCGCGGCAGAAACTCCATGGTGCGCTTGGCTGCACCCATGAGCCCGGCGCCGACCAGCACGCGAAACCGCTCCCATGCTTCGCGCGAGCCGAGTTGGCCGGCCTTGTGGATCGCCCGGACCAGAGCGACGCAGCCTTCGGGAAGCTCACGCGGCGCGTTCCAGAAGGGCTTGAAATCGCCGAGCACCGAAGCGTCCTCGCGCTTCCATCGCGCGAGCAGCATGTAGCACGTCACCTCGGGATCATCGCCGGAAAGCGCAGGATACTCCGCCTGGAACAACTCCCATCGTCCGCTCCTGCCGAGCACCTTGAGCCAATCGACGCGCAGCTGCTCGGCGAGCGCAGTACCCGGGTATCGGGAAAGGAAGCCGCGAACGTCTTCGGCCGATGCACCGGGAAGCCTGAAGAAGAGCTGCCAGTACTCGACATAAGGCTCGAGCAGATGGCCTTTGAGCTGGGGTGCGAGCGTCGCGAGCTTGGCCCGGTGATTCGCTTCGAACGCATCGCGGGCGGCAAGCAATGCCGCGTCCTGCGGATCGAGCTTCGCCGCGTGGCTTGGCGCGGCCGCGGCGAGGACCACAGCAAGGCAAACCGGACGGAGCAGCGCTCGTATCAAGATTTACTTTCTCCTTTGATAGAATACTACAGGCATATTTCGTGCCAGATGAAGGGCCTCCGCACATGACTCCTTCCGAGGTTTCCGCGTGGCGCAAGAACGAGCGCACAAGGCTCCTGCGGGAACGCGAAGCGCGCGCCCAAGAGACGCTCGCCGGGCTGCGCTCGCGGATCGACCATCACCTTGAACGCGCGTTCCCGGATCTGGTGCACGGAATACTGGCATTTTGTTGGCCATACAGGAACGAATACGACGCGCGCCATCTGGCTGCCGCCCTGCGGCGGCTCGGGGCGAGGACCGCGCTGCCGGTGGTCGTGGCCCCCAAGACCCCGCTCGTTTTTCGCGAATGGAAACCCGGGCTGGAACTGGCCGACGGGCCGCTCGGAATCCCGTACCCCGTCGGTTCGACCGAGGTCAGCCCGGATCACGTGCTCCTACCCATGCTCGGTTGGGACGCGGACGGTTATCGGCTCGGCTACGGCGGCGGTTTTTTCGACCGTACGCTCGCCGCGCTCGCCGGACGGCCGCGTGTCATCGGGATCGCTTACGAGCAGGCCTTCCTGAAGACCATACACCCGCAGCCGCACGACATTCCCGTGGATTTCGTCGTCACCGAGCGCGGCGTGTACCGCCGCGAGCCGAAAGGGCTCAAGTTCCTGGACGACCCGCAGGCTTACTCTTCACCGCCGTGCTACGCGGGAGAGATCGCGCCCGGATACTTCGGAGAGGACCCGAGGACTTAACTCAGCCGAGAAACAGCCGGTACGCCGGATTGCGGCTTTCGTCCACGTACGGATAGCCGAGCTTGGTGAGAAAACGCTGGAATTCGCGCATCTCGTGGCGCGGCACCTGCATGCCGACCAGCACCCGGCCGTAGTCGCTCCCCTGATTGCGGTAGTGGAACAGGCTGATATTCCAGTCGGTGCGCATGCCCGACAGAAAGCGCATCAGCGCCCCGGGCCGCTCCGGAAACTCGAAGCGGTAGAGCAACTCGTCGGCAGCGCGGCGCGCGTCCCTGCGGATCGCGAGCGGAGCGTGCCCGCCGACCATGT